>OHAI01002450.1_pt1 | contig 13553 bp, 10 predicted proteins | sample 1577091 | NCBI WGS metagenome assembly OHAI01 (sample SAMEA3541548, study PRJEB24748) | human gut metagenome | biome: human gut; feature: human-associated habitat; material: faeces | place: China | collected 2012
AGGTCGATTCCATGCCTTCAACCCGGTCAACAATCGTCGTTTTATACTGGCCGGACGGAGTATCTAAAATCGTCCCCATCGGGACGCGAGCCAGCTTTGCGGTGATATTCTCCCGCAGATCACGCAGCGTGTAATAGGTCGCTGTGTGGGAAATTGTTGTAGAAAGACAGGAAAACAGCACCTTTCCCAAGTAGCCGCACAATGCAATAATGCCAGCGGTCACATATCGAGAAAAGGTCTGCTCCCCAGACAACATCATTGTGACAATATGCGCCACGCAGAAATAGGGCACCATCTGGCAGGCCACGCCTAATACCGCAAGGATAACACTGCCGATGAATTTTCCATGATAAGGTTTGCCCCATCCCCATAAGACACCTATGGGTGCCTCCTTCTTTTCCTCCTTCATTCTGTGGACACCTCCTTCTTCATATCACTCAGGAAAAACTTTAGCAGGCGTTTTTGGCCATTGCTGTCCTCTATGGAATAACTTTCCTGAATTTGCCCATTTTCTAAGTGAAGGACATAATTGCAGCAGCGTAGAATAAATTCCGGGTCATGTGTTACCACAAGTGCGGTTCTTCCGGCATTTGCCACTTGATTAACAACATTGGCAACCTGCCTCATGTGAAACAGGTCAAGACCGCTGGTCGGTTCATCGAATAAAATCAAAGGGCGCTCCGAAGCAATCGCAGAGGCAACCGCCACGCGCTGCTTTTGGCCGCCGGACAGTCCCATAGGGTGGCAGTCCTCATAAGGCAGCAGGTCCATCTCCTGCAAGATTTTTCTTGCCCTCTGCTTGTTCTCAGTTCTCATACTGAGCAGAATTTCATCCAGAACACTTTCAGTAAAGAGCTGGTGGTTTACATCCTGCATGACCATATAGCAGAGTTTCAATCGTTCTTTTCTGGAATAGTTCTTGCTCTGATCCTGCACCGTTCCTTTGAAGTGCTTTTCCAACCCGCAGAGGCACCGGGCAAAGGTGGATTTTCCCGCACCATTATGTCCGATGATGGCCGTGGCGCTGCCGGATGGGAAAGAGGTTTCCGTTATATGCAAGGTTTCCGGCTCATGCTTATAGGCGAAGGACACATTCTTTATCGTCCAAACCGCCTCATTCATTCTCTGCGGCGTGCCTTCAACTTCTGAAAGCCCCGCAAGGTCAAGGGGCCGCAATCCCATATCATCGCGCTGTTTTGCCGACAGGCCACAAAATTCCTCTGCTGTATAATCACCTTCGATTTCTCCATCTTTCAGGTACAGGACACGGTCAAAGAGGTCGGACAGATAATACAGCCGATGTTCAGAGATGATGATGGTCTTTCCCTGCGATTTCAAAGTAAAGAGTAGCTGTCGGAAATCAGCGATAGCGTATGCGTCAAGGTTGGATGATGGTTCATCAAGCACATAAACATCTGGGTCAATCGCCGCAGCCGATCCGCAGGCGATTTTTTGCTTTTCACCGCCGGATAAAGAAAAAATACTTCTATCAAGCAGCGGCTCCAGCTTTAACTGTGCAGCTACACGCTTTACCCGGTCACGCACAATATCTTCAGGCATTCCGTGGTTTTCCGGGCCGAAAGCCAGTTCGCTGGTCGTGTCCACATTGAAAAACTGAGAACGCGGATTTTGAAATACAGAACCGACTTTCAGAGAAATATCAAACAGTGACAGGTCACGGGTATCCTTTCCATCCAGATAGACGGAGCCGGTATAAGTCCCCTCATGATAATGGGGGATCAAGCCGTTAAACAACCGGGTCATGGTTGTTTTCCCACAGCCGGAAGTCCTGCAGAGCAGAACAAAAGAACCGTCCTCAATAGTGCAGGAAATATGTTTCAAAGCGCCACCGACCTGCCTCTCACTGTCGGGAAGGGTACTGGCAGGATAAGAAAAGGACACATCTTGACATTCAATCATTTCCTTCACCCCCTTGCGGCAAGCACATAGATTTGCGCTGCAAATGCTCCCAGACAGATCAGCAGGAAAATAACATCCTGCACATGAAAACCCAGCTTACAGATATTCGTCCGTTTTACCGGGCCTCCCAATCCCCGCGTAAGGGCTGCCTGGGACAGTTCCTCTCCGATTTTGACGGAGCAGATCATCATGGGGACAATCCGATACTCTAAAATCGCACCGACTTTTCCACCACCAAAGCGGACGCCACGCATCCGCATGGCGTCCCCAATAGCGCTCCATTCTTCCGCAACCGAGGGAAAGAAGCGAAACATCACGGACATAGGAATGGTGATCTGCTGCGGCAGGTGGAGCCGTTCCATCGCCGCAACAAATTCGCTGACCGTGGTTGTCGTTACCACGAAATATCCCATGACCACGCTGGGGGTGAACCTCAGCAGAATGCCAACAATGGCTACTGCAATGTAGTTTGCTACGCCAGCCAGTCGGGACAGACCGAACATTTCCAGGCACAGACTGCCTCCAAAAATCAGGATATAGAGAACAGCGCCTTTCCATTTTCTGGCCGCTGACAAAAGTAACAGCGGGATCGCCGCCAACACGATGATGTAATACTGCATGATACCTTCATACGAACCGCCTAAAATAAAGACAGCTATGGTAATCAGTACCGCCAGTTTTGTCCGGGGGTCTAATAAAATTCCGCTATTGTTTTTTTGACTTGCAAGAAGTTCGCAGCTCATTATACAATTCCTGCCCGCTCAAAATGCTTTTTGAAAATCTTCCGTCCAATCAGACCGCCGACAAGACCGCTGACGAAAGCGGCGATAAGCAATACCGGCAAAATCCAGTCGGGCATATAAGCCATAAGCGTATCGGCATATTCCTGGCCGTAGCCGGGGAGCAGGTTCTGGTAGTAAGCGTTACGCGTTACAACGATGGGAATAAACGCCCCGATGACCCACATGGAAAAAACGCCGTGAATCAACACTTCGCGCTTGGCATTTTTGTAGTCACAGGCTTTCATCATAAAATCGGAAATCAGCCCGAAGATCAGCCCGGTAGGGATGCACCACCAGCCCATGACGGTCAGCAGCATAATGATACCCAGCAGCACTCCGCAGATGGTAAGCATACCGAATTTCTTAATTTTGGAGAAGAACAACATCATCGGAATACCGCCGACAAGCGGCACGATTACGCTGATAAGCGGAATAAAGATCGGGATAAAACCGATAGACGCCGCTGCGAAAATGACGATAAAGTAAATCGCCGTAAAAATACCGATGTTGATTAAGTCTTTTCCTTGCAATTTGTTGTTCATTGCGAAACCTCCTAACATGATTACTTTCGTCTTGGTTAGTTCTCGTCAACCAACCCTAATGATAATAGCATAAATTCAGCTGTGCTTCTATGCACATATCGGTATTTTAAGCCCGTATAGCAAGGAGTTTTTTCGCTCTGCCAGAATATCCATTGACCGGGAGTTTTCTCGCAGGTATAATAATATCAACGATTTTGCGTGATGAAAGGGGCGAAGCAGTTGCGTAACATGATATACAACATTTTAGAAAACAGCGATGCTGTTTCTGGTGTGACCTTGAAAAACAGTCCAAATAGCAGCACATTGCTTTTGGATCGGGCAGATGGCAAGGGACGCATGACATTCCATACGCTCTTTCCGGGGCTGACTTTGGCTTTTATTTTTGTAAATGCTCCTGTGTGGCCGGAATCAGAAGCCAACTCAGAGTTAAGGCCATTATGGATAAACTATTGTATTTCTGGCAGAAGTGAACTGCTTCTCGATGATGGCTCATACATTTACCTGAAGGAAAACGACTTTTGTATCAGTGGGCAGACAGCGCAGAAAGAGTACATCTTTCCCACACGGCAATATCAGGGCATAAAAATATACTTTGACCTGTCACTTCTTTTACAGTCCTGCGGTGAACTTTTGAAATCTTTTTCACTTGACCTCCCTACGCTGGAAAAAAGTTATTGTGGCAACCATAAGACATATATCAACGAAGCGGACAGCGAGCTGGAAAATATATTTCAAAAACTCTGGCGGCTATCCGAAAGACCCTCTGCCTTCCATTTGCAAATCTATACTCTTGAACTTCTCCACCGGCTTCTTAACATGGAAATCCGGCCTCCGAAAACTTGCGGCTTCTACACGGAAACACAGGTTGAAATTGCAAAAAGGGCGGCACAAATCCTTTCTGATGACCTTCGTCAGCACATCCCTGTAAGACAGATTGCAGAACGATTTTCGGTCAGTGAAACCAGCCTGAAAAATTATTTTAGAGGCGTATATGGACAGAATATATCCACCTGGCTGCGAGAAATCCGTATGAACGAAGCCGCAAGGCTTCTTTCGGACACAAAGCGTCCGATTGCCGAAATATCCGAACAGGTCGGCTACTCTAATCAAGGAAAATTTGCAGCCGTGTTCAAAAAGCAGTTTTGTCTTTCTCCGCTGGAATACCGGCGGTCAAAGAATTTGGGAAATATATAAGAGTAAAGCCGGGATTTGCCACTTGTCAGCAAAATCCCGGCCTTACTTATGCTTAAAATTTCATGCGTAAATCAATTCTTGAAAAATAACTTCCTCCGCCTGTGCTTTCAGCGTGTTCATCAGCCCCACCCAGCGCATGGGGTCACGGGCTTTCAGTTCCTCGGTGACGCCCGCCGCCTCCATCATGCGGGGCAGCATGGCGTCCGTCCGCTCCCGCACCGCCCGGTCAATCTCCAACAGGTGCGGGTACAGCTTTTCGCTCAAAATCAAGCTGCTGTAAAGGCCGGGCCGGTGTTCCTTTAGGTAGCGTTGCCGCATACGGCCATACTTGCCGATGGGGGCCTCCGGCTGCTCGGAAAGTTTCAGATCAGTGACTTGATCGACAGTTACATCTATCAATTGAACGCTGCCTATCTGCGTTACCGCGTACTTTTGCGCGATGTAAAAGCACTTACTTCGGACGAAGTGCATCAAACACCCCATATAGATTCAGAAATCCATATCCCCACATTCGATTTGGAAACTCGCGCCCTGTCCGATCTGTCCCCCGGATCAAATACTTTTTAATAGTTGTCGTATCCATGGACAAGTCGTTGCGTTTCACAATACCCCATTCTGCCAGTAGGGCTACTGTGCCCGCCGTCAAAGCTGCAGCAATGCTGGAACCATTTCGCATACCATAACGTGCCTCTTCCGCTCGCTGTCTCTGCGTATCTGCCGGCGTCATTCCGGTAAATGCAATTGGTCCTAAAACTTGAATGCCCGGTGCCGCCACGTCCGGCTTGATGTAATCATCACGACTGTAACCACGGCTGGAATCAACTGCAATGCCGCGCGTTGTTGAATCATAATAAGCCACTGTAATAACTCCAAGATTATTCGCCGGATCACAGATTGTCGTATTGGGATCTGAACGCAAAAATCGTGTATCTCCCGGAAGTAATTCGTACATCGGCAGCCATATATGAAATCTGCCCGGCATATTTTGTTCATTAAAAACACGAATTTTCCAAACACCTTCCTGCGGCTGCAAAAAACGCAGCAAAATGCATTCGTCCCCGTTTTCCTGATCGATCAAAAGATTCTGAATTTCCACGACTGTATTTTCAAATAGGAAAGAAATCACTCGCTTTTCTGCCTGTCTCGGCACCGTTTTTCCGCTATATTCGCCGCTTGGTGAGATCAAACCTATCGAAAATACCTGCGTTGCATCGCTCCACAGCTCCATCACAAATCCGTCTCTTCCCTCGGCAACCTCTAACTCAACCTCTTCGCTGCCTCCCTGCAAAATAACGCCACTTTCATAGTGTCTCGCTGTGTTCGCCTCATTCCCTGCTGCCGTCACCACAAAAGTACCGCGATAATCCCCATAATCCCGCAGTAATTCTCCAATCACACCGCCACGGACATGACCTCCCAAATTCGTACCAACACCAAGGCACAACACAAGAGGCATTCGCATTTGCACTGCTTGCCGCCAGAGGTAACAAACGCCCAAAATCAAATCTGCTTCACTAAAACAAGTAATTTCCGAGGATATCTGATAATAATCTCTTAAATTTTGTTTTGCCTGCTTACATTTCACAACACAGATTGCTGCAGAAGGTGCCACTCCTGAAAATTGCCCATCTTCCGTCTCGTTTCCACAGGCAACTCCTGCCATAAATGTTCCATGCCCCTCCGTATCTCGGCTCGGAACGATCTCATAAGGATTGCTCGCCGAGATTGCTTCATTGATCTGTTCATTGCTATACTCACAGCCATACGCAAAACCTTTCGGCTTCTTCTCACCACCTTCTATCGTTTGATCCCATATACTTAAGATCCTGCTAGTCCCGTCTGCATTCATAAACGCCGGGTGCGTATAATCGATCCCCGTGTCGACAAACCCTACCAATACACCATTTCCAAACAATTCGAGTGCCGGAAGTCTTCTGACTGCCGACACTCCTATTTCGTTCAATATTTGTTCCGAGGAGAGCAGACCGTAGCAACGCGGCCTTTGTAGAAAACGTGCACGAATTCCCGCATCCTCAACTGTTGCCGCTTGATAGATCACTGCAAACCTCCGGCTGGCGAATTGTACACAATCCGTACCATACCACTGCTTGATCAATGCTTCGTCACCAGTGTGTTCTATCAAATAATCCTGATATTCATTGGAATAAATCTGCTGTTCACAGTCGGTCATAGGTATTTCACCTCACAAGGAAATACAATCACTTCTATATATATGCTCACCGTGATCATATTATTCTTGTCGTTGTGTCAATAATTTTGCTTCTCCGCTTTCCCGCATTTCAATACGAGGCGCCCCCTCATGATTAATATAATCTTCCGTGATCGTCACGCGACCGATCAGATCATCTTTCGGGATCTCATACATAATATCCAGCATGAATTTCTCAATGATCGCACGCAAAGCACGCGCGCCTGTCTTTTTCTCTGCCGCCTGCTTAGCAATCGCACGGATTGCACCATCATCAAATTGCAGATCCACCTCATCTAAAGCAAGTAGTTTCTGATATTGCTTCAAAATCGCATTTTTAGGCTGTGTAAGTACTTGTGCCAGCATATCCTCCGTCATTGCCTGGAGCGTAAACACCACCGGAAGACGTCCCAAAAACTCCGGAATCATACCAAATTCCCGCAAATCCTCTGTTGTCACCTGCTCCAAAATATTGGCATCATCATCATATTTGTCTTTGAGTTCTGACATAAAACCAATTGCGGACTGTTTGGTCAAACGATTTTTGATCGTTTTATCCAGCTCCGGAAATGCGCCACCGCAGATAAACAATATATTTCTCGTATTAATTGTTGTCATTGGCACCATGGCATTTTTATTCGTTGCGCCTACCGGCACTTCCACATCGGCACCCTCTAACAGCTTCAACATTCCCTGCTGTACTGACTCGCCGCTGACATCTCGACTCTTGGAATTCTGCTTCTTGGCGATCTTATCAATCTCGTCGATAAAAACAATGCCTCGCTCTGCTTTTTCCACGTCATTGTCTGCCGCAGCAAGCAATTTCGACAAAACACTTTCCACGTCATCACCAATATATCCCGCCTCAGTCAAGGACGTTGCATCTGTGATCGCTAACGGCACCTGCAACAGCCTTGCAAGTGTTTTCACCAGATATGTTTTACCACAGCCGGTTGGTCCGATCATCAGCATATTGGACTTCTCAATCTCAATATCGTCCATAGTATCCGTCAGCACGCGTTTATAATGATTATAGACCGCAACCGACATTACTTTCTTGGCATATTCCTGACCGACTACATATTCATCCAGTCTTCCTTTGATCACATGCGGTGCCGGCAAATGCTGAATATCAAAAACCTCTTCTCCCTCTGCAGCTTTTTTCTTCTCTTTGGGTTTCTTCTTTTTGAGCTTTTGACGTTCCGGAATATCCTCATACTGTGGCGGCTGTGCCATATTAAACATATCCATATACGGCATTCCCATATTCGGAAGTCCCGTCATGGAGTCAAAGGTCTTCTGCATACAATCATTACAAATACAGATTCCCTGTGGCAAACGCATCATTTTGCCGGCCTTACTCTCCGGTCTTCTGCATACGTAGCATATATCTTCGTATTCATTATTTTTATCTTTATTGTTGTTCTCTTCTGCCATACTGTTCACTCATGTCCTTTCTATTGTAGCACTGCTCAATCTGCTTTGCATTTCTTGACGCACTCCCTGCACTATGCTAAAATTAGTACTGTGTGCTCTCATAGTTAAATGGATATAACAGCCCCCTCCTAAGGGGCAGTTGTAGGTTCGATTCCTACTGGGAGTGCTTTTCTTTTCGCATAAAGTGGCTTGTTACAGTATAGCACATTCGGATACGTTTCTTAAACCACTTTATACAAATTTAAGAAGTTCTTGCTTTTTTGATATTTGCGTCTCCGCGTACTTTGCGCAAATATTGTTCCACCGCTGTTATTACAGTGGCTTATCTTAAGAGGTGCGCAGAACGGAGGAAAACGTTGAAGCTAAAACGAACGGTTGCTTTGCTGCTTTGTGGTGTCATGCTGCTAACCGGTACCGGAATCACAACCTTAACCATCCCTGCCAACGCTGTAACGGCTCAGGCGACACAGACCAAATGGCCATCCGGACCAAAAAAGAACTCTTTGTCCAGTGATTCGGCAATTGTTATGGAATTGTCAACGGGCACAATATTATATGAAAAAAACTCTCACAAAAAACATTATCCGGCAAGTATTACTAAGATCCTGACATCCATGCTCTTAGCAGAAAATACTTCCATGAATGAAACCGTAACCGTCTCATCGACTGCTGCATATGGCATCGAGACCGGCAGCTCCACTATTTTTTCAGAGCCCGGCGAAAAGTTATCAGTAGAGCAATGCTTGAATGCGATCATGCTGGAATCTGCCAATGAGGTATGTCTGGCAGTTGCCGAACACATTTCCGGCAGTATCAGTAACTTTGTCGGATTAATGAATAAACGCGTAAAAGATCTTGGATTAAAGGATACACACTTTAACAATCCAAATGGCTTGCCTGATCCGAAGCACTACACAACCGCTTATGATATGGCAGTGATCGCCCGACAGGCAATGAAATCTTCCGCCTTCCGCAAAGCCTGTGGTACAAGACGATATGTCTGTGCCAAAACAAATAAGCACAAACAGGAACGCACATGGCAAAATCATCATCAGATGATCAATGGATGGCGGTATCCTAAATACGAATACAAGTATGCCATTGGCGGTAAAACCGGTTACACCCACGTTGCTCAAAACACTTTGGTCACTTATGGTGAAAAAAATGGAATGGAACTTGTCTGCGTCATTATGAAAGCTGCCGGCCCAAAACAGGGCGAGCCAAACGAATACACGGACACGACCAAATTGTTGAATTATGGATTTGAAAAGTATCAAAAATACACCGTAAATCAGGAAAATGAGCAGATCAATGCCGATCTGTTTAACAACTATGGCAGTTACTTTAACGCAGACGAGTCTCCGGTCCGCCTGGCGGATGGTGCTTGTGTTGTTCTCCCAAAAGGAATACCACTTTCTGCTGCAAAGCAATCGATCACCTACAATAAAAATGTGAAACTTCATGATGGTGACAATGTGATCGGCCAGATCACTTATACGTATGGCAATAAAACTGTTGGAGCTTCTAACATTATATATACGAACTCTGATTCGACAAAACACTTAGATGAAGCTTCACGAAATCTGGTGAACGCCAAGATTGCAAATATGGAAGCCAATAATTCCAAGCATAAAATACAAAAAAAACTGTTCCGCAATATTGCAGATGCTGCGAATCAGTTGTCCCGCAAGGTCGGAAGCGTTTTACACAATCAACTTTTAGGAAGTGTGATCATTATCATCATCGCATTGTTGTTGATCATCATTATCGCGGTCCTGTTGCGCAACCTGACACCAAGCCACAGACGCCGAGGACGCAAACGAAGCGGTGGCTATCAAAGTCGTGGCGGTCGACGTCATCATGCGAAGCAGAAAAAAAACCGCAGCCGCGGCGATTTTGCTCCAAGTTCAGAACGTCGAAATCACAGCAAGCATTATGAGAAACATACTCCTCGAAAAGAAAATACTAAAAAACGCAAAAAAGGAGTACAGTATCATAAACGCCATAAGCGAACCAAGGAAAGTTTCGGCAAAAACTTCTTTGATTTCTAACTACAAACATCATAAGATAAGCTTTTCAAAATAACGATCCAACGCTTATCCTGCAATAATAAAGAACAACAAAACAGCGCCTCCTCTGAAGTTAATAGAGGAAGCGCTGTTTAATTTGTTTTTACGGTATTTTAATTATATGATGAAATTGAACTTTTGACATCTTGATCATTATATATGATCAACCAAGGATTCTGCGGGCACAGCATGGAGTACGATAAAATGCATTAGCTGTCACAATACCCCATTTCTTGCCGGCTGCATGAACAATACGTCCCCCACCAATATACATAGCCACATGGCCAATGCTGCTGCCATGTTTGTAAAACAACAGATCTCCGGGCTGCAAGCTGCTCATACTTACGCTGCGTCCATATCCGGCCTGTGCTGCTGAGCTGTGTGGAAGGCTATATCCAAACTTCTCATAAATTCTCATAGTAAATCCGGAACAGTCTGCACCACCAGTCAAACTGGTTCCACCCCAAACATAAGGATTGCCGACAAACTGTAATGCATACTTAACAACTGCGCTGCCGCTCTTGCCGGATGGTTCCTTTGCCGTAGATGTTGACTTTGCACTCTCAGAAGCTTTCTTCTGTGCTGCAGATACTGCATGCTTAAATTTCAGTGTTGTAGACACATACTCTTTTGCCACATAACCAACTTTTCCACTGTCTGTCTTAATCTTTACCCAGTCCTTTGAGATACTCTGCACGATAGCATCATCTCCATCTGTAATCTGTGTTACGATATCGGACTTTGTATTCTTTTTTTCGCGCACATTTAAGGTATCTGTTCCCTTTTTAACAACAGCGTAATTCTTACCAAAACGTGTAGACAATTTCTCTGCACGAGCTCCTGTAGCCACGTACTCTTTCTTAACATATCCGGTTACTTTACCGGAACGGATCTTAACCCAGTCACCTTTTACTTTTAAGATCTTTGCAGAACTTCCACGATGAAGTTTCCCCATCACCTTACTGTCTGTACTTCTGCTCTTACGCACATTAACATAATCTTTAGCAACGGATAAGACCAGGCTGCGATATCTTTTGGCAACAGGCTTTACCGTTGGCTTTGCCGTTGGTGCCGGTGTTGTTGTCGGCGTTGTTGTCGGCGTTGCACTTGGAAGCATCGGTCCTACGAACTCATCCGAAACAACTTGATTTAATGTTACACGTTTCTGATTATTAATAGATATTGGTGTCGGTGCAATTGCCGGAGCGACTGTAGCATTCGTAACCTCAGCTCCTGCTGCTGTTTTTATCAGCCCCATCTGCTGAAATAAGGTGCTCTCCTCCGGGCCTGCAATCACAACATTCATTCCTATAGTAAGTGCACAAGCAACGCTGACCCCCGCTGCTTTCTTCACTAAATTTTTTCTAATCACGATAGTTACCATACCTTTCACCTGTAATTTGTTACAAATATGTTACATTTCATTACAAATTATAACAACATCATTAAATTTTGTCAAATAATATTACATAATTACCAAAAAAAGGCAGCGCCCGATCGTATATTAACCATGAAATCCCTATGTGAATACATCATTCCCTTTATACATATGATTTTCGTACAACTCTTCTATTTTGTAAGTTTCCATATATTATTATCTTCTGCAAAATTGCTCATTTCATACAAAAATAAGATTTCCGCATCTTTCTTCTGCTGTAGAATGTTTATTACAGATTTTCGGTAATACCGTAAGTCGATCATAGTTACCTGATCATATTGTTCTAACAAAAAAGGCACCAGACAGTTGGCAAAAGAATCCTTAAACACGATCAGATTCTTTCCTGTGTGGTTTTGTTCTGACATCTTGATCGTCACTTCCCCATAATTTCCGCCAAAAAAGTACGCATATTTATCCTTCGTACTACATCTACGGGCATCATAGATCGTATGCTTTTCTTTGCCATCGCACACCACCGAAGAGATCTCCGGTAAATGATCCGCCGCATAGATCGTATCTGCTTTGGCATCTGCACCAAGCACACGGGAATGTAATGTTCCCAAAAAGTTTTTGCTGACCATCTTAGGCTTGAAATGCTCATAGGGCTGTTTTGTCAAGTGTAACGGCTGGCAAAGCTGCTGATAACCCACATAAGCTCCTGCCAAGGTCCAGTGATGATCTGTGCGGTAATACAATTGTTCCGACTTTTTCTGTTCATTCATTGCCTGTCGAATGTCTACAAATGTAGTCTGCTTGCATACCAAACCGGCAGCACGATACAGCGCCGCAGCCTGATAAAACGGTGCCTGTGCAGGCAACTTGTCTGCCAATATCGTTCCGGCGTCAGGTACAAGAAGCAGCGTGGATTTTGACGCTCTCTGACTACCCACATATTCCACATATCGCAGATTTTCCATATAGCGAAACATATCTATAGAATCTTCGGTCTTTTTGGCTAGATAATAATGATTTTTTCCCAAATAGGTGTCTCCAATATCCTTCTGCCCCATCATACGTTTGCATATAGATGCGGTTGCCGTAAGCCCATCTCTCCCGGGAAATTGGTCATCTGCGCCTTTCTCTAATTTTTCCTGATATTGTCCCTGCACGAAACTATTAAGTGAAAATGTGGGGATCTGCTGCAAAACACGATTTTCGTTTTCCGAAAAATGTTTTGCCGGTCTGATAAACATGGTTATGCCAAGTGTAAACAGGCCTCCTATGATCAGCCCAAAATATATCATATACCAGTGACGTTTCATTCTAATCCTCCATTCCGCAGACGTTCCACGGCAAAGGACCGCTCACAAAACATGAGATTTTGCTCTGCGATCAATGCTACTTTCAAAATCTGAAGTACAAAAACGGATTATACGATCCGCTTACCAAAAATGCCACACTGCAATACAACACCAACACCGTAAATATACTTGCCGCCACAAATCGTATCTGTTCCTGATGGGACGAGATCGCATCTATAAGCTTCAGCCGTGTCCAGCCCTTACGAAGCAGCTGTTTAGGCAGTTTTGTTGACCCAATGATCAATACGATCAAAAGAGGGATGTGGGTATACCATTGATATATAGCTGTCTGGTTGTACAATGCTCCGTTCGCACCAAACATCGTAAGAAAATAACGTCCCAGATCCGCAATATTCTCATTGGCAAAGATCACCCAGCCAAATAAAACGCCCAGGCAGGTATAACCATGCTGCAGCCATCCCGGCAATTGTTCCAATTTTTCTCCTAAAAATATTTTTTCTATGGTAAGCAAAATAAAATAATAAATGCCCCACAATACAAAGTTCCAAGACGCCCCGTGCCAAAGCCCGGTCAGGCTCCAAACTACAAACAAATTCCATATCTGTCTGGTTCTGCCCCGTCGATTTCCCCCTAGCGGAATATACAAATATTCACGGAACCATGTGCTAAGCGTTATATGCCAGCGACGCCAAAACTCCGT
>OHAI01002470.1_pt1 | contig 13465 bp, 13 predicted proteins | sample 1577091 | NCBI WGS metagenome assembly OHAI01 (sample SAMEA3541548, study PRJEB24748) | human gut metagenome | biome: human gut; feature: human-associated habitat; material: faeces | place: China | collected 2012
TATACCAAGACTGTTGTGTGACAGATGGCCCCAGATAAGTAAACGGCCGATCATAACATAGGGTTTCATTGCTGACATAGATCACTATATCCGAGATTGACTGCTTATAATCCTGCATATAACGATCAATCTCCCACAATTTTCCCTTATCTTTCTGCCATTTCTTTTCATCGGTATAATCTTTTGTGATCATATTAGACAGCACCGTATTTATATTCATGTTTTCGCAAACTTTTTCCATATCCGGCACAGCATCTTCAAGAATACTTGCCATCAAGTGCAATTCTTGTTTTTGCGCCTTCTTATTTTGTTCGATCAAACTGTTGGCTGCTCTATTGTTTAAATATACAGTTACGCCAAAAAAGGGAATAACGCCACCTATCACAAAGACAAGTATCATCTTCCCTCTAAATCGGATATTCTTAAATAATTTAGTCCTCCAACTGCTTTTCACATCAATCCTCCATGCTGCGAACCGGCTCCGTCTCCATTATATTTTGAAACGTAACTGCTGTGGCTCTCGCAGTGCCTTGCCAGACAAAGATGTCACATTGGTTGTGATATTCAGGATATACGTCTCATCTTGTGCATATGGCTCAAGCGGCTCAATTTCGATAATATTTTCTAATGAATTGTATCGGATCGCTGTCTTAAGCGGAGACAGATTTTCCGTTGTGACATACAAATTTACATTATTTACGGTTTTTGGATCCAACGGAACATTAAACTTTACCTTCCAAAGAAAATTTCCCGTTTTGTATTTCAGATCCTGTTTTACTTTTCCCTCTAAATCTTCTGTCATCCCCTCTATCGATAAATAATCCGTCATATCATTACCACCTTTCTTAACGGTCTCGTCAAACATTGAGAGTCACCCATCTTTTTGTTATCGTTTTTGTATTTAAAGTGTACCACAAATCATGCAGTTTGTGTAGTCCAAGGCGGGTATCATGTGGTATACTAATACTACTTATATCGGATATGTCTGCCAGCATGTAAATTCTGCCGGCTAACGGATTCCAAATTTCAATACAGGAGGCATTTTTTTGAGCAAAATAAATTTTAAGCCGGGTAATATGCTTTACCCACTTCCTGCGGTTATGGTAAGCTGCGGCGATATCGCACAAGAGTCTAATATCCTTACCGTTGCGTGGACTGGCACCATCTGTACCAACCCACCGATGGTCTATATTTCCGTGCGGCCCGAACGATATTCCTATGCCATGATCCGCGAAACAGGCGAATTTGTGATCAACCTCACTACCAAAAAACTTGCACGTGCAACGGATTTTTGCGGGGTACGTTCCGGTCGTGATCTTGACAAATGGAACGAATGTCATCTAACTAAGATCCCGGCAGATACCGTGCGCTGCCCGATGATCGCCGAATCGCCCGTTAACATTGAATGTCAGGTAACAGAAATAAACGAACTTGGTTCTCATCATATGTTTTTGGCCAAGGTCACCGCCGTACACGTGGACGATGCCTACATTGATGAGAAAGGGACCTTTCATTTGAATGATACCGGTCTGCTTGCCTATTCACATGGCACTTACCACGAATTAGCCAAAGCCATGGGGAACTTTGGTTATTCTGTACGTAAGACACACGGAAAAAAGCAAAAGCGAAAGAAACGGTAAATAATTAACATAATTTTTTGGGGAACATATAATGTATTAGGAGGTCGCGCTTAGGCAGCGTTTATTCCTATCTTTATCGCAAATAGCGATAGAATGGAGTGCAATATGAAAATAACATATCTGAAGATTTGCAATTACAAATCGATCGAACAACTTGAGATCACTGATATTGAAAATGCTTTGATCTTAGTCGGCAAAAATAACACCGGAAAAACAGCAGTAATCGATGCCATTTTACTGGCAATGGGGATGCGTAACTGTGCAGAACATGAATTTTTAGATGCCGGCAAACCCATCTCCATCTCGGTTCATATCGAGTATTCCGAAAGCGATATTATGCTGCTGCACTCACGGAGTGTATTGTGCAAAGTGAAAGATTATGAACGATGGCTTGCAGATTTTCAGAGCAAGATCCCGTCCTATCAGGATGGTATTTTGTCATTTACTTTTATCGTCACACCAAATATGGCAACACGATATTCCGATGGATTTTCAAAGCATAACGAATATATCCCGGAAGTACTGCCCAAAATTTATCATATTGACCAAAACCGAAATCTCGAGGCGCTGCAGAATGATGTATTCAGTTTCTATGACAAAGAATCTTTTCAGAAATTAAAAGATAATCAATGTACGTTTGACCCTGCCCGTACCTGCAACCGCTGTTTTCAGTGTATTGGGCTGATCAATAAAAAAACACCGGAGGAACTGACCGTTTTCGAAACTGTGCGCCTCTTACAATACAAATTGTTTCACACCAACCTTACGCAATTTGCAGAAAAAGTCAACCGTTATTTCCATGCGAACGGAAGTCCTTCACAGGAAGTCCGCTACGTACTCGATTACGACACCGACAACCTTCTGCATGTTTCCACACAAATTTATAACAAGGATCGGCATAATCTCGTCGGACCACTCAATATGCTGAGCGAAGGGTTGCGCAGTATTTACGCACTTTCCCTCCTTGAAGCCTATATTGATGAAGAAAATACGCTTCCAAGCATTATTATGATGGAAGATCCGGAAATCTATCTCCATCCACAGCTTCAAAAGAGTGCCAGCGAAATTTTATACCGCCTTTCCAAGAAAAATCAGGTTATTTTTTCGACACACTCACCAAATCTCATTTTTAATTTTTCATCCCGGCAGATACGGGAGGTCGTTTTGAACGAGCGTTACTTCACAACGATTCATACTGAAACAGATGTAGATGAGATTTTGGACGATCTCGGCTATACCGCGAATGATCTGATGAATGTCAGCTTTGTTTTTATCGTGGAGGGCAAGCAGGACAGCAACCGTCTGCCGCTTCTTTTAGAAAAATATTACTCCGAAATTTACGATGAAAACGGCAATTTACAGCGTATTTCCATTGTTCCCGTCAATAGCTGCACCAACATCAAAACTTATGCAAATTTGAAATATATCAACAAATTGTATTTAAAAGACCAATTTTTGATGATACGTGACAGCGATGGCAAAAATCCAAAATATCTCAAGAAGCAGTTGTGCAGCTATTATAGCAAACGCTCTTCGGAAGATGTTGGTAATCTTCCGCGCGTCGAACCCAAAAACGTACTGATCCTTAAATATTATTCATTTGAAAACTATTTTTTGGATCCAAAGGTTATGGCAAAGATTGGCGTGATTAAAAATGAAGAAGAGTTTTACAATATATTGTATAAGAAATTTAAGGACTATCTGTTTAAGCTTAACAGCGTAAAGCGAATGCAGCGTACTCTCAACATCCGCATTCGCAGCAAGCAGGACATCAAAGACAATATTGAGTCGATCAAAATTTATGTGAGAGGTCACAATCTGTTCGACATTTTTTATGGCAGATATCATGGTAGTGATGAGCAGGCGATCCTCAAAAAATACATTGATGTTGCTCCTCGTGAAACCTTTCAGGATATCTTTGATGCAATTGACTCTTTCGTGTATTTCGAAAATCGCCGAAAGTAACTTTCGTAAACTTTCGTAAATTTTCGTAATAAACGTTTTTTTGGTTGACATGTTAGCGTTTTTAATTATAATATAGTGATGTGTTGACTTCTGTTTATTTGGAAATAGCCTAACAAACTGTGTGAGGTGTAATATGGAAAATCAGTATATAATCAAAGGAGGAACACCATTAAATGGTGAGGTGACGATCGGCGGTGCCAAAAATGCTGCGTTAGGCATCTTAGCTGCTGCTATTATGGCAGATGAAACCGTTGTCATCGATAATCTTCCGAATGTTAGAGATATTAATGTTTTGTTAACAGCAATTGAGAGCATCGGCGCTACTGTAAAGCGTATCGGTCCTCATGTAGTATCTATTAATGGCAGCACGATCAATGATATGACCATTGATTATGACTCCATCCGCAAGATCCGTGCATCTTATTATCTGCTTGGCGCACTGCTTGGCAAATACAAGAAGGCACAGGTTGCTTTGCCGGGTGGCTGTGAGATCGGAAGCCGTCCGATCGACCTTCATTTGACACATTAGCCAGTTCATTATTCTTCTGCTCATTAAGTGATTTCAAATAACGGTAGAACTCTTCAGACAGACTATATAAATAAACCTTATATTGCTTTCTGTTTATAAAAGTCTCATCTTGAATAGAAGTCTTGTAATCAGGTATGTAAGTCATATTCAGGCGAAGTGTGTAATTCTTTCCCTGAATTTTCTCATCGCTCCAAAAATACAGATTCTGATAGTACGCATAGTTTCCCATAAAAATGTCATCCAAACCAGAAGAAGCATCCAATATTGGCTCATCACTCCAGTCCATATAAGCAGAAGACGGTTTGCCATAATGCACCTCCGAAGTCCCCTCTTTCCAATACTTCACCCTTTCTTTGACCGTTACCGCATAGTAATTTTCAATCTTTGCATAATCGGTAAAATTTATCTGAAGCTGGAGCACACTCAACTCAGAGGGTTTTCGTTCTATTTTAACAGCGTTTAAGGGGAAAGGAGCAGGAATAATGGTAAAGGCAGATACTGCTTTCACCCCTTCTACCGAAGCTGTAAGCCGGACACGGTCACTCGTCTCATAGGGCTGCACCACATAATAACTTTTGGCGGGAACTCCCGGCAATGAATCCTCTGTCCACAACAAAGGAACAGCAATGTCATTCACTTCCAGCCTGATGTCCCTGCCCTTTAATTCATACATTCTCATGCCTTTGTCATAAACCGGAAGACTGTGCGAAAGACGTACCACCGTAGTATCACCACTTCCAGGATAACTATATACCGTTAATTTAGGAACCTCTGAAATCTTATCCAAGTCAAAATGATACACACAAGATGACAACAGGCTGAAGGCTGCAAGTATTATTATGAGATTCTGTTTGTTTAAATACATAAATACAATGTTTAGAAATTTGTTATAATCAATGACATTCCAATGCATGCCGATTCAGAAATTTAAGGTGTAGCTAAAAGAAGGAATTATCGGGAACAGTCCGATAGCCTTTCCTCTGAAACTTCCATCCACCTGCCGTTCTATCTTTGTATAAAAAGGATTCATACGGCAATAAGCATTATAGATACTCACATTCCAAATTCGCTCGAATCCCCGCTTGGTAGTCCGCCGGAAATTGATACCCACATCCAGCCGGTGGTAGGCAGGCAAAGTAATATTGTTAGGTTTTCCATACATCGGCTCTAAGTCCGACAGCTGCGAGGTTCCAGGTAGGCAAGGATTTTCCACATACTGTGTAGGAACCGTCGCATGGTCACCACTACGATAAGTCCACGCTGCATATACATCCATTCGATGGCTGAATTTACGACGATAGACAAAATTCAGTTTATGACGATTATCAAACTTGCTGGGATACCAACCGGAATAGAAATCATCAAATTTTTGCTTGCTCCATGATAAAGTATAACCAGCCTGAAAGAGGTTCTGCTCATCATGATACACCAACGATGTTTCCAACCCATACGATTTGCCGTCTCCCACCCGTACCACCTGTTCCCAGTTTCCGGCAGGCAATGTAAGACTGCCTCCCGCCTCGTACTCCAACATTCGGCTGGTAGTACGGAAATAGCTTTCCACCTCCAGGCGCAACCTCCACGGAAGTTCCATGTACACACCACCTGCCACCTGTCGCGAATGCATAGGACGTATACGGGAGGTAGAAGGAACCCAACAATCGGTCGGCAAGTTTAAATAAGAATTGGATAACTGGTACGCAAACTGACTCATCTCGGTATAGGAAACTTTTAAAGTGGTACGACTGAACAGACGGTAACTTGCCGATATTCTCGGCTCCAGCGAATGATATACTGCTCCCGAAACTTGATACATGGTATAACGTCCCCCCAAGTTTATCCGCAGCTTTCGGGTCAGCCTCATATCGTCTTCCGCATAAAAAGAGAATTCATTCCCCTTGTAATGGCTCTCTACTGATGACAATAACGTATCCGTCATTTCCTCCGTACCTCTTATATCCTGTGATAGCGTATGCTGCGGACAATAGATATGATGCAAGTAATCGCTTCCGAAGCGAACATGATGACTCGCCGTAGGAAGGTAATGAAAATCCATGCGAAAACCTACGTCATCAATAGTAGAATAACTGTCCCTCTGCATCCGGTCTACAGAATATTCTTTATCATCTTCCCCTTTATAAAAACTATCATCTGACCTGAAGTCATATTTAGACAGATTACGGGCATATACCAAAGAAAAGTTACCGGTCAGTTTATGATTGAACTGATTATTCCATGACAACGCGGCAGAAAGATTTCCCCATCTGATATGATATTCATCCGTGGTCTGTTCTTTCTCTTGATGGAGCAGATTTCCTGACGGGAAAAGCTGTTTATCCTTCATTTTAAACAAATCTCTTCCAGAATACACACTAAAAGAAAGCCTGCTCTCATTGGAAAACCGATGTGTGATTTTCGCATTTATATCATGAAAAGCATAACGGGCATTGATATCTTCTTCGGGAAAGAAACGATTGGCAATCCGCAAAGCAGGAGCAGAAAGCACGTCCAACCAACTCCGGCGCATACCGAACACAAAAGAAGTTTTTTCCTTTATGACAGGCCCTTCGAAACGTAGCCTTCCGTCCAGCAGCCCCAACGAGACCATACCATGAAACTCCTTTAAGTCCCCCTCCTTCATACGGACATCTGTCACAGACGAAAGCCTCCCTCCGTAACGTGCCGGGAAACCACTCTTGTAAAAATCCACGTTCTTCACTATATCCGTATTAAATGCAGAAAACAATCCTCCAAAATGATTCACCTGATAGAGAGGCATGCCGTCCAATAAGAATAAGTTTTCATCATTCTTCCCCCCGTGTACATAAAGCCCGGAGAGCAGTTCCGTGCCAGCAGATACTCCGGGAAGCTGCTGAATTGCCTTGACTAAATCCGGTGAACTGAACAGTGAGAATTCCGTATTCAACTGTTCTGAAGTCAACGAAATCTTTCCAGTCTGAGTTGTAAAAAGAGAAGTATTCAAATCGGCTGTTACCACTACCCCTTCCAATGCAGTGGAACTTTCCTTCAAATAAATAGTACCAGAATAATCTGAACGCAAGTCCAATTCTTTCACCACCTCTTCATAACCTACATAAGAGAAACGCAAAGTATGCTTTCCTTCCGGTAATGTCAAACTAAAAAAACCATGTTCATCCGTTAAGGTACCGATATGCATATTCTGATCATACACCGTGACATTAAGGAGTGATTCCCCATTATCCTGACACACGTGTCCTGAGAAAGTATACTGGCTCGATTTAAACAACAAAACATAGCTGCCTTTTATCTCCCATTTGATTCCGGTTCCGGAAAAGACTGTTTGCAGATTCTCCTTCAATGACTTACCAGAAGAAAAAATGCCAGATAACCGTATCATTTCCAAAGAAGAATCATAGACGAAATTCACATGATACAAGTCTTGCATTCGTACGATTGCTTTCTTCAATTCTGAAGTTTCAGAACGAGGATGTCCCCCTAAACACAAACAGACAGCCGCCACAGTCCACAAAGTACTCATCATACTTGCTTTTTAATATGCACTTTTAATACTTTTTCTATTATCTCGATGATTTCGTCCAGACTGTGTGCATCGAAATTGGCTGTCAACCGTTTGTCTGTCCGGTCAGCTACCAGCTTTACCCCATAATAATGGGAAAGCTCTGTAAGTACTTTCGGAAGAGGAGTATTCTCAAATACAAAACTTCCTTTCTTTACAGAATCCGGACGATGGACGATTTGCGGAACATGCTGACCTTTTACTACTTGTGCCTCCATTCCAGCCAGAAGTTCTACACCTTCCGACTGACCTAGTACAGAAAACCGTACTTTTCCCGATTCCACCTGAACCCATGCGGTATCCGCACGGCTTTCATCCATCACGAAACAAGTACCCAACACTTGAACTTCAGCCAACTTTCCTATTACTTTAAACGGACGAGTACAATCTCTTTTTATCATAAAACCAACTTTCCCCGTCAATTTCACTTCACGACATACATCTGTATAATCCTTTGTACGGAAACAAATAGAAGAATAGGGATATACCGTAACGACCGAACTGTCCGGCAACTGGTACTTTACTGCATGTTCGTATGCTGCCAATTCTGTCCACTGCTTCTCAGGAGATATACCCACCCAGACAATAAACGCCAGCAATATAGCCGCAGCCAGCCCAGATAAAAACAGGAAATACCGGTTCTTTCCGCCTGCCCTTCCAACTACTCCATGCTTTTCCTTGAAAACTTTCAAAGCCTGCCGTGTGTCCAATTTATTCTTTTGATAGTGCCTCAACACAAAACGAAGGCATTTTTCTTCTAATTCATTCATGTTTCTGGTGATATTATACATTCAACCCTGTGACAATAGAAACCCCAAAAATCACTACGTGAAAACACTGAATTTTAGTTAAAGAGAAACATATACACTTTATATGCCCCCTCACGTATCAAACGAAATGCCTTCTGAATATGACTGTCGACTGTATGAACCGAAATATGAAACTTTTCAGCAATCTCCTGATACTTCAGGCCATCCCGTTTATGCAAAAGAAAGACCTCACGGCAACGCTCAGGCAAGGCATCTATGGCAGTCCACATTCGCGCCTCCATCACACTCCGTTCCTCCACCTCCTCATCCAACAAGGTTTCTTCTAATTCAGTAAATGAGACTCCCGATTTGAACAGATTTTCCTGACTCAAATAATCCAAGCTACGGTTCTTAACCATCACATACAAATAAGACTTCATATTACTTACCTCACAAGACTTTTCATTATTCATTTTCTCCCACAAAGACGAAAAGCAATCCTGCACAATATCTTTGGCCATCTCTACGTCCTGTACATAATGTGTTGCATACAAACACAAAGGTCTATAATAAAACTTGAATAACTCATCTATATTTAATCTGTCTCTTCCCATGCGCAAATCGATTTCTATTTCAAATAGAGACAGATGAAAATACCAAAATCACCATCCTACTTCTGTAAAAAAAGTTAAGTCTTTTCAGTTCTTCATACCTCTCACCGCAATGCCTCTTCCACTGCCCGCAGATACCCGTCCAGGCGATTGCTCTTCAAGATAGCCTTCCGCTGTTTCTTGTCCAGCTCCGGCAACAGGTACTCCCAGCAGGTCTTCAGCTTGGCCAGCAGCTGAGCCTCTCCGCCCTCTATCACCCGATGATAATACAGATACATCTGCCGGTGCATCTGCGCTACCCGTGCCTTCAATTCGCTCTCGGACAATTCTCCCTCACGGAAAGCCAGTGCCAGCGCCGGATTCGCCAGCAGCCCGCGGCCCAGCATCACCCCTTTCAGCCGGGGAAACGCTTCCAGTACCTCCCGGATGTCGGCCACCGTCAGCAAATCACCGTTGTACACCAGCGGCCGCTCACACGCCTCATAGAACGCTCGGAACGCCTCCCGGTCCACCGTCCCCTTGTACTGCTGCTTCCCGATGCGCGGATGAAGCGTCACCTGCGTCACACACGAACAGTTGAGTAACGGCACGAGCGCCTTCCACTCCTCCGCATCCTGGCCGCCTAACCTCATCTTCACCGAAAAGCAAATCTCAGGAAACACCTTCATCGTCTCCAACAGCGCCTCCACCTTCTCCGGAGAAGACAAGATACCCGCTCCCTTCCCACGACATACAATCAGCGGAAACGGGCAGCCCATGTTCACATCTATCTCCCGATAACCCAGCGAAGCCAAAAAGTCCGTCAGCACCTTCAGTTCCTCCGGCTCCGAGGCAATCACTTGCGGAACCAGCCGGGGCACCGTGTTCTCTTCAGGCGACACGTCGCGCCTGTCCTTGTTACGAATCTCCCCCTTCTCCAACCGGACAAAAGGAGTATAATACGCGTCCACACCTCCCAGGCACTGCGCATGTGCATTGCGCCACGCCACTTCCGTAAAGCCCTGCAAAGGGGCTGCATAAATTACTGGTACATTCTCTTTCATATCCCGCAAATATAGGAATAATTCGCTATCTTTGTGAAAATACATAAACTTCACTCTCATGGAGAAATACATCTTTGAACTGAAAATGAAGGTCCGCGACTATGAATGCGACCTGCAGGGAATCGTCAACAATGCCAATTACCAGCACTATATCGAGCACACCCGCCACGAGTTTCTCTCCTCCGTCGGCGTCAGCTTCGCCCAGCTTCACCAGCAGGGCATCGACCCCGTGGTAGCCCGCCTGAACATGGCTTTCAAAACCCCGCTGACCAGCGGCGACGAGTTCATCTCCCGTCTGGCACTCCGCAAGGAAGGCATCAAATACGTCTTTGTGCAGGACATCTACCGCCTGCCCGACCTGAAACCCGTCATCAAGTCGACCGTAGAAACCGTGTGCGTAGTCAACGGACGCCTGAGCGACAGCGCCCTCTTCAATGAAATCTTTGCTTCCTACCTGAACCAATGAACGAAAAAGAACTCCTCTGCCGCATGGCCCTTCCCCTTCTGCCCGGCATCGGTCTGGTAGGAGCCCGCCACCTGATTCAGGCTGCCGGAAGTGCCACCATGCTTTTCGAGCATACCCGCGAACTGCCGGCCCTCATCCCCGGCCTGTCGCCCAAGATAGCCACCGCCTTCCAGCACACCGAAGTGTTCCGCGTGTGCGAGGCCGAACTGTCGTTTGCGCAGAAACACCAGATTCAATGTCTGACCGAAGACGACGAAGCTTATCCTTCCCGCCTCCGCGAATGTCCCGATGCCCCGCTCGTGCTGTTCTACAAAGGCTCGGCCAACCTGAACTGCCGCCACATCCTGAGCATCGTGGGTACGCGCAACGCCACCGACTACGGCAAATCGCTCTGCCAGCGGTTCATGCAGGAACTCAGTACCCTGCTGCCCGACACGCTGATTGTGAGCGGACTGGCCTACGGCATTGACATCCACGCCCACCGGGAAGCTCTCTCCCGCGGCTTCGACACCGTAGCCGTACTGGCTCACGGACTGGACCGCATCTATCCCGCCGTACACCGCCGCACGGCTACCGAGATGCTGACACAGGGCGGACTGCTCACCGAGTTCATGAGCGGCACCAATCCCGACCGACAGAACTTCGTGAAGCGCAACCGCATCGTGGCCGGCCTCAGCGATGCCACCCTCGTGGTGGAATCCGGTCCCAAGGGAGGTTCTTTGATTACGGCGGAAATTGCCGAGAGCTACCAGCGCGACTGTTTCGCCTTTCCGGGCCGTGTGGGCGATACCTACTCCACGGGCTGCAACGTGCTGATACAAAAAAACCGCGCTGCCTTGATACAGAGCGCGGAAGACGTAGTAAAAGCCATGAACTGGGACCATGCCCCTGTTGTTCCCCAAGTCGTCCAGCGACAACTTTTCCCGGAGCTGAGTCCCGAAGAAGAACAAGTCATCACCCATTTACAGAAACATCCCGACGGGATACAAATCAATACGTTGGTAGTAGAAAGCAACATCGCCATCAACCGCATGACCAGCCTGCTGTTCAATTTAGAGATGAAAGGCGTAGTCCGCGCACTGGCAGGAGGAGTCTACAAGCTGGCCTGAACCTACAGAGCCGCAATCTCCTCCCTTATCTTTGCATAAGGCGCATCCTTCAGCAGCACCCTCTTCGTGCCGTCCATCAGATACAGCGAAGGCATCGCTTTCAGGTCGTACAGCGCCCCCTGCTTCACCGTTTCGTGGTCACTGCCCACCATCCATCCCTGAGGCAGATCGCTTAGTGTGCGCTTCCACACCTCCTGATTACCCTCGGTATACACCGCCAGCACCGTCAGCTTTCCGGCCTTCACGGCTTCCGCCAGCATCCCGTCGGCCACCATCTCCTGCATCGTCTCATGACAGCTCGGACACTCCGGGTCGTAGAACACCAACGTAAGCATTCGAAGAAATGCACCTTTTACACTTTGAGGTTTGGTTGTAGCTTTGCGGCAGTGAATACAATCAAACCTCAATTATTATGAACAGACAAGAATTTGAAGAATTAGAATTGCAGGTGCAACAAAGCGAGCTGCCGTTGAAGTCTGGGGGCGGCCTGCTCGGAGAGCACCTCCCGCATGAGCTTGGCCCAGGTGGCGAAGGGAAAGAGGGCAATATCCACCGCGCTGGTGGAGAAGTCATAGGGGAGGGCCGGCGTGGGCGGGGCCGGCACGGACAGGGTGCGGGCCGGAGCGGGAGAGCGGTGCTCCTCCTGTACGGCCTGAACAAAAAAGCCCCGCTTGGGCTCCGAGCGGAGGTAGCCCTCCGCCAGAAGCTGGCCGTAGGCCCCCTCCACCGTTACCACGCTGATTTTCAGGTGGGCTGCCAGCGCCCGCTTGGAGGGCAGGCGCTCTCCGGCGGCGAGACGGCCCGCCTCGATCTCCCCCCGGATATAGCGGTAGAGCTGTTCGTAGAGGGGGCGGCGCTGGCTGCTGTCCAAAATAGGCGTAAACATGGAGACACCTCCAAACTGATCTGATTATTTTTGTTAATTATCGTATCATGAACCGGGCCAAAGCGCAAGAGGGGCGGCAAAGTCCATCGAAAACCGTCCCACAATAAAAAATATAGCCCGCCCTGCAGCCGTATGAAAGGCCACGCCACGGACATACTGAACACAGATTCAGTCGGTCAAAGGGAGGCAGCAGCCATGCAGGGAAAGGTAGAGATCTGCGGTGTCAACACATCTAAGCTGAAGGTCCTCAAGAATGAGGAGACCATGGAGCTGCTGCGCCGCACCAAGGAGGGGGACATGGAGGCCCGGGAGCAGCTCATCGCGGGCAACCTCCGCTTGGTCCTTTCGGTGATCCAGAAGTTCTCCAACCGGGGAGAGAATCTGGACGACCTGTTCCAGGTTGGGTGCATTGGTCTTATAAAGGCCATCGACAACTTCAATACCGACCTGGACGTGCGCTTCTCCACCTACGGCGTACCCATGATTATCGGGGAAATCCGCCGCTACCTGAGGGACAACTCCTCCGTCCGGGTGTCCCGCTCCATGCGGGACACGGCCTATAGGGTGCTCCAGGCTAAGGAGAAATTCATCAGCGAGCACCAGCGGGAGCCCAGCATCGAGGAGATCGCCAAGCTGCTGGAGCTCAAGCGGGAGGACGTGGTCTTTGCCCTGGACGCCATTCTGGACCCGGTTTCCCTCTATGAGCCGGTGTACTCCGACGGTGGGGACACCATCTGTGTCATGGACCAGGTGAAGGACTCAAAGAATACCGACGAGAGCTGGCTGGAGCACATCGCCCTCAAGGAGGCCATGAACCGCCTCTCCGACCGGGAGCGGCACATCCTCAACCTGCGCTTCTTCGAGGGCAAGACCCAAATGGAGGTCTCCGCCGAGGTGGGAGATCGGAA
>OHAI01002483.1_pt1 | contig 13423 bp, 10 predicted proteins | sample 1577091 | NCBI WGS metagenome assembly OHAI01 (sample SAMEA3541548, study PRJEB24748) | human gut metagenome | biome: human gut; feature: human-associated habitat; material: faeces | place: China | collected 2012
CGCAGGCGGAGAATCCTGCAAGCAGGATTCTTTTACAGAATATTCAATCTGACCTCTAAAAAATTCAAAAAATTGGTCATTGAAATAATGACACATTTCGCGTATGATAACTTCAACATATTGATGCGTCAATATATAAAAAATCTGATAGTGAAAATCAAACAGGCAATCTGGCTTATTGATATGGGCCTTCTATCAGATCATATGAGAGGGGACAGTTATTATGAATACTCAGAACAGCACAATTACAAAACTTGCAGAGACAGCTCTTATGGCTGCGTTATGCTATGTATCTTTTACATTCTTGCAGATTAAGATCCCTGTACCGGGCGGTGATGCAACATCCATCCATATCGGAAATGCATTCTGCGTACTGGCAGCACTTCTGATCGGCGGTGTATACGGCGGATTATCCGGTGCCATCGGAATGGGAATCGCAGACCTGATGGATCCTGTATATATCACAGGCGCACCAAAGACATTTGTACTGAAATTCTGTATTGGCCTGATCACAGGTCTGGTAGCACATAAGATTGCAAAGATCAATGAAAGCACAGATAAGAAATACGTTTTCAAATGGAGTGTGATTGCTTCTGTAGCAGGTCTTGCGTTTAATGTTGTAGCAGATCCGATCGTAGGATATTTCTATAAACAGTATATTCTCGGACAGCCTCAGGAACTGGCACAGGCACTTGCAAAAATGAGTGCTGTAGCGACATTATTCAATGCAGTTGTTTCTGTGATCCTGGTAGCAGTGATCTACAATGCAGTACGTCCGGTACTGATCAAAAGTCATCTGCTTACAGTTACCGGTAAGAAAAAAGAACAGGCAGCATAAACGGATACAAAATGAATAAGACATAATAAAACAGCATTTCGGGTGCAGAACCTGAAATGCTGTTTTATTATGTTGGAGAAAATTGCTCAGTAATGTTCCTGTAACATGATAACACCTTCCGGGAAGATTGACATGACTTCACTCAGAAAACTTACTGATGTAATTGAGACTTCTGGTTATAGAAAGTCAAAATAGTATAAAAATTAGTCAAAATTTCAGAGGAGATTCCTGAATAATCGAGATATAATCAAATTACTGTAAAAAAATTGCCGCAAAAGACAAGAGTTTTTTCTTGCTTCAGAAAATTTTTCTGTATGATCAATTGTGCAGGCATATAAAGAAAAACATTTAAAGGAGAATTTTTACAATGGGAATGCCATCATGGTTAGAAAACATCGTATTTTATGAAATTTATCCACAGACTTTTCTGGATACAGATGGGGACGGAATCGGAAATATTCAGGGAATCATCCGCAAACTGGATTATATCAAGAACTTAGGATGTGATGGAATCTGGTTAAATCCGTGTTTTGCTTCTCCGTTTTATGATGCAGGTTATGACGTGGCAGATTACAAGAAAGTAGCTCCGCGTTACGGAACAAACGAGGATTTAAAAGAACTGTTCCGGAAAGCTCATGAAAAAGGAATGAAAGTCCTGCTTGATCTCGTACCGGGACATACTTCTACAGATCATGAATGGTTCAGAGAATCCTGTAAAGCAGAGAAAAATGAATATACAGACCGTTATGTATGGACCGATGATATATGGGATGATTTCAAAGATGTAGGAAGTATCACAGGAAGTATTCGAGGATTTTCAGACAGAAATGGCTGCTGTGCAGTAAACTTTTTCTCTGTACAGCCAGCTCTGAACTTTGGCTTCGCAAGATGTGACAAAGAATGGCAGCAGCCAATGGACGCACCGGGACCTATGGCGACCAGAGAAGCGATGAAAGATGTTATGCGTTTCTGGATGTCTATGGGATGTGACGGATTCCGTGTAGATATGGCCGGATCTCTGGTAAAGAATGATGATGATCAGGAGGGAACGATTGCATTATGGCAGGATTTCCGTAAATTTATGGATGAAGAATTTCCGGAATGTGCGCTTCTTTCAGAATGGGGCGAACCGGGACGTTCATTAAGAGGTGGATTCCATATGGATTTCCTTCTTCATTTCGGGCCATCTCATTATCTTGACCTGTTCCGTGTAGAAGAACCATATTTCTCCAGAAGAGGAAAAGGAGATATCTCTGAATTTGTCAAAACTTATGAAGAAAACTATGCAGCTACCAACAGAGAAGGACTGATCTGCATTCCATCCGGAAACCACGATATGGTCCGTATTAAAGAAACTCTGGATGATGAAGAAATTAAGATCGCATTTGCATTTCTGTTATCTGTACCTGGTGCACCTTTCATCTATTACGGTGATGAAATCGGTATGAAATATCTCTCAGGAATCAAATCTGTGGAGGGTGGTTTCAACCGCACAGGATCCAGAAGCCCAATGCAGTGGGATCACAGCGCAAATGCAGGATTCTCAAGCTGCAAACCAGAGGAACTTTACATCCAAATCGATCCTGATGAAGACCGTCCGACAGCAGAGGACGCACTTGCGGGAAAGAATAGCCTGTATGATGAAGTAAAGAAACTGATCGCAGTAAGAAAAGAACATCAGGCATTACAGAATACAGCACCTATGGAATTTGTATATGTAAAAGAATCTGCATACCCGTTAGTATACAAAAGAACCGGAAAAGATGAGACGATTTATATTGTACTCAATCCATCCGGACAGGATGTGGAATGTGATGCACAGATTCCGCAGCATGCGCAGTCAGTCTATTCCAATAATGGAGAAGCAGCTTATGCAGATGGTAAATGGAAAGTACCGGCAGCATCCGCTACATTTTTAAAAGTAGAAAATTAAAAAAAACCGGCAAAAGAGGAAGCAAGACTTCCGGCTTTTGCCGGTTTTATTATGTTATAAGATATTACTCCGTAATGTTCTGAACAGGAGCCTTTTATCTGTCTGGTGAAAGGAAAGAATTGCAAGTTATAGGACGCAACCCAAAGAGTATGCACTTTTTTGACCTCAAAGTAGCACTTTTTTGGACATAGTGTAATAAGATAGAAAAAATAAATTGTGCATATTTAACAAATGACGAAAAAGAAAGATAAAAAAATTCAAACTTATGCGAAAAAGGTATTGCTATTTCAGAAACAAAGTGGTATTATACAACTATCAAAAAACCTTATGCGCAAAAGGTAAAAAGAAACAGTTAAAAAAATGACGAGGTGACGAAAATGAAGAAAAAAGTATTTGCAACACTTTTAGCAGTATCTATGATCGCATCAATGGTTCCGGCAGCAGTATCCGTACAGGCAGCAGACGGTGACAGTATTCGTCTTGTAAACGGTAAGATCGAAGTTGACGCTCAGCTGAAGAAATTAGCTGAAATGTATGAGAAAGAAACAGGAACTAAAGTAGAAATCGAATCCATGGGCGGCGGAATCGATATCCAGGGTACTCTGAAAGGATACTACCAGTCAGATAACATGCCTGATATCTTCGTAAATGGTAGTGGAGCAGACTTTGCTAACTGGACAGATATGTTAGTAGATATGAGCGATCAGGAATGGGCTTCTGATACAGATGCAGCTTATGTTGATGAGAGCCAGGGTACAATCGGTTTCCCATATACAACAGAAGCAATCGGTCTTGCATATAACAAAGACATCCTTGATAAAGCGGGAATTGATCCTTCCACATTAACAAGTCCGGATGCAATCAAAGAGGCATTTGAGACAATTGATTCCAAGAAAGATGAACTTGGACTGACAGCAGTTGTAGGTTATGCAGCAGAACCAGTTAACCTTTACTGGTCAACAGGTAACCATTTATTTGGTACATATCTGGATGAAGGTCTTGACAGAGATGACACTACTTACATTGACATGCTCAATGATGGCGGTAAACTTGACGAAGACCGTTTCACAGATTTCGCTAACTTTGTAGGTCTTCTGAACCAGTATTCAGATCCTGCGCTCCTTGTTTCCGGTACATACGATCAGCAGATTCTGAACTTCTCATCCGGTAAATATGCATTTGTTACACAGGGATCCTGGATCGGTGCAACAATGGTTGGTGATGACGCTGACGCTTACAAAGAAGCTGGTAATTTCGAAGTTGGTATGATCCCATACGCATTCGAAGACGGACAGGATACAATCCTTACAAGCTCCCCATCCTGGTGGTCTGTATACAAAGATGGTAATGTAGAAGCAGCAGAAGCATTCCTTCAGTGGCTGACAACAGACGAAGCTCAGGAAGTTCTCGTAAAAGAAGCTGGATTCGTAAGCCCATTTAAATCCTGCACAATCGTAGGCGATGATCCGTTTGCTCAGACAATTACTGATTATCAGAAAGCAGGAAAGACATCCGCATGGCACTGGTCAATTCCTGGATTTAAAGAAGGTATTGCACAGAACTACACAGGTCAGGTATTTGCTGACTATGCAGCTGGAAGCCTTGATGAAGAAGGCTTTATAAAGACAATGCAGCAGGTTCTTGAAAGTGCATATGCAAACTAATAACTAGTATTTTGTGGGTGGCACTTATGGTACCACCCATTTTTGACTGTTTAACCTTAACTGAAGCAGGTAAGTTTTCTGTTTCAATAGCGGATATTTACCGGACTGTTTTTTAGTGATAGTGTAAGAAGATTAAAAAATAAATTGTGAATATTGCACAATGACATGGACGAAAAAATAAAAAAATTCAAACTTATGCGAAAAAGGTATTGAAATTTCAGACGTAAAGTGGTATGATACAACTATCAAAACCTTATGCGCAAAAGGTAAAAAGAAACAGCAAAAAAATGACGAGGTGACGAAAATGAAGAAAAAAGTATTTGCAACACTTTTAGCAGTAGCAATGGTCGCATCAATGGTTCCGGCATCTGTAGCTGTACAGGCTGCGGAGGGTGATACTATTCGTCTTGTAAATGGAAAGGTTGAAGTAGATGCTCAGTTTAAAAAACTGGCTGAGATGTACGAAAAAGAAACAGGAACAAAGGTAGAAATCGAATCCATGGGCGGTGGAGTTGATATTCAGGGTACTCTGAAAGGATATTATCAGTCAGATAATATGCCTGATATTTTTGTAAATGGTGGAAGTACAGATTTTGCCAACTGGGATGGCAAGCTAGTTGATATGAGTGATCAGGAATGGGCTTCTGATACAGATTCCGCTTATGTAGATGATGAGCAGGGAACAATCGGCTTCCCATACACAACAGAAGCCATTGGTCTTGCATATAACAAAGATATTCTTGACAAGGCAGGAATTGATCCGGCTACTTTAACAGGTCCAGATGCGATCAAGAAAGCATTTGAGACAATTGATTCCAAGAAAGATGAGCTTGGCATTACTGCAGTTGTAGGATATTGTGCAGAACCTGTAAACCTTTACTGGTCAACCGGTCAGCATTTATTTGCAAATTATCTTGATGCAGGTCTGAAACGCGATGATACAACATACATTGATATGCTCAATGATGGCGGTAAACTTGATGAAGCACGTTTTAAAGATTTTGCGGATTTCGTAAGTCTTCTGAATCAGTATTCAGATCCTTCAATCCTTGTTTCCGGTACATATGACCAGCAGATTCTTAACTTCTCATCCGGTAAATATGCATTTGTTACACAGGGATCCTGGATTGGCGCAACTATGACTGTTGATGATGCAGATGCTTATAAAGAAGCAGGAAACTTTGAAGTTGGTATGATTCCATATGCATTTGAAGATGGAATTGATACAATTCTTACAAACTCTCCATCATGGTTTTCCATTTATAAAGATGGTAATGTAGAAGCAGCAGAAGCATTCCTTCAGTGGCTGACAACAGATGAAGCACAGGAAGTTCTTGTAAAAGAGGCAGGATTTATCAGTCCGTTTAAATCCTGTGATATCGTAGGTGATGATCCGTTTGCTCAGACAATTACAGATTATCAGAAGAATGAAAAGACATCTTCCTGGCATTGGCTTGTACCTGGTATGAAGGAAGGTCTTGCACAGAACTATACAGGACAGGTATTTGCAGATTTTGCATCAGGAAGTCTTGATGAAGATGGATTTGTAAAAACAATGAATCAGGTTCTTCAGAGTGCATATGCAAATTAAGTAACGAAGTATTTAACAGTGGGCGGCGTAAAAGTTGCCGCCTGCTTTTTATGCAAATGAAATGTGAAAAATATATACATTTAATTTTGCTTTGAAATAAGAAATAGGAAGGGTGAAGGCAAAATGAATACAAACAGTGCTAGTAAAAAAGTAATATCAATGGTATGCCTTATAGCCGGTATTGTTTTGTTGGCTGTAGCATTGATTCAGGATATTTCCAAAACCGGGGCAGGCTGGAGAGGTCAGGCACTTATCATTGGCGCGATCTGCGTTTTACTGGGAATGTATTTATTCCCTACATTAAAACATCATAGAAGTATTGTTAATTTTATCTTTGTGTTTCCGTTGTTGTTTACCTTTGCGGTAACAGTAATCATTCCATTATGTTTGGGTGTATTTTATTCCTTTACAGACTGGAATGGAATCCGAATGAACGGATTTGTAGGATTTGCAAATTATAAAGCAATGTTTGGAGATGCGAGTTTCCTTTGGTCTTTGCTTATCACAATTTTGTTCGTAGTTTTGAATATGATTCTGATAAATGTAGTGGCATTTTTGCTTGCGTTACTTTGCACATCTAATATTAAAGGAATCTCATTCTTCAGAGCTTCTTATTTCCTGCCAAACCTGATTGGTGGTATCGTACTTGGATATGTATGGCAGTTTGTGTTTAACAATGTACTGATTAAGATGACAAATAATATTTCACTTTTGTCCAAGACAAATACAGCGTTAATGGCTATCATCGTTGTTTATATCTGGCAGTATGGTGGTTATATTATGTTAATTTATGTAACAGGTCTGACTCAGGTGCCGAAGGATGTACTGGAAGCATCTCAGATTGACGGCGCAAATGCAGTTACAACATTATTTAAGATCAAGATTCCGATGATCGCAGCTACAATTACAATCTGTACATTCCTTACCTTAACATCAGCATTCAAACAGTTCGATGTTAACATGGCTTTGACAAATGGTACAGGTTCTGTCGCAAGTTTCTTCGGAAACTATCTGACAAACGGTACTCAGATGCTGGCTCTGAATATTTATAATACAGCGATCTCCAAGAACAATTATGCACTTGGTCAGGCGAAAGCTATTCTGTTCTTCATTATCCTGGCTGCTGTATCTATTATTCAGGTTAGAATTTCCAATAAGAAGGAGGTTGAAATGTAATGGTTACGAAGAAAACTCCAAAGGTAGTGCTTACAGCTGTTGCGATTGTTATCGCAGCGTACATATTATCTCCTTTCTATCTGGTACTTATTAATACATTTAAGAATGCAAACGGTATTGTTGCAAACCCTGTAAGCTTTGCAGGTGCAAGCTTTGCACAGTTTAAGACAAATATTTCAAACGTTGTCAACAACTCTAACTTCAGTTTCTGGAGTGCATTTGGAACATCTGCGACCATTACAGTTGTTTCCCTTGTATTACTTGCTTTATTCGGTGGTATGGCTGCATGGGTTATCTGCCGTAACAAGACAAAATGGTCTACAGCTATTTATATGACATTCATTGCATCTATGACAATTCCTTTCCAGGTAGTCATGCTTCCTCTGGTTTCTACATTTCGTGATGTAGGTAAATTTCTTGGAATCAACATGCTTCAGTCTATTCCTGGTATTGTATTTGCATACTGTGGATTCGGTGGTGCTATGACAGTATTTATCTTAACTGGTTTTATTAAAGGTATTCCATATGAACTGGAAGAAGCTGCAGCGATTGACGGATGTTCTCCTGAGGGAACTTTCTTCCGCATTATCCTTCCGCTTCTGAAACCGGTTATTGTTACTGTTACTATTCTGAATGGTATGTGGATCTGGAACGATTACCTTCTTCCTTCTCTGATGTTAGGACAGAATGGTAAGGTTAAGACTCTTCCGGTTGCTGTACAGGCGTTTGTTGGTTCTTATGTAAAACAGTGGGATCTGATCCTTACTGCAGCACTCCTGGCAATGATTCCGATGATCATCGTATTCCTGATTGCTCAGAAGCAGATTATGAATGGTATGGTTGAGGGTGCTATTAAATAGGCTTGCAAATACTTTTTGAAAAGCTGTCGTTTTCCTCATTATTGGGGAACGGCAGTTTTTTAATGGTTTCAAAGGGGACGCGAAGAAAAATAAATGTTTTGAACCACGGCTGCGGGGGCAGGAACTCTAAGCCTTTGGAAATTTGCTAAAACCATGCCAGAAAAATTCAAACTCGCTTCGCTCAGACAGTGAATTTTTCTGACATAACGCAAATTCCCAAAGACTAAGAGTTGCTACACCCCCTGTAGATGTGGTTCAAAACATTTATTTTTTTTGCTGTGAACTGGCTGGTACTGTGAATGATAGTATGGAAGTGCGTTATCGGATATGGAGTGAAGAAAAAACGGAACAGAAAATGATAGTATGAATTTATTGATATGGGGTTGAAATGTTGTTTTTTTTATAGTAATGTAGATGATACAACGCTTAAAGCGAGGGCTGTCTCGGGACAGTCTGTTTTTGTGAAGAAGGATGAGGAAAAGTTTTATGGAGAGGACAAAAGAAAGGTCATCGTTTCGTAAGAAGTTTATCGGTGACAGGAAGTTTTATATGATGGTTCTGGCTGTGGCTGTTCCGATCATGATACAGAATGGAATCACGAATTTCGTGAGTCTGCTGGATAATATTATGATCGGGCGGATCGGTACGGAGCAGATGTCGGGGGCTTCCATTGTGAATCAGTTGATTTTTGTCTATAATCTGTGTATTTTCGGAGGGGTGTCCGGAGCGGGTATTTTTACGGCACAGTACTTTGGGCAGAAGGATCATGAGGGTGTGAGGCAGACATTCAGGTATAAGTTCTGGATGGCTGTGATCCTGACAATCGGGACGATTTTGCTGTTTCTGACTGTTGGAGAGAAGCTGATCAGTATGTATCTGCAGGGAGAGGGTACTGCGCAGCAGATTGCAGATACGCTTAAGTATGGAAAGCAGTATCTGGATATTATGCTGTTGGGATTGCCGCCGTTTATGATGGTGCAGATTTATTCCAGCACTCTGAGAGAGTGCGGAGAGACTGTTCTGCCAATGAAAGCAGGAGTTGTGGCAATCTGTGTGAATCTGTTGTTTAATTACCTGCTGATTTATGGTGTATTTTTCTTCCCTAGACTGGGTGTGAGAGGTGCGGCAATCGCAACTGTGCTGTCACGTTATGTGGAGGCGGCAATTGTAATAGGCTGGACACACAGGCATACGGAGAAGAATGCATTTGCAAAGGGGCTGTACAGCACGCTTAAGGTTCCTGCGAATCTGACAAAGAAGATTCTGGTCAAGGGTACACCGCTGTTGTTTAATGAGACTTTATGGGCTTCTGCCATGGCGATGCTGACTCAGTGTTATTCGATTCGAGGGCTGAATGTGGTTGCTTCGCTGAATATTTCCAATACCATCAACAATGTGTTTAATATTGTGTTTATTGCGCTGGGAGATTCTGTTGCGATTATTGTGGGACAGCTTCTGGGTGCGGGAGATATGAAGAAAGCGAGAGATACAGATAACAAGATGATTGCGTTCTCAGTGATGTGCTGTACCTGTGTGGCAATGGTGATGTTTGTTATGGCGCCGCTGTTTCCAATGCTTTATAATACCAATGATGAGGCAAGGGAGTTGGCGAAGTATCTGATTATGATCACTGCATTCTTTATGCCGCAGAATGCGTTTTTGCATGCAACCTATTTTACTCTGCGTTCCGGTGGAAAGACGATTATTACGTTCCTGTTTGACAGTGTGTTTATCTGGTGCGTCAGTGTGCCGATCGCGTTTGTGCTGAGTCGTTATACAGGAATTCATGTGCTTGTGATTTATGCATGTGTGCAGCTGGCGGATTTGATTAAGTGTGTGATTGGATTTGTGCTGGTTAAGAAGGGTGTGTGGTTGCAGAATATTGTTTCATCATGATAAAAAATTTCAATAACATTTGGCTTGACTAACCGATATACTATAGTGTATCATCAGTGCAAGTCAGATAGAAACAGTCTTATAAAACTGTTATAATATGACTTGGTATTTGATTTACATTATGCTATTTGTGAATCGGATATATGTAACATTAATTCTCTTTGCACTGCATTACATTCAACAGAATGCGAGATCAACAGTACAAACTGAGCAGGCGATGCCCGAGATGCTCGAGGGCGTGGGGCCGGGCCGCGCGAAGCGGCAGCAGATATGAAAATTTTCAGACATATCTGTGGGACAGTGTATGTTCCGCAGGTGTGTCTTTTTGTTTTCTGAAAAGTATGTTTTGGAAAGATTTTCTTTTAGAGGGATTTTTTTAGGAGGATTTTCTGAGACAGGTGCAGTTCCGAAATACAAAAAGACCCCTGTAAGACCGCACTTTGATAAGTCACAGAAAGGAAATATGTTTTCTGACTGTGGCGCAATGTATGTGACATAAGAAGAACCTGTAAACTCAAATATAGGAAAGTACAAAAGCTTATATATTTGAAAAGAAAATTTAGGAGGTCCTGGTTATGGAACAGACAAAAAAATTAAACATGACAGCAATGTCAGACAAGACAAACAGTAACACGACAGCTAAGAAGGAAGAGCCTGCATGGGAACATAAGGTGGCAATGAAGGTATCAGGTGTGAGTATTGCAGTAAACCTGTTACTTTCCTTATTTAAATTACTTGCCGGAATTCTGGCACATTCAGGTGCCATGATCTCAGATGCGATTCATTCAGCATCTGATGTGGGAAGTACTTTCGTAGTAATAGTCGGTGTGAATTTATCCAGCAAAAAATCCGATAAGGAGCATCAGTATGGACATGAGCGGATGGAATGTGTATCTTCCATTATTTTGTCCGGGTTACTTCTGGCAACCGGTATCGGAATCGGTATGAATGGAATTGAGAACATTATTAAGAGTACTTCAGGAGCAAGCATTGCAATTCCCGGAACATTGGCACTGATTGCGGCAGTTGTTTCTATTGTAGTGAAGGAATGGATGTTCTGGTATACCAGAAGTGCTGCGAAGAAAATAAATTCTGGTGCACTGATGGCAGATGCATGGCACCATCGTTCAGACGCAATGTCTTCTGTTGGTGCATTTATCGGTATCCTTGGTGCGAGACTTGGCTTCCCGATTCTGGATCCACTTGCCAGTGTGGCAATCTGTGTACTGATCGTGAAAGCATCTGTGGATATTTTCAGAGATGCAATTGATAAGATGGTTGACCACTCCTGCGATGAGGCAACAGAAGAGAGCATGAGAGAAGTGATCATGGGAGTGAAAGGAGTGAAGGGAATCGACCTTCTCCAGACACGATTATTTGGTTCTAAGATGTATGTGGATATTGAAATCTCAGCAGATGGTGAGATTCCACTGAATGAGGCACATGACATTGCGGAAAATGTTCATCATAGTATAGAGAAGAATTTTAAAAATGTAAAACACTGTATGGTTCATGTGAATCCGGTGAATGAGTAAATAAAAAGTGGGGCTGTTTCCTTGAAAATACAATTCAAGGCTGCTCCGCTTTTTCTTGATGTTCTGAATCTTGGTTTACTGAGTTCTCTCAGGAATAGAGAATAAAAATCCTGTCCCTGCAGGCCATCCAGAGGGCGGATTTCAGATTTGTGTAAATTAATATCTCCTTCTGAGAGATGTTCTACCATAATCTAGTGTGCCGACAAGTTTTTTTTTTATCATCTGGTGCGTCAACTCCTTTTTGTGTGTTTATCAGGTGTTTTTTCTATAGAGATTCTTTAAAAACTGACTTTAGTGCAAAAGACTTGTAAATATCGTTCTGATGGTGCATAATAAAAAGTAAGAATTTTCAATCGGCAGATATAAATTTACTATTTATTAGCTGCCTGAAAGGGGAGAATTGAAAATGAGGGTATGGAAAAGTAAAATAATCGGATTTATGATAGCGATATGTGCTCTTTGTATCACGGTGAGTCTGGGAAGTGTACAGAACGTTCAGGCGGCATCGAAAGCCAGATACACGATCAGAAAGATACAGGAGAAGAAAACATACAAGAAATCAAGCGCAACTTATTCCTATGAACTTCCACAGTTAAAGGGAAAAAGCGCAGCAGTAAAGAAAATCAACAAATCTTTAAAATCATACTATACCGAGAATCTGAAATTAAAAAAAGATCTCTTCAAACAGTTCGCTGATGATAAGAAGGCTGGCTATCTGGATAAAAAGACAGAGATTCTTTTTGCAAATACCAAATGCAAGGAGACCTATAATAAGGACGGATATGTAAGATTTGTTTATTACTTTACCTGGCATGGATGTGGAACAGGAAACGAGAACGGGACGGCTGTTATTTACCGTCTGAAAGATGGTAAGAAAGTAGAAGAGATTCCAGCTTCAGCAGCAGACCTTAAAGGTCTGAATCTTGTCAAAGGAACCTGGTATATGACTGATTCAGAACAGGATACAAAGATGGTCAAAAAGAGAAGACCACCAAAAACAGCAAGCGATAGGAAGTGGAGTTCGTCATCGTTCTTCTTCTTGAGATAGACAAGGACCAGGCCAGCTGCCATCACAATCCAAACCAACTGTTTGACGAACTCATAATAACGGTACTGAGGGCGATCTGTACTTAAGAAGTAAGTACGAATCCATTTGGCAATCGGTAAATCCTTGGTATAAGGCTCGTAAAGAGGGTTAATGACTGGAGTCTTTTCGTATTCAACATCCCGATAGAGCCAACCAAGTGTCCCTTCTGCCACCGTTAAAGATTGCTTGGTATAAAGATGTCCCAGGAGTCCAATCGGACCATATTCCTTCAAGCGCCGTTTGATTTCTTTCATGATATATTCGTTCTTGAACATCCCATTATTGTACTCGTCTCGCTTATCTTCGTCGACATATTTCAAGAGCCCTTCTTTCATATCTGCTTGGTTGTGCCCAATATCCGTCAAGCCCAAGTTAATAAACAAGAGCGGTCCTTTAGCCAGCCCTTCCCCTTTTAAAATAGGGATAGCTGTTTGGTGTTTGACAGCTGTATTCAGAGCTCCAAAGACCAGACCAGTTGATAAAAGGGTTAAAGCAAAGATTTTTCCAAAGACCTTCCAATGCCCTTTAAAGAAGAGGACCATCCAAAAGGCTATCACGACAATAATAGTCGTCGGACGAATCAGCATAGTAAGCCCTGATAAGAGGCCAAGCCACAAGGAAGTCTTCCATTGTGCACCACTCTCGCTCCCTTTTAAGAGATCCAAGGCTAGCCCTAATTGCAAGGCGATGAGAGGAAGAGGCGGAATATCAGTGTACATGGAGTAAAAATAAGGGGAATAACAGATTGTATTTGCAAAGTTAAAAAAGGAGGTTTCTCAAAGTGGGAGAAGTACAAATCAAACCATTCAAACGTGTTCTCGTCGCTAACCGCGGTGAAATCGC
>OHAI01002485.1_pt1 | contig 13406 bp, 9 predicted proteins | sample 1577091 | NCBI WGS metagenome assembly OHAI01 (sample SAMEA3541548, study PRJEB24748) | human gut metagenome | biome: human gut; feature: human-associated habitat; material: faeces | place: China | collected 2012
TGACCATGGAAGGCCGCTCAAACCTCAGGTGTTGCAACCACCACTAGAATCTGCCACTGGCTTGGTTATGGGGTCGCTCTACACTGGCTTCTGCTATGCATTACTTCACCCCTAAACGTTGCGCTACGTCGAATAAAATCATGTATCACGATAAGGCGCAGGTTCAGCGTGCCGCTGATCAAAGCCTAATCGAGCGCGGAGTTGAGCTATGGGTGTACCGTTGCGAATTTTGCGGATGCTGGCATCTCACGCATCGCGATCCGCAATCCAGTTACCGGCATGTACCGCTGAACCAGCAACTCAAGCCACACAGTCGTAAAAAGGGCTACAAGCCACGTAGACGTTAGCGTCAGAAGCTCCACAGACCTCGCCAACGCCGTGTCTGAGACAGGTTACGGTCCAAACACGTCAGGTCGTAGGCTGCTAAGCGTTCAGGGCGCTCGGACACACTTCGTCCAACACTTACATCACCTTGGTGTTTTCAAGGTTGCGGATAACCCAATCGTTGAAGCGAATTACCGGCTTGCGCAACATAAGTCCCAACAGCAATGAGGGGACAAGGAACAGTGCCAGTTTGCCCATGGAAACCCAGTATTCCATGCCGAATGAGCCTGCCATGGCCGAATGCATCGCATCCACCGCATAGGGGAACAGTAGCCATTTAGAAACGACCTGGAAGAACGTCGGCAGTGTTTCAATGGGGAATGTGCCGCCGGAACCGGCTACCTGCATAACCAGCAGTACTACGGCAATGGCTTTGCCGATATCACCGAACGACAGGGTCAGCGTATACACAATATTCGAGAACACCAGTGCAGACAACCACCCGACCATCAAGAACTGAATCGGATGCTCACACTGCACGCCGAGATAGAACATATCGCCCAGGCACACCAGCGTACCTTGCAGCAAAGCAAGGAAACCGAAAATCATGTATCGGCCGAAATATTCGTGGTGCAAGCGTAAACCGAACTGCCGCGCATTGCCGGGAGCCTCGGCACGCGGCTTCTTCAGCACATCCAACGCGGCGGCCGGTCCGGCAATCCGCCCGGCAATCATGGCCTCGCGAAGACCCACTTCCGAACCGAGCGGCAGATCATTGCCCAACCCTAAGATACGAGCCTTCTCATGGTCGGAAATCGATACTTTCAACATGGCGACCAGAATGATCGCACCGACCCAAATAGACAAAATCGTGTAGAACGGAGCCATCGCGGAACCATAGTTGGCAACGGGATAGAGCGCGATGCGGTCGACCGCTACGGGTGCCGCCAGCATGGAAGCAATGGCATCGGGCTTCGCAGAGGAAATCACAGACAGGTCGATGGTGCCGCCATTGGTGATAGAGGCGAGTTGGGAAGACAAGTTGTCGAGTTTCTTCGCCGAACGGGTCAAAGCGCTAGCTGCGTCAGTCAAGGCCGACTGGATGTCCGTCAGGCTGTCTGAAACGCCGCCAGAAAGACCTGACACGCTGCTTACGGTCGATGCAAGCCCGTCGATTACGGAACTTGCCTGCGTGGTCACTTCGTCCATGGACGAGGTCAGATTGTTCAGTTGCGGTTTCAGCGTGCTCTTGTACGTGTCTGAAGCCTGAGTAATCGATTGTTTGGCGGCAGCGATTTGTGATTTCAGATCTCGACGCGCTGTATCGGCATCGGCAGTACCGTTTGCTATGTGCGTGGCCGCATCGCCCAACGCGGTGGCGGCTTGCTGCATGCTCTGCTGCGCCTTTGTGGCTTGGTCTGCAGCCGCGTTCAGTTGAGCGGCAACGGTATCTCCGCCCACGGGCAGTGAAGCCGCTTGTTTGGCGAGATCTCGTAAAGCGGCGGCATACTTTCCAAAGCTGTCGGCCTGAGCCTCCACTTTGGATTGCATATCGGTTAGCTTGTTTGATATCTGTGAGGATTGTGAGCCCACATCGGCAAAAGCGGCATCGATTTGCTTGGCAATGGTGTCGTAGGATGAACCGGCCTGCTGCAATGCCGTACCGACGCCATCGGTGGCTCCGGACAATGCCTTGTCGAGGCTGGAGACGCCGTTGCGGGTCTGTTTCAACGCCTTTTTGGTTGTGGCCGCAGCTGAGCCTGTTGATCCCAGCAGCTTATCGGTGGAATCAATGATGCTGTTGGCGGCCCCGAGCAGATTGGCATAGGAATCCATCTGCGACGCAGTGCCGGTCAAACGAGACGACATGGTGGCAATATGACTGGAGGCGTTGTTGACGTACTGCTCCATTTGCGGGCTTTGCGCGTAATCGGCCACGTTGGAAACCAAATCCAGCGCCACGCTCGCCAAGGTCTTCACAAATGTCTGGTCGATGGTCGTGGCCACGGTGGTAGCACCCTGGTCGGTGATATGCGGAGCGATCGGATTGATTTTCTCATTGAGATAGTATTCGAGCTTGGCGTGCTTGATCTTCGGTGAAAACAGCGTCATCATATCGGAGCTGAAGCTCTTTGGAATAATCAGCGCGGCATAGTATTCGCCTGAGTTCACGCCATCGATGGCCTTAGCACGATCCACAAACTGCCAGTCAAGGTCATGATTGGCCCTGAGCGTATTGGTCACGGTTTCGCCGACGTTGATGGTGATCGGCATCAGATCGGACTTATAGCCCTTATCCACGTTTGCCACGGCGACCTTCAAGGCCTTGGTGTTGCCGTACGGGTCCCAGCTGGCGGCGATGTTGTACCAGGCGTACAGTGCCGGCACAATCACCAATCCCATAGCCACGATTACGGCGATCACATTGCGGGTGGCTTGGCGCACGTCACGTACGAATATTTTCCAGATAAGCTTCATCGTGCGCCTCCTTGCCCAGACTGCCCAGACTGACCGGACTGCTCGAACTGTGCGGTGTGCGCAGTCGGCTCGGCGGCCTGATCGCCGAACAGTGTGAGTCGTTCAGTGGTTTCGCCGATATCCGGATTGCTGCCCATCGCCGCTTCGTGACGTCCGTGGCCGTGGAAACGCCGCCACGCATATCCGTTGAGCATCACATTGCGGAACTCGTCGGCACTCATGGCACTGACGCCAAGCTGCATGGCGTAGGTTTCGCGTGCGTATTCAACCACAATGAGATAGGCGTCGATAAGAATAATCGACAGAATCCAGGAGGTCAGCATGGCGATTTTCTCTTGGGTGACGAACAGCAGTACCAGGAATACGAACGGGAGTACGGTCAGCAATGTCAGACCGGCAACGATCATCTTTGGGTACCGCGCGAAGAACCGGTGCGCGCGATGAGCGATGATATCGCGCAGTTCCTTGCTGTCGGACACCGTGCGGAATACGGAGTTCAAGCTCACCTGTTCGTTCACCATGCTGTTGTGCTCGGTGATCATCAGGTCGGTACCTCCCAAACGATGGTCGAACAGCGCGTTCAGGTTCATCGCATACCGGCGTACGACAAGTCCCACGAAAAGCGCCGCCGGCAGATACCAGAACAGGTGCAGCATGTCGAGCCAGTAATGGTTCGCGTACAGGCCGGCGATCGGGCCGCGCATCGCGTTGATGCCGTAGGTAAAGGGCAGCCATGGGTGCAGTTCGCGGAAGAAGTTCGGCATCATTTCAATCGGATACAGGCCGGAGGCACCGGGTATCTGCACAATGACCAGAATTACGGCGATGGCTTTGCCGATATGGCGGAACGCCACGGCCAGCGCGTAAATAATGTTGATGTAGACGAACGAACAGAAGATTCCGGCCAAGATGAACAGCAGCGGATGCTCGCATTGGATGCCGAGCACCAGATCGCCAATGGTGGCGATGATGGCTTGCAGGAATCCGATGGTGACCAGCAGCAGCCAGCGGCCAAGATATGCTTGCGTAGCGGTGATACGGCGAATGCCCTCGCGGTCGACCTCAAGCTTGTAGATGGCGATTAGCACGAAACCGCCTACCCACAGTGCCAGATTCGTGTAGAACGGGGTGACTGCGGACCCGTAATTGTCGGTGGCATACACGACTTTCGTGGTCAGGGTGACGGGATTGCCCATGAAGTCGCCGAATCCCTTGTCATCCAGATGCAGCGTATCCCGGATTTTCTGGTAAGCGGCGGAACTATCGAGCGTGGCGATATCGGTGCGTACGGTGGCGACATCGCTGGCCACCTGGCGCAGCGAATCCTGCGTGCTGCTGATGGTGGTTTTTGTTTGGTTCAGGGTATCGACAAGCTGGTCGAACAGTCCGTCGGCCTGATCCAAGGTGCCGGATAACGAAGTCAACGTGCCATCCAGTGTGCCATTCAGGGCGGCGAAACTGTTCAATGATGAGGTGAGCGACGGCATTACGGTGCCGGTCAGCGAGCCGCGCGCGGTATTCAGCGCCGCGATGCCGCCGGTGGTGGTGTTGGTCATGGCTCCGGAAAGATTCGTGGTGGCGTCTTTACCGGAGTTGATGAACTGTGTGGTGTCGGTATGGAAGGTGTTGAGCTGTGTCTGCTGTTTGCTGATCAATGAGTCGAGCGCATCGATTTGTTTCCAGATGTTCTGGCCGACTGGGTCGGTGGTGTCTTTGCCGATGCCGGCTTTGGTCAGCGCGTCTTTCAGATCGCTGATTGACGTTTGGGTGGCATTCAGTGGGGCCGAAAGTGTGTTGGTGATGGTGTCGACGGAGTTCTGCGCGCTGTTGAAGGAGCCGGTGATGCTGCCGGCGGCGTTGTTGACGTGAACGGCCAATCCGGAGAGTTGTGCTGAACTGGTGTCGAGCGCGCCGACCAGTGTGGTGGAGAAGGCTTGTGACCCGGCCTGTGTTTCCGCCAACAGTGTGCCGGACTGGCGGGAGGCCTTCTGCGCGGCCGCGACGGTCTGCTTGAGTGAGGCGGTGGTCTGTTTGGCGTCGGCGAGAATCGTGTCTGATTGGGCCAGCGTGTCCTGTAAGTCGGTGAGTGAATCCTGAACGGTGTTCAGCGTGGACATCACCGTATTGAGATCATTGATCGTATCGTGCTGGACTTTGCCGGTGGCTTGGTCGAGATCGCCTCCCGCTTCGGAAACGGCCGAGGCAACGGTGGTGGCTACCGTGGTGACGAAGGCGGAGTTGATCTGCTCGTCGATGGTGGTGGCACCGGTGTCGGTGATTTTCGGCGCGATCGCGTTCTTCTTCTCGTTGACGTAATACTTGATTTTTGGCTGTTTGGAGGTTCCGGTCACCGATTCGACCAGGCTGGTGCTGAAATCCTTGGGCAGCACGATGGCTGCATAGTATTCGCCGGTCTCCACGCCGTGTACGGCCTGTTCCTCATTGTCTACGAAGCGCCAGCCGAGTTCGTCGTTCTGCTTGAGTTTCTTGACGACCTGCCGGCCCGCATCGAGATGGCCGACCAGATCGTTGGTGGTGCCTTGGTCTTCATTGGCTACGGCCACTTGCAGATTGCCGGTGGCTGAATAGGGATCCCAGTTGGCGAGAATGTTGAACCATGCGTACAGCGAGGGCAGTATTGCTACGCCGAGCGTCACCACAACGGCAACGGGATTGCGTAAGATACGTCTGCAATCGCGCAGAAAGACTTGCCAAACCGTCCGCATCCAGTCCCTCTTTTCCGGTTCGTAGTCATTGCGGCCACATGCAGTCTATTCCTACCACTGGTGCGGATACTGCTGGTTTGCGGGTTCTCTTGCAAAACTGGCCGTTGGTTGTCCGCATAGTGGGACTGATATGTGGACGTTTATTGATGGTGCGACACCGGCGGGATGGTTGTGCAATTTTGCCGGTATCCGGTGATGAAATGTTGAGGTGTTGGGACTGAGTCGTCGCAGTGCTGAGACTGAGACGACTCAGTGACGAGCCCATCCGAGCCTATTTCGTTGGTTCTGGTCTTACTGATCCAGACGGAAGCCCTGAGCGGCGGCCTTGTCGAGCAGTGTCTGATGGCTGACATCCTGCTGGCTGATCGTGGCGACCTGATCGCTGAAGGCGTCCACCGGACGGTCGGCTTGGCGCAGATCGTAGTACCGGTGAACTTCCTCGTCGAAGGCGGGCAGCTGGTCGAGTACGCCATCGGCGTCAGCCGGGTAGGTGTTCTCGAAGAACTGCATCGTGCGCGGCATGCGCGGCTTGACGGTCGGGTTCTGATCGGGCTTGCCGATGGCCAGACCCAGCACCGGATACGTGTATTCCGGCAGATTCAGCACGTCGATAAGGCCGGGGATGTTGTTGAGCAGAGAGCCGAGAATCACGCAGCCCAGTCCCAGCGAATAGGCGGCGGTCTCCATGGCGTGCAAGGCCAGCACTGCGTCGTTCTGAGCTTGGGTGAAGCGATAGCTGTACTTGAGATGGAATTCGTCGGAAGCGGGATTGATGCCCTTGCGTTCGGCGATGCGCGCGTTGCGGTGCTCGTCGATAACGAACACGTACAGCAGCGGCGCAGTGGCAATATACGGCTGATGGCCGAATTCGGCGAGCTTGGCTTTGATGGCCGGATCGGTGATGCGGATGGCGGACCAGTCGTTAAGGAACTGGCTGGACGCGGCATGCTGGGCGACGGTTTCGAGCGTGGCGCGGGTATCGTCGTCGATGGCCTCGTCCTTGAACTTACGGATGGAGCGGCGGCCCAGAAGAGCCTCGATTGTTGCGTTGGTAACCATGGTTTTATTGTCGCACGGCAGACGCCGGACGCCACGGTGGATTACCTCACAGTGAAATGCCGATATTGTGTGGCGGAACTGTGCTGGACTGATGGTTCCTGTCGATTGGCTGATGGTTCCTTGACGAAATTCCAGCGATGAGCCATCAGTCAACCAACAGAAACCATCATCCAACCGGGGGATTAGCGGCTGGACTTGCGATGGCGGTGGTCGACGAACGCCTTGGAGCCCCGATCCGACAGCTGCGAAACCACTGCGCCGAGTGCGGCCGAAACGGCGGCGAATGCCAGACTCATTGCCAGACCTTGCGGCGCGTCTGCCGCCAGTCCCTTGCGCAGATTGCGTTTGCTCGTGCCCTTGTCCCATATCATCTGGAATGCTTTGCCGGCAACCAAGCCTGCCAGCGCTGGGACTGCCGACTTGATGAGCTTGTCGCCCAGAGAATCAGGGTCGTTGAGCCGGTCCTCGCGCAGCCTGTTGACCTTCTCGTCGATGCGGTGCAGGCTGTCGACCGCACGGTCGGCGCTGGAGGGGAAGTCGGTGTTCGTTTCGTCGCTCATGACTCTCAGTCTAATAGCATCTCAATCATCTCAGCGCAAAAGATGGGCGTTAATGGTGGAGTCATGAACGAGCGCAGACTAGAGTGGAGGCATGAGCGAACAGAACGTGAACGGCACCGTTGCCGTCGAGAACTCTCGTGGCGGCAACGGATTTTTGGTGTTGCTGCGCCACGGCCAGACCGTGTGGAGCGAATCCGGGCAGCATACCGGGCGCACGAACATCCCGTTGACCGCGGTCGGCGAGCAGCAGGCAGCGGATGCCGGAAGGCGCCTGCGCGAAGCTTTCCCCGAAGGATTCAGTCAGGGCTGTGTGTTTTCCAGTCCGCTGAAGCGGGCGTGCCAAACCGCTGAACTGGCCGGTTTTGCGGACCACGGTGTGTTGGACGGCATCGCTGAATGGGATTATGGCCGAGCCGAGGGGCGTACGCGCCAGCAGGTGAGTGAGGCCAGCGGTTTTGAATGGGATGTGTGGCGTGACGGGCCGCGCTCGCTGACGCCCACGCTGGAGGGCGATTGGGTCGAGACCTTACCTTCGGGCGAGCAGGTGCCGGTCCATGCCGGGCCTGGCGAGACGCTGGAAGAAGCAGCGGTACGCGCCAAGAGCGCCATCGATGAGATTACGCCGCTGCTGAAAGACGGCCATAATGTGCTGTTGGTGGCTCATGCGCACATCCTGCGCATCCTCACCTCGCAATGGCTGGGCGTGGACCCGCATTTCGCGCGGTTGCTGCGTTTGGATACGGCGCACTACTCGGTGCTCAGCGTCTATAAGGGAGATAACGTCATCGAACGGTGGAACGCCTAGCCCCGGTTGCGCTGTGATTACGCTGGCCTGCCCGCTGCTGCGGGCGGGCCTTTATTGTTTGTGGTGGGAATTGCGGTATGTCGATAAATGATTTGCAAACGATAGCGTCGCCGTGTTGTTTTTTTTTGATGGGCATAAGTGACAATCGATTGCCATGAAAGATATGTTAGCGCTCTCATAATTGCGAACGCTTGCATTGCGATAATGAGGAAAAAATGACCGAATCAATGGGATATTTGTTGACAATGGCCTGAAAATGATGATTTATGACGCGCCGATATTGCTATCGTTTGCAAAAAGAAGCAAACCGTTGCACAATAGTGCATGTCGATAGTCATAAAGGTGCGTGTTAGCGTACCTGTCCTGACCGGGGATGGCCGGGTCGACGATGAAAGAGAAAGGTTCGATGATGAATCGTACAGTGAAGTCAGCGGTCGCAGTGGCGGCCATCGCTGCAATGTCCCTCGGCACTTTGGCGGCCTGCGGAAGCTCGACCTCCGGCGATGACGCCAAGGGCAAGGTCTACTACCTGAACTTCAAGCCGGAAGCGGCTGATCAGTGGGCCGCTCTGGCCAAGGAGTACACCAAGGAGAAGGGCGTTGATGTCAAGGTCCAGACCGCGGCCTCCGGCACCTACGAGCAGACCCTGAAGTCCGAGATTGCCAAGACCGAGGCCCCGACCCTGTTCCAGGTGAACGGCCCGGTCGGCTACCAGAACTGGAAGAAGTACACCGCCGACATGTCCAACACGGATGTGTATAAGGAACTCACCAACCAGGACGTGGCCCTGAAAGACGGCGACAAGGTGGTCGGTGTGCCGTACGTGATGGAAACCTACGGCCTGATCTACAACAAGGACATCCTTAACAAATACTTCGCGCTGGATGGTGCCAAAGCCACGTCCATGGACGAAATCGACAACTTCGACACCCTGAAGGCCGTGGCCGACGACATGCAGGCCCGCAAGGACGAGCTCGGCATCAAGGGCGCGTTCACCTCCGCCGGCTTCGACTCCAGCTCCGACTGGCGATTCAAGACCCATCTGGCCAACCTGCCGCTCTACTATGAGTTCAAGGACGACAACGTCACCGAGCAGCCGGCCACCATCAAGGGCACTTATCTGCCGAACTACAAGAAGATCTTCGACCTGTACATCACCGACTCCACCACCGACCCCACCCAGCTGAGCGCCAAGACCGGCGATGATGCGAACTCCGAGTTCGCGCTCGGCGAGGCCGCCTTCTACCAGAACGGCACCTGGGCTTGGACCGACCTGCAGAAGGCCGGCATGAAGGCCGAATCCGTGGGCATGATGCCAATCTACACCGGTGTCAAGGGTGAAGAGAAGCAGGGCTTGGCCACTGGTTCCGAGAACTACTGGTGCATCAACGACAAGGCCTCCGACGCCGACAAGAAGGCCACCGAGGACTTCCTCTCCTGGGTGATCACCTCCGACACCGGCAAGAAGGCCATCTCTCAGGACATGGGCTTCACCACCCCGTTCAAGACCTTCGATGACGTCAAGTTTGACAACCCGCTGACCGAAGCCGCCGTGGAAGACCAGAAGTCCGGCACGACCCAGGTTTCTTGGAACTTCACCATGATGCCGTCCGAAGAGTGGAAGAACAAGGTCGGCCAGGCACTGCTCGAGTACGCGCAGGGCACCGGCAAGTGGGATGCCGTCAAGACCGCCTTCGTGGACGGTTGGGCTTCCGAATACGAGGCTTCGCACTGAGTCTCATAGAGTCCCATAGCCGATAAGTAACAATCCGCGGCGCCCCTGCCATTTCCTTCTCCGGGGGCGCCGCTTTGTATTGCTGAGTCTCGCACAAAATCGTCCGCCGCAAAAAAGTGTGAGGCACGCACCCGCTCAATCGCACACTGTGTGTCCATAGATTGGCGATTTTTCGCCATTTCCCACAATGTGCGATTGAGCGTTACTGTGCGGTTGCCTCACACTTTTTCCATGGTGGGCTTTGTTGTGTGAGCCTACTTAACGCGGGAGGTGGAGGAGCGGACCTTCAGCTGGGCCGGGAACACGATGTAGGGTTGCTCAATCGGCTTTTCGTCAATGAGATCGAGCGCCATGCGGGCTGCCACGCGGGCCATTTCCACCGGATCTTGGCGGATGGTGGTCAGGCCGATATCGCCGGTGTAGAAACTATCGTCGTAGCCGATCAACGAGACGTCGCCGGGCACGGAGAATCCATTGCGCTCCAGCTGGAACATAAGCGGCAAAGCAATGCCATCCTCCTGGCATGCGATGGCGGTGGGCATCTCGTCTTGGCTCATGAGTTGGTTGACTACGTCGCTGATTTCATAACGTCCATCGTCATCGACCTTGCAGACGATGACCTGCGGCTCGATGCCTTCCCTGCGGCAGCAGGTGGTGAATGAGTCGAATCGGCTTTGCACGGAGAAGCTCAGCGACACCTCGCGATTGGTGCTGATATAGGTGATGCGGCGATGTCCGAGATTGATAAGATGGCGAGCGGCCAGCGTGGAGCCCTGCACATCGTCGATATTGACGGCGGCGGTAAAGCCGCGGGCTTCGGGCTCGACTGAATTGATGCCGACGATCGGCACGCCGACCGAAGCCAGTTGCGCGATTTCGTTGTTGTCGATATCGAAAGACGCCACAATCACGGCATCGGCGTTACGGCGTACCGGCAACATCTCGAAGAATTCCTTGCGCTCCTCGATGCTGGAAATCTGGAATACCGAAATATCGTAGCCCTGCGTGTGCAGCACCTCGTTGAGTCCCTCGATGACCGAGGCGGTGAACCACAGGCGGATATGGCCGCTCATCAGTACTGCGATGCGCAGGGAGCGGCCGGATTTCAGGGCTGCAGCCGAGCGGGAGAGTGAGAAATTGAGTTTGTCGGCGATGGCGAGCACGCGCTCGCGGGTCTTGGCCGACACCAGATCCGGTCTGGTGAAGGAACGTGAGACGGTGGAGATGGAGACGCCGGCCTCGCGGGCGACATCCTGAATGCTCGTAGCCATTGCAGCCCCCTTTGCGTTGAATGGAAAATCGCAATACACATGCACAACTGACTCCAGTGTACATGCTGATTGATTGATTTGCGGCGATGACAACGATTGTATTACAAACGTTTGCAAAGTAGCTATGACGGCGTTAGATTGGCTTTATATAGCCATTATCTTAGTTGAAAGAAGATTGTTGGAGCCGGAGTATGCTCGAGCTTGAAACGCTGAAAATGACAACGTTTGACATATAATGATTCGACGTTTACTATGAACATAGGCTTGAACGAGGACAGGCCGTGCATGCGGTTCTCGATCGGCAAGCTCGCATTGAGTTGAACTCCGCAGCCGGCGCACGATGTAGTGTCGCAACGCAGCGGACTCAAGGAGGAGGAAAAGTCATGATCAGCATGGCGGGCAAGGCGATACGCAGGTGGTGGGCGCTGTTCGCGCTCCCCACATTCGCCGCATTCATCATCGGGTTCCTGGTGCCCTTCATCATGGGCGTCTACTTAAGCTTCTGCGAATTCACCACCGTTACCGACGGCGAATGGGTGGGGCTTAAGAACTATGGCAAAGCGCTGAAGGACAAGGAATTCCTGCACGCGCTCGGCTTCTCCACCGCGTTCACCATCGTGACCACCATCGTGATCAACGTGATCGCCTTCACCATCGCTTACATGCTGACCAAGGCGATCAAGGGCTCCACGCTGTTCCGCTCGGTATTCTTCATGCCGAACCTTATCGGCGGCATCATCCTGGGCTACATCTGGCTGCTGCTCCTGAACGGCGTGCTGGCCCACTGGGGCCGCGCCCTGACCTATAAGGCGTCCTACGGGTTCTGGGGCTTGGTCATCCTGGTGTGCTGGCAGCAGATCGGCTACATGATGATTATCTACATCGCCGGCCTGCAAGCCCTGCCCACCGATGTGCTGGAGGCCGCGGCCGTGGACGGCGCCAACGGACGGCAGACCATGTTCCGCATCATCATCCCGCTGATGATGCCGTCCATCACCGTGTGCTCCTTCCTGACCGTGACCAACGGTTTCAAGCTCTACGATCAGAACCTCGCATTGACCAACGGTGCGCCGAGCAACATGTCTGAAGGTCTGGCGCTGAACATCACCCGCACCTTCTACGGCCGTATGGGCTGGGAAGGCGTCGGCCAGGCGAAGGCCGTGCTGTTCTTCATCCTGGTCGCGGTCATCGCCCTGATTCAGAACAAGCTCACCACGAGCAAGGAGGTGGCAGCCTGATGAACGAGAACAAGCCTGTGAAGCATGGCGCATTATGGACCGTGCTGTTTGCCGTTGTCTCCCTGTTCTGGATTTTCCCGATCGTCCTGGTGCTGATCAACTCCTTCAAGCAGAAGGCGTACATCTCCAAGAACGCCTTCTCCCTGCCGACCGGCAAAGCGTTTGTAGGACTTGAGAACTATGTGCGCGGCATCGAGACCACGCAGTTCTTCGCTTCCTTCGGCTGGACGCTGCTTATCACCGTCGGCTCGGTGGCGCTGATTCTGGTGTGCACCGCGATGTGCGCATGGTGGATCGTGCGCGTGAACAACTGGGCCGCGAAGCTGCTCTACACCCTGTTCCTGTTCAATATGATCGTGCCGTTCCAGATGGTGATGTTCACCCTCTCCAAGATCGCCGACATGCTGAAGCTCAATACCCCGTGGGGCCTGTGCATCGTGTACCTCGGTTTCGGTGCCGGTCTGGCCGTGTTCATCTTCACTGGCGTGATCAAGTTCAGCCTGCTGGAAGAATTTTTCGGCGCGGGGTGCTTCGAGCGCCCCGACCGGCGTCCCCTGACCGCGCTGGAGACCATGCTGGCCCGCAAGTTCGCGGACCGCTTCCTGGCCGCCTTCGATCTGGCCAGCAAACCGTCGTCCTGGCATCCCCGCTGCGGCCACAGCTCCTCCCTGCCGCGTCTGGCCGTCTTGACCCCCGATGAGCAGCCGGTCTGGCATCTGGCCTTCCGCAGCCTGCTGGGCGGCCGTGCCGGGGCCCTGTGCCTGTGCCTGCCCGAGGATTTCAGCACCCATCTTGCCGTACGCTCGGCCTTGCCCGGTCCCGGCCGGGAAAAAAATATCCCGGACGCGGCAGGCGCATCCGGGATCATCTAGCAGGGATATCTTCGGGCCGGGCTAACAGCCGCGTATCCAGTAGGTCTCGAAACCGTCTTCCAGCCAGCCGTCTTCCAGATGACGGAAATCCGCCTTGCGCAGCAGCTCGCGGTATTCGTCGCGGGTACGGCGCCAGCCCCAGAACTGCTGGCGGCGGATGCCCAGGAAGTGCAGGAAGCCGCGGATGACGATCTTGAGGGCGTTGACGAAACTACCGATGAAGCTGTCTTCCTGCAGCAGCGAGGCCGAAAGGCAGATAAGCTGGCCGCCGGGCACGAGCTGTGCCCGCAGTTCGCCCAGCAGGTGCTGGAGCTCGCGGGTGGGGATGCTGTAGTCCA
>OHAI01002486.1_pt1 | contig 13402 bp, 8 predicted proteins | sample 1577091 | NCBI WGS metagenome assembly OHAI01 (sample SAMEA3541548, study PRJEB24748) | human gut metagenome | biome: human gut; feature: human-associated habitat; material: faeces | place: China | collected 2012
GGCGACGGCTGGGCATACGATATCGGCTTCGGCGGTCTGGATCACGTTCTGGCATCCGGCAAGGACGTAAACGTTATGGTATTCGATACCGAGGTTTACTCCAACACCGGTGGACAGGCTTCCAAGGCTACCAACATCGGCGCTGTTGCACAGTTCGCAGCTTCCGGTAAGACCACCAAGAAGAAGAGCCTTGCTGAGATCGCTATGAGCTACGGCTACGTTTACGTTGCACAGGTAGCTATGGGCGCTAACCCGGCTCAGACCCTGAAGGCCATCGCTGAGGCTGAGGCTTATCCGGGCCCGTCGCTGGTAATCGGCTATGCTCCGTGTGAGATGCACTCCATCAAGGGCGGCATGACCAACTGCCAGGCTGAGATGAAGAAGGCTGTTGACTGCGGTTACTGGAACCTGTTCCGCTTCAACCCGCAGCTGGCTGACGAGGGCAAGAACCCGTTCATTCTGGAGTCCAAGGAGCCCAAGACCGAGGATTACCGCAAGTTCATGATGGGCGAGGCTCGTTACTCCGCACTGACCCGTTCGTTCCCGGATCGTGCAGAGGGCCTGTTCGAGCGTTCCGAGGTAGAGTCTACCAAGCGTTACGCTCACCTGAAGCGCCTGCAGGATCTGTACGCTCCCGAGGCGTAAGATCGCGCAAAACGCTTGCTGAAATAGCATAATAGATCCCGCAGAGGTTTTCTCTGCGGGATTTTTTTGTGTTTATTTCGTAACATACGCGAATTGTGTCTGCTATATTGCAGGGCGGGGGAAGGTCACCCTGCCCTGCACGATATATTTTGCCTAAAGGTCTCTTGGGGATAACAGTGTCTTGCAACTCTTTAGTCTGATGGCAGCGGACGGCACCTGTAAATTCATCTGCACACGCGCAATCGTAGGGGGAGCACACTGTGCTCCCGCACCGTCGCCAACCGGGCGCGGACAAACGATTTTGCCGCTGCATGATACATTTCTGTTTCAAAATACAAAGAGATATATCCTTCCGGAAAAATTTATGCTATACTGAAACCAGATAAGACAGGCAGGACAATTAGATAGAGAAAGGCGGATGTTTATGAACAGAGATCTGCTCAAACGTGTGGGAATGTTGACGGCGGCAACTGCCGCCTGTACAGCCGGTGTTTTCGGGGCGCTGGCGGTGAATGGCTTACGCTACATGAGGCCAACGGCAGATAACTGGTGGCTGCTGCCGTGGGTCGCACCGGCGGAACGCATCGAGCAGTGCGTTATGGACTTCGGTGAGGGCGACCCGACCTACACTGTCACCGGATACGATGCACAGAACCGCAAGATTTGGTCGCGCACGACATTCGGCAAGCTGGCATCGGTCGGCAGCAGCCGTGATGTGTACATCGGCAATATATCGGCGCGGTATTTCTTCGGTCAGGGCGGAAAAGCGGACTCGGTTTGCCAGTATGATGAACAGGGACGGCTTATCCGTATGGAAACCGACTATGGCGGCATATCGACGTATTACTACCACGGCGATGCGACTGAAACGTATCTGGAGGAAACGCACAACGCGCAGGGCGCGTTGACCGGCCGCAAGATCACCGAAACCGACCCGCAAACAGGCAGTACCGTCACCAATATGGACATATACGAAGACGATGGTACCTATCTTGCCTCGCAGTACTGCATACTGGATTCGCATGGCAACATCGTAAAGCAAGTGCATGTCAGCGCGGGCGGACAGATGAGAACCTGTGACTATCAGTGGACGTATGACGATGCCGCGCGCACGGCCACCTGTGTGGACGAGGCGGAGGGCACGACCGAGAAATACTGGTATGACGAACAGGGACGCTGGATAAAAAATGCATATAGCTTTTCGGAGGATGGTTTTTCGCGTGAGATTACAACAACATACACCGATGTAACCCGCTGAGGAGGTGCTTGGGTGAAGCTGAACATTCTTAAACGAGCCGGAATGCTGGCGGCGAGCACTGCGGTCTGCTGCGGTGCTGTTTTCGGCGGCTTATCGCTGAACGGACTGCGGTATGTCCGTCCGACAGCGGAAAACTGGACACTTCTGGCGTATATGCAGCCTGCTGCTCGGATTGAACAGCAAAAGACAACGCGCGTGATACCGGATGAGAAGGAATGGTCCTATCTCAGAATCACCGGCTACGATGCGCAGAACCGCGAGATCTGGTCACTGAATTGCAAGCGTCCGTTCGGTGTGAGTTCCAGTGAACGCAAGGTTTACAATGGCAGCAAAATGACATGGTATTTCACAACCTGCGGTGTGAAAACGGTTTCTTACACAGAGTATGACGAGCAGGGTCGTATCGTTCGCACGGAGAATGAGGACAGAATAGAGACTTACACCTACCGCGGAGACGAGGAAGAACCGTATCTGGAGCAGAGCTGCGACACGGCAGGCAACATGCAGTCACAGACAGTGTCGGAATACAATCCCAAAACCGGAGAAACGACCAGAACCAGCACGATTTTCGAGGGCGTGCTGACCGTCACATGGATCACGGTGAAGGATGCACGCGGTTCCATACTGCGTAAGGAAAACAATGTGCATGATCCGAATTACGAAATGATGCAGGACAACGAGTGGACGTATGACGACGCTGAGCACACCGCAGTCTGCGTCAGCAGGGATGGCGTAACCGAGAAAATATGGTATGACGAGCAGCAGCGCGTCCTGCGGGATGAATACTACACGCCGGACGGTATTCTGCAGACCTGCACCGTCCATGATTTTTTTGACATTACCCGATAAATCTGGGAACCTTTTGCAGATACCCAACGTCAAATACAATGCAGCGATCAGAAAACAGCGCGCGATACCGGGAACAAAGAAAATACATCATTGACCGCTGAATTAAAAGGAGGATTTTCTATGAAACGAACGATTGCAGCGATTTTATCTGCGGCTATGCTTGTAACGGCAGCTGCGGCAGCGGAAGCGCCGAGCAGTTGGGCGAAGTCGGCGGTGGATACCGCGCGGAACGCGGGCATTGTGCCGGAGCAGGTTGATCAGGCGTACACGCAGAGCATCACCCGAGCGGATTTCTGCGCACTGGCGGCAGCGGTTTATCGCACCTGGGAAAAGAGCGGCAACGTAAAATCCGTTGATAAGGCTGTGGTCTCCTTCTCGGATACCAAGGACGAGGATGTGCTGCTTTGTGCCTCTCTGGGCGTGGTAAACGGTGTCGGCGGCGGAAAGTTTGCACCGCAGCAGCAGCTGACCCGTCAGCAGGCGGCAAGCATGCTGCACCGTCTGGGCAATCTGCGCAAGAATGCCAAGGACAACGTCAAGGACCGTATGCCGCACGTTTTTGCGGACGGCGCGGACATTCAGGCGTGGGCACGGAATGATGTGTACTGGGTCTACAATCAGGGCGTAATGAACGGCGTCAGCGGCAATCGTTTTGCACCAAATAACAGCTATACGCACGAGCAGTCCATCGCGACCATGCTGCGGCTGTATGATACCAAGTATGCTGTCAAGGACGACAGCACGAGCAGCACCGGCAGCAAATATAAGATTACTTATGGTATTGTCGGTGCCGGTATGTCGCAGGTCTATCTGGAGGATGCAAAGGGCAATCGCCTGCTGACAGATTACAAGAACACCAAGGGCGAATTTTACGATATTGAGTTGTTCGGTGAGTGGGTCACGCTGCGAGAAACCGTGGCTTATAAGCATGATGTACACAACATGAAGACCGGCGAAACACTGGAAAACTACGCTGTTAGCGGCACGGATGGCGAGCAGGCAGGCTGGCTGCGTCCGTCTCCGGAGAATGGCGGTACGGTTTATGGCAAGGACCGCATTATCTATGCCGATGGCACGAGCAGCACGCAGACGTATGACGCACTGACCGATTTCAAGAACGGCAAGGCAGTTGTCCGCGTGGACAGCAAGACCATTGCCGCCATCGACACGACCGGCAAGACTCTGTGGAGCATGAATTTTGCGTTTGACCGCAGCAAGATGGAGATTCGTGACGGCGCAGGAGACCGCTTTACTGTGTGGGGCAATAATTCGGCTGCCATTATCGCAGGCGGCAAGCGCATTGCATCCAGCTCGGGCGGTCTGTATCTCAATCAGTACAGTGATACCTACATCTACTCCGAGAATACAGGCTATTATGCGCTGTACAACTTCAAGGGTAAAAAGCTGACAAAGACCTATCAGAATGCGTTTGACGAGGTTGGTCAGAACATTTACAGCCGCTGGATCAACGACAAGGAATATGAGTACATCCGCTGTGATGCGGACGGCACGAACAAGGTTCTGTTCCGCGTAAAGTGCCCGAACGGCCGTCCGGGCACACTGCCGACCGACGGTGCAGGCGTGTATGCGCTCCGCACGGATGAGCACACTATTACCTGCTTTGACCGCTTCGGCACGACGCTCGGCACCATCAAGAACGATGGTGCAATGACGCAGGAAATCACCTTTGAAAACGGCTGTGTCCGCGTAATGGATAAGCTGTACCTCCCGACCGGTGAGGAAATCTGATAAACACGAAAAAGGCACCGACTCGGTGCCTTTTTCATTTGCTGTACCTTGTAACCGAGCAATGAAACGGTTATAATAGAACCTGTACGATAAACGACGAAAAAAGGAGGAATTTCCTTGCAGTTAGAACAAACGCTGCGAACGCTGTGTGCACTGCCGGCGGTCAGCGGCTTTGAAATGCAGGCGGCAAAGGCCGTCGCGGAGCTGTTCCGGCCGTACTGCGACACCGTGGATGCGGACAAAAACGGCAACGTGATCGGCAGCCTGTCCTGCGGAAAAGAGGGCGCGAAAACTGTCATGCTGGATGCACACCTCGACCAGATCGGCTTTCTCGTCACCGAGGTGCTGGACGGCGGCTTTCTGCGGTTCGCGCCGGTCGGCGGTGTGGACCCGCGCATGCTGCTCGGCGGCGAGGTGACCATTCTCGCGGACGAGCCGCTGTACGGCGTGGTATCCTGCATGCCGCCGCACCTGCTCAAAGCAGGTGAGCAGAACAAGGCCGTACCCATCGACCAGATGGCGATCGACACCGGTCTGCTCGATGCCAAAAGCCGCATTCGCGTGGGTACGCCCATCGTGTTCGCGCAGCAGCCGATCAAGCTGGCGGGCGGTCAGCTTTGCAGCAAGTGCCTTGACGACCGAGCGGGCGTTGCCGCCATCCTGCTGGCGATGGAGAAGCTGCACGCGGCAAAGGACAAGCTGAAGTGCAATGTCGCGGTGCTCATCAGCACGCAGGAGGAGGTCACCGAGCTGGGTGCGCAGACCGGCGCGTTTACGGTTCAGCCGGAGTACGCCATCGCGGTGGACGTGACCCACGGCAGAACGCCGGACGGTCCGTCGGACGGTGTGTTCGACCTCGGCAGCGGCGTAGCAGTCGGCATGGGCCCGAACCTGCACCGCGGCTTTACCAAGGCGCTCATCAAGACCGCCAAGGCGAACGACATCGACTATACGCTTGAAATTATGGAGGGCAACACCGGCACGAATGCGTGGACGATGCAGATCGTCGGCCACGGTATCGCAATGGGCCTGCTGTCCATTCCGGAAAAATACATGCATACGCCGGTCGAGGTTGTGAAGCTGTCTGATGTGCAGGCGGTTGCTGACCTGATGGCGGAATTTCTGCGCGGATTTGACGGGGAGGTGGGCGCATGATCGAACTGATGAAGCAGCTGTGCGCACTGCCAGGGCCGTCCGGCTGTGAGGATGCGGTGCGCGAGTTTGTGCTCGAGAAGGTAAAGTCGTTCGCGGACGAGATAAAGACCGATGCCATCGGCAACATTATGGTGTTCCGAAAGGGCAAAAAGGCGCTCGAGCGTCCGGTCGTTGTGTGCGCGCACATGGACGAGGTCGGCGTTATCATCAAGCAGATTACGGACGACGGCATGCTGAAGTTCGGCTTTGTCGGCGGCGTGGACCCGCGTGTTGTCATCGGCCGACCGGTTCGCTTCGGTGATGTGCAGGGCGTGATCGGCATCAAGGCAGTTCATTTGACGACCGCAGCAGAGCGCCGCACCATGCCCAAGACCAAGGATTTGTATATCGACATCGGTGCAGCGAGCAAAGCTGCCGCCGAGGACAAGGTTTCGCTTGGCGATTACGGCGTGTTCGACTCGGCGGTTGTCGAGTTCGGCGACGGTCTTATCAAGGCCAAGGCGATTGACGACCGTGTCGGCTGTGCTGCGCTCCTCAAGCTCATCGAGGACGAGCCGCCGATCGACACCTGGTTCTGCTTTACTGTGCAGGAGGAAGTCGGTCTGCGCGGTGCGGCAAGCATGGCGTATGCGCTCGATCCGGGATTTGCAATGGTGCTCGAGGGTACGACAGCTGCTGATCTCGCAGAGGTGGAAGGCGGCAAAGCCGTTTGCCGCGTACGCGGCGGTGTTGTTCTGCCGTTCATGGATGGCGCGACTATCTACGATGCGGAGCTGTTTGAACTTATGCGCAATGCCTGCGACAAGCGCGGCATCCGCTGGCAGACGAAAACGCGCGTAGCCGGCGGCACGGACGCAGGCCGCATCCACAAGAGCCGTGCAGGCGTGCGCGTGTGCGCGGCTGCGGCTCCGGTACGCTATATTCACTCGCCGTCCTCGGTGGCGGCAGTAGCCGACTGCGAAGCGGTGCTCGCTGCCGCACGCGCATTTCTGGAAGAACTCGGAGGGAACGACGAATGAGCAAGATTTTTGATTTATGGAACACGGTCGCGGGTGCATTCGGCCCTTCCGGCCGTGAGGATGCGGTGCGCGAGACCATCGCGGGAATTGCAGGCGCGTATATCGACGATGTAACGACAGATGCGCTCGGCAATCTTATCTGCCGTAAAAAAGGCGCAAAGAATGGCAAAAAGCTGCTGTTTGCCGCGCATATGGACTCCATCGGCGTGGTTGCCACCTATATTGAGGACAAGGGTTTCATCCGTTTTTCGCAGATCGGCGGCCTGTATGTCGGTGACCTGCTGAATATTCAGGTGAAGTTTGCCAACGGCACGCGCGGCGTGATCTCCTACGAGGAAAAGACGCCGCTTAAGGATTTGACGCTGGATAATCTGTTCATCGACATCGGCGCAAAGAACGCCGAGGAAGCGCGCAAGCTGGTGCAGATCGGTGATTTCGCTGTGTACGAGGCACCGCGGTTCGAGCAGAACGGCGTGCTGTGCGGTCCGTATCTGGACAACCGCATCGGCTGTGTGACGCTCCTGCTGATGATGGAGCAGTTGGCGGACAAGGAAATCGAGAACGACCTGTACTTCGTGTTTACGGCACAGGAGGAGGTTGGCCTGCGCGGCGCAGGCGCGGCAGCGTTTGCAGTTGAGCCGGATGCGGCTATCGCAGTGGACGTGACCGACACCGGCGACCTGCCGGAGATGAAGTCCGCGATGGTGGTCGAGCTGGGCAAGGGACCGGCAGTCAAGGTGATGGACCGCTCGGTTATCTGCACACCGGCGGTTGTAGATGCGCTCGAGCAGGCGGCGAAAGACTGCGGTGTATCCGCGCAGCGCGAAATCCTGCTGTGCGGCGGCACGGATACGTCAGCGCTGCAGAAGGCGCGCGCAGGCGTGCAGGCAGGCGCGGTCTCCATCCCGACTCGCTATATCCATTCTCCGAGCGAGCTGTGTGCGGTTTCCGATGTCGAGGACGCGGCAAAGCTGCTGACACAGTATGCACTCCAAAAATAACCGATAGAGTTACTGGGAATTTTGCAAAAAACGACAGGTGACAAGCTGCCGATTTTGCAGTATGATAAAGACACAGCAAGGGGGCTGATACCGATAAAAGGTGCAGGACTCTTGCTGTTTTTTATACCCTTTCTCATTTCGACCACATCGTACTTACATACTACTCTTTGCCTGAAGCTGTTCTACTTTGTGGTAGAGCGGCTTCGGGCATTTTACGCTCTTTATTCGGCAAAACGTGCACGTTGTCCGTGCTATACTGAATCTTGTTCGGGAGGTGAGGTATGGTCGTCTATCTGGATGTGCTGTTTGCCGTCAACGCGCTGATGGATGGCGCAACGCTGCTTGCGGCGGCTCGCTTAGGCGGCGTGCAGGTGCGGAAAATGCGGCTGATTTTCTCAGCAGCACTCGGCGGCGGCTATGCCGTTCTGGGTGCGGTCTGGCCGGTGCTGACACTCGCGCCGCTGCGCCTGCTTGCAGGACTGGGTCTGTGCATGGTCGCTTTCGGCAGAGAGCGGCACCTTGCGCGGCTGTGTGCACTGTACGGCGTGGTCGCGGCCTCGTTCGCCGGACTGGCGGCGGCGCTGAGTGCCGCAAGCGGCAGGAGGCTGCTGCTCTCGTGCGGGTACTACTTTGCGGTGCCGATACAGGTGCTCGTGCTGGCGGCAACTGTCGGCTATGCGGCAAGCGGGATACTCCTGCGCGGAGACGCGAAGCACGGCGCGCTGCACCGCGAAACGGAAACGCTGACCATCCGGTTCGGCAATCGGCAGACCGCCGTGCGCGTGCTGCACGACACGGGCAACGACCTGCTCGAACCGGTTTCCGGAAAGCCGGTCGTGGTGCTCGAGCGCAAGGCCGCCGAGTGTCTGCTGGACACGAAACTGCCGTTCGGCAGTGCGTCTGCGCAGTTGGCGGCTCTGCCGGAAAATCTGGCTGCACGCTGCGGTCTGCTGCCGTTTCACGCGGTCGGCACGGATGGCGCGAACTACGACGGCTGGATGCTGACCCGCTGGAAGGACGGTACGGCCTTGACCGGAACGGTTTACCTGCAACTCGGCGAAGACGGGATATTCTCCCTTTACCAGAGTATCGGGACGTTCGGGTACGCCCGGTTCACCGGAACCTACGCCCTTGTCGGCGATCCGGCGACCGGGCAGGTGCTTTCGGGGACCTATGCCGACGGTACGCCGTGGGACAGCAGCTATGCGGTTGAAAAAATGACGAAGCGGGAACTGCGGCTCCGCGCGCTGAAGGATGGCGTCGTCTCGGTCTATTCCGGGGTGGCGATCCCTGCTGCGGTGAAGGACGGCGTCACGGCCGGGCGGCTGCGCAGCGCCGCACAGGGGAGATCGTTCCTGTAAGGGATCGGAAAGAAAATGGAAAGGGCGGACCTGCGGGTCCGCCCTTTGCGTTTCAGAATACCGCGCAGACCTCCATGCCGAAGGTGAGCTTGTGAAGCCGTTCGCGCGACGAACGCACCACGGGAGGTGCGACGTCGTAATCGGTCGAGAAGCGCACGCCGAGGTTTTGCGTGGCGAGGTGTAAGTAGCCGAAAGCCCGGTTCCGATTATCGCAACTGTTTTCTTTTTCTGTGGATTGCACGGATGATTTCGCCGCTGACAGCCAGCAGCGAGGTGAATCCGATCACCTCGGCCCATTGCATCCACGAGAGCGGTTCGGTGCGGAACACCTCGCCTCCGAATTCCACGATCAGCACCTGTCCCACGCCGATCGCCGCGAGGATCAGGAAGAATTCGCGGCAGCCGCCGAGACATGTGAAGACCGAATGGCGCGTCTCGAATCCCTTGGCGTTGAACATGTTCCAGAACTGGAGGAAGACGAACGTCGAGAAGAACACGGTCAGTTGCTCCACCGTGAGTCCGCCTTGCAGGATCGTCCACCGGAAGAGCATTCCCAGCAGTACGACCACCATCGCCGCGCCGCACGTGAAGAGGGTGCGGGCCATGGCGGGGGTGATGATGAATTCGTCCCTCGGGCGCGGTTTGTCGCGCATCACTTCGGGATTGGGCGGCAGCGAGGCCATGGCCATCGCCGCGAAGGTGTCCATGATGATGTTCACCCAGAGAATCTGCACCACCGTGAGCGGCATGTCGGTTCCGAACAACGCGCCGATGAAGCAGATGGTGATGGCCGCGAAGTTTATCGTCAGCTGGAACAGCACGAAACGCTGGATATTGCGGTAGAGCGAACGTCCCCACATGACGGCCGTGGCGATCGAGGCGAACGAGTCGTCCAGCAGCGTGATGTCCGAGGCGTCCTTCGCCACGGAGGTTCCCGAGCCCATCGAAAGACCCACGTTGGCGAAATTGAGCGCCGGGGCGTCGTTCGTGCCGTCGCCCGTCACGGCCACCACCTCGCCGCGCTGCTGCAACAGCTTGACGAGACGCTGCTTGTCCAGCGGCCGGGCCCGGGACATGATCTTCAGCTCCTGCACGCGTTCCAGCAGCTCCTCGTCGCTCATGGCGGCGAACTCCGTGCCGGTGATGTGGTTCCGTTCGCCATCCGCGGCGTCGTTCCACAGCCCGATCTGGCGGGCGATTTCGCGCGCCGTGGCCGGGGTGTCGCCCGTGACGATCTTGATGCCGATTCCCGCCTCCAGGCAGCGTGCGACGGCCGCCGGAACGTCCTCGCGCACGGGGTCCGAGATGGCGGCCACCGCCGCGAAGTGCAGCCCGCCCGCCTTGACCGCTTCGAGGCAGTCGTCCGACGCGGTTTCCGCCCACGCCACGGCCAGCGTGCGCATGGCGCGGCTCTGGAACCCGAGGAGCTGTTCGGCGACCTGCGCGTCCTTGCCGTCCGGGGCGCACATCGTGCGCACGATCTCCGGGGCGCCCTTCACACAGAGGATGCGGCGGCCCGAGATGCCGCTTTCGATGATCGTGGCCATGTATTTGCGTTCGGTCGAGAAGGTCAGCCGGTTGACGATCTTCGCTTCGGCGCGCAGCGGTTCGTAGTCCTCGCCTCCGGCGCGCATCCATTCGAGCAAGGCCCCTTCCGTGGGGTTGCCGATGATATGGCCTTCGGCGTCGAGGAACGCCGTGGTGTTCAGGGCCACGACCTCGGCGAATTCCCGTGCGGGAAGCGTGTCGTAGCGGATCAGTTCCTGCACGTGCATGCGGTTCTGGGTCAGCGTGCCGGTCTTGTCGGTGCAGATGACCGTCACGGCGCCCATCGTCTCGCAGGCGTGCATTTTGCGCACGAGGTTGTTGGTCTTCAGCATCCGTCGCATGGACATCGCCAGCGACAGCGTGATCGACATCGGAAGCCCTTCGGGCACGGCCATGACGATGATGGCCACCGAAACCATGAAGATTTGCAGCACGTGCTGCGAGATGGTCAGCCAGTCGCTCTCGAGCAGCCCGCCCGCGAAGATCGCCTTTCCGAGCATCACGCAGAAGATAAGCGCCGAAAGGAGGATGCCCAGCCGGCCGATCAGACGCGAGAGGCGCGTCAGCTGACGGTCGAGGGGCGTCTGCTCTTCGCTCTGCACGGTCGACTGCTCCGTGACGCGTCCGGCTTCGGTCGCATCGCCCACGGCCGTTACGACCATCACGCCGTACCCGTCCGCCACGGTCGTGCCGCGCAGCACCGCGTTCGAGGGATAGGTCGCCTCGGGGTCGAAGTCGGCTTCGTTGACCGTCTTGTCCACCTCGGGTTCGCCCGTGAGCGTCGATTCGTTGATTTTCAGCGATACGGCCTCGACCAGTTCGCCGTCGGCGGGAATCGTCTCGCCGCTCTCGATGTAGACCACATCGCCCGTGACCACGTCGCGTCGCGGAATTTCGCGGATCGACCCTTCGCGCATCACCTTCACGGGGATGTCGTCGTTCACTTGGTTGAGCCTCCGGAAACGCCGCTGGGCATCCCATTCGAACCAGAATCCGACGCAGGTGGCGAGGATGATGGCGCAGATGATGCCCACCGATTCGGTGAAGTCCTTGTGGACGAATCCGATGATGAGCGACAGCACGGCGGCCAGCAGGAGGATGCGGATGATCGGGTCGCGGAATTTTTCCAGCAGCAGGCGCCAGGCCGAATCGTCCTTCGGCGGGGTGATGACATTGTCGCCGTGACGCCGGCGGCTTTCGTCGATTTGCGGGGTAGTCAGTCCTTTGGGGTTGTAGCGAATCATCGGGTATTATAGTTTGTGTACGGAAAATTGTCGTGTCGAGGCGTCGAGCCGCACGGCGATGAACAGCAGGATCGTGAAGGCGATGAGCGACGAGCCTCCGTAGCTCATAAACGGCAGCGGAATGCCCATCACGGGCATCAGGCCGATGGTCATGCCCACGTTGACCAGCACGTGGAACAGCAGGATCGCCGCCACGCAGTAGCAGTAGATGCGTCCGAACGGCTCCTGCTGCCGTTCGCCCATGCGCATCAGCCGCAGGATCAGCAGGCACAGCAGCGTCAGCACCACGACCGAGCCGAGGAATCCCCACTCCTCGCCCACGGTGCAGAAGATGAAGTCGGTGTGCTTTTCGGGGACGAACCCGTATTTGATCTGGGTCCCTTCGAGGAAGCCCTTGCCCCAGAAGTTGCCCGAGCCGATGGCGATTTTCGCCTGGTTGACGTTGTAGTCGGTTCCGAGCGGGTCGCTGATGATGCCCAGGAAGCTTAATATACGGTCGCGCTGGTGCTGTTTGAGAATCGAATTGAAGATGTAGTCGGTGGTGGGCAGGAAGACGAGCGAACCGACGAACAGTCCCAGCGTGATGAAGATGTTGGCGAGATTCGAGCGGTAGGCGTATACGGCAGCGAAGACCACGGCCGCGAGGGTCGTTGTGAGCAGGCTGTGGTAGAGATCGAGCGTTCCGGGGGCGATCAGCGCCATCACGAGGCATAGCAGGATGGCCGACAGCATCACCGCGGCCAGGAACACGAGGCGCGAACGCCACTGGCCGTTCATCATCGCCTCGGAGAGCGTGCAGACCAGAATCAGCGTCACGAGCAGTGTCATCGGCGAGAGGAGGAACGAGACGATGAACAGCGCGGCGATCAGCAGCACCGGGATGCAGAGCCATTTGTTCAGCCCTTCGCGGTAGAGCACGAAAAGGAACGACCCCAGCACGATGCCCGACCCGGTGTCGTTCTGCAGGATGATGATGAAGAGCGGAATGCAGATCACCACGGCGACCTTCATCAAGTCGCCCGCGCGGTTGATCGAGAAGGAGTATTCGCTCATCACGCGGGCCAGGGCCAGGGCCGTGGCGATCTTGGCGAACTCCACGGGCTGCACGCGCAGCGACCCGAACTCGAACCACGCCTTCGCGCCGTTGACCTCGCGGCCGAAGAGCAGCGCGGCCACGAGCAGCGCGATGCCGCCCAGATAGGCCGGGTAGGCGAACATGTGGTAGAACCGTTCGTCGAGCAGCAGGACGATGATCGCCGTGACCCACGCCATGCCGATCCACATCAGCTGCTTCATGTAGAAGTGCGAGAACGAGAGCAGGTCGGCCGCGCTGTCGTCGTACGACGCCGAAGTGATCGAGATCCATCCCGCCGCGACGATCAGCACGTAGAGCAGGACGGTCCAGCCGTCCACGCCGTAAAAGATGCCGTTATGCCGGTTATTTGTCATAAGCGGGATAATAGATGTTCATGTCCTTGATGTATTGCAGCAGTTCGGGCCTGCGGATCGTGTCCGTCACCCGTTCCATAGCCGCCTGTGAAGGGGCGCTGCTCATTGTGGACGCTTCGCAGGG
>OHAI01002490.1_pt1 | contig 13394 bp, 7 predicted proteins | sample 1577091 | NCBI WGS metagenome assembly OHAI01 (sample SAMEA3541548, study PRJEB24748) | human gut metagenome | biome: human gut; feature: human-associated habitat; material: faeces | place: China | collected 2012
AGGGAGTCGGCGACAACGGAGAGGCCTGCGATGCCGGTAGCGAACCAGCGGTGAACGTGCTTGTCGTGCAGGGCCATCTGGATGCGCTCGTAGCAGTACTTGTCGTGCATGTAGTGGATGATGTTCAGCGAGTTGACGTACACGCCGGCCAGCCACCGCATCATGTCCTTGTACTTCTCCATGACGTCGTCGAAGTCCAGGGTATCGCCCTCGACGGCACGGAACTTGGGGCCAACCTGCTTCTTGGAGACCTCGTCCACGCCGCCGTTGAGCGCGTAGAGCAGGCACTTGGCCAGGTTGGCGCGAGCGCCGAAGAACTGCATCTCCTTGCCGACGCGCATGGAGGACACGCAGCAGGCGATCGCGTAGTCGTCGCCGTGGTAAACGCGCATGACGTCGTCGTTCTCGTACTGGATGGACGAGGAGGCAATGGAGACCTTGGCGCAGAACTCCTTGAACGCGTGGGGCAGCTTGGTGGACCACAGAACGGTCAGGTTGGGCTCGGGGCTGGTGCCCATGTTCTCCAGGGTGTGGAGGTAGCGGAAGCTCATCTTGGTGACCAGGGTGCGGCCGTCGACGCCCATGCCGCCGATGGACTCGGTGACCCACTGCGGATCGCCGGTGAACAGGGCCTGGTACTCGGGGGTACGGGCAAACTTGACCATGCGGAGCTTCATGATGAAGTGATCCACGAACTCCTGGATCTGCTCCTCGGTGAAGGTACCGTTGGCAAGGTCGCGCTCAGCGTAGATGTCGATGAACGTGGAGGTGCGGCCGATGGACATAGCGGCGCCGTTCTGCTCCTTAACGGCAGCGAGGTAGGCGAAGTACATCCACTGGATGGCCTCCTGCGTGTTGGTAGCAGGGTTGGAAATGTCGAAACCATAGGTCTCGGCCATCATCTTGAGCTCGCCGAGGGCGCGAATCTGCTCCTGCAGCTCCTCACGATCGCGGATGTTGTCGGCGGTCATGACCGTCGGGGTGGAAGCCTTCTGGGCCTCCTTGTCCTTGATCAGGTAATCGATACCGTACAGGGCGACGCGACGGTAGTCGCCGATGATGCGGCCGCGGCCATAGCCATCGGGCAGACCGGTGATGATGTGAGCCGAGCGGCAAGCACGCATCTCGGGGGTGTAAACATCGAAGACGCCGGCGTTGTGGGTCTTGCGCTCGAAGGTGTAGCGCTCGACAACGTTCTCGTCGACCTTGTAGCCGTGCTGGCTGGCAGCCTGGCAAGCGATGCGGATGCCGCCGTTGACGTGCAGCGCGCGCTTGAGCGGCTTGTCGGTCTGGAGGCCAACGATGGTCTCCTTCTCGCGGTGGGCGTTATCGATGTAGCCAGCGGGGTGGCTCACGATGCCCGTGACGGTCTTGGTGTCCATATCGAGGACACCGCCCTGCTCGCGCTCCTTAAGCAGCAGGTCGAGAACCTCGCCCCACAGCTCCTTGGTACGCTCAGTCGGGCCGGCGAGGAACGACTCGTCGCCCTCGTAGGGGGTGTAGTTCTTCTGGATGAAGTCTCGGACGTCAACCTCTCCCGTCCAGATGCCTTCCTTGAAGCCTTCCCATGCCTCCTGCATTGTGTAACCACGCTCCTAGTTACGTGTAATGCGGCGCTCTCTCACACCGCTGCTTATTGAATTCTTGAATGTTCGGCTTGCACTACCGGCTTCTTCCGTTCTTCACCACACGTTGGTGCAGGGAAAAACGTTTGTCCACCTTGGAACTGCAACCCAAACCCAAGATTTCACCCGTTTGAGAAGGATAACATAGCCACCCCCTTCATCAGGGCTGTTATATGTTTCTTTTTTTATACCATTAGGGCGTTTTTAACAAATCCGCAGGAAATGCGATCGCGAACAACTACCGTTCACCGATTTGTTTGGTATTTTTCCTTGCCTTTGTACGACGTTCACTCTAGCTGTTATGCCAGCTTTAGCAGGGTAAAGTGCCTCTGAGTAGGCTTTGGGACATGCCTAGAGATCTACCCCTAACTTTGCTGGTACCGACGGTGCACGGAGGTCGCCTAAAGGTAGTTTTCTAGACATGTCCCAAAAATCTACCGTATAGGGTGCGCGTGCAGGGGTATCATCTTCCACCGAAAATAGTTTCTAGTGTTAGGGGTTTTCGGTGGAAGATACCGATTTCCATGAGCTTGGGCGTCAACTCTTAACTGAGTTTGGCAGCATGCATCAGCGCATTTCGCGCTTTGCGGACAAAGCTCTCGGCGGCGAGATGGCCGTCATGCGCGCTCTCATGCTCGCTGGCGGCTCGCTCACGCCGAGCGAACTCGCCAATCGTGCCTGGGTCTCGAGCGCCCGCATCGCCAATATCCTACGCGCTCTCGAAGCCAAGGGCTGGGTTGAGCGTGAGCACTCAAAGACCGACCGTCGTCGCGTACACGTCACGGTGACCGACAAGGGATTCCATGATCTCGAGATCAAGCGTCGGGAATTCGAGGACCGCACCGCGGCCTTCCTTGAGCAGTTCGGCGAAACAGATACCCAAGAGATGGTGCGCCTTCTAAGACGTGCCAACGAAATTATCGACCGCAACCAAGAAAGGAGAGATGCCGAGTGAGGATTCTCAAGCTCTTTAAAAAGCATGTCCTGGCACTGTTCGCAGCTATCGTACTTATCGTAATCAGCTGCAACGCCGATCTGGCGCTGCCTACCTATATGAGCGACATCGTCGACGTGGGCGTGCAGCAAGGCGGCATCGCCTCGCCCGTGCCCGACACCATCCGCTCCGAATCGCTCGACGACCTCGAACTCTTTATGAGCGCCAAAGACGCCAAGACGGTAGAGGCTGCGTTTGGCAAGGCAGACAAAAACGGGATTCGCACGTACAAGGGCACCGAGGACGAGCGCGCCGACGGCAGCAAGCTCGCCGACATTATGAGCCTGCCCGAGACCGTCGTCCTTTCGCTCAACCAAGGCATCGACGCCGACTCCATGGGCGACATGACCGGCACGTCCAGCGAGAAAGACAGCGACGCCGCTCAGGCCATGCCCACGCCCGAGCAAATGGCGGCGATGACGCCCGAGCAGCTCGCCGAGATGCAGCAGAAGGCCACGGCGGCCCAGAACATGCAAAAGCAGATTGATGCAGACGGCGGTAAGATCACCATGAAGAGCCTGCGTCTGGGCATCGAAGGCGGTCTGGTAGACCAAAGCAAGCTCGTCGAGAGCGCCAACGAAATGGCGGACAAAATGGGCTCCATGTCGGGCTCCATCGTGACCCAACGCGCCGTGAGCTATGTGCAAGACGAGTACAAGGCGCAGGGTATCGACCCCGCCGACGTGCAGAATGCCTACCTGGGCCGCATGGCGACCACGATGTTTGGCCTGTGTCTGGTGTCGCTGGTCGCCACCATCCTGACCGGTGCCGTGGCTTCGCGCACCGCCTGCTCCATCGCCCGCGACCTGCGCCGCGAGACCTTCAACAAGGTTATGCACTTCTCGCCGGCCGAGGTGGGCAAGTTTAGCCAGGCCTCGCTCATCACCCGCTGCACCAACGACATTCAGCAGATTCAGATGGCCGCAACCCTGTTTATCCGCATGTGCCTGATGGCCCCCGTCATGGGCATCGTCGCCGTCATGCGCGTCCTGGCCAACCACACCGGCCTGGAGTGGACCATCGCCGTGGCCATCATCGCGGTCTCGGCCGTCGTCGGCGTGCTTATGGGCCTCACCATGCCCAAGTTCAAAAAGATGCAGAGCTTTGTGGACCGCGTGAACCTTACCGCCCGCGAGCTGCTCGACGGCCTTATGCCCATCCGCTCGTTCAACCGCGAGGAACATGAGCTCGAGCGTTTTGACAAGGCTTCGCTCGACCTGATGACCACGCAGCTCTACACCAACCGCGCCATGAGCTTTATGATGCCGCTCATGATGCTCGTCATGAACTGCATCACCGTGCTCATCGTCTGGTTTGGCGCGCAGGGCGTGTCCGACGGCGTGATGCAGGTCGGCAACATGATGGCGTTTATCTCCTACACCATGCAGATCGTCATGGCGTTTATGATCCTCACCATGGTTTCGGTCATCCTGCCCCGCGCCGAGGTCGCAGCCGAGCGCGTGGAAGAGGTCATCACCTGCCCCACGAGCATCAACGACCCCGCCTCGCCCAAGCTGCCCGCGGCAAGCGCGCCGCGCGGTGAGCTCACCTTCCGCGACGTGAGCTTCCAGTATTCCGATGCCCGCGCCGACGTCATCAGCGGCGTAAACTTCACCACGCACGCCGGTCAGATGCTCGGCATCATTGGCTCCACGGGCTCGGGCAAGTCCACGCTCGTGCAGCTGATTCCGCGCCTGTACGACGTCACGGGTGGCAGCATTTCGCTCGATGGCATCGACGTGCGTGACATGACCCTTTCCGAGCTGCGCCGCCGCATTGGTTACATCCCGCAACAGGGTCGCCTGTTCTCGGGCACCGTCGAGAGCAACCTTAAATTTGCCGGCGACATGGTGAGCGATGATGACATGCACCGGGCGGCACGCATCGCCCAAGCCGAGGACTTTATCGCCGAGCGCGAGGGCGGCTACGACTCCCCCATCAGCCAGGGCGGCTCCAATGTCTCGGGCGGTCAGCGCCAGCGTCTGGCCATCGCCCGCGCGTTGGCCAAAAAGCCCGAGGTCGTGGTGTTCGATGACTCGTTTAGCGCACTCGACTACAAGACCGACGCTCGCCTGCGCGAGGAGCTGGCCAAAAACGTTACCGACGCCGCACTCGTGGTCGTGGCCCAGCGCATCGCGACCATCATGCACGCCGACCAGATCATCGTGCTCGACGACGGCCACGTGGTGGGCACCGGCACGCACGAGGAGCTGCTGCACAACTGCCCGGCGTACCTGGAGATTGCCCAGTCGCAGCTTTCCGCCGAGGAGCTGGGGCTTACCCAAGAAGAGATTACAGCCGTTATGGAAGGAGGCGAGCGCTAATGGCAGACGAGACCAAGACTCAGATTCCCAAGCCCCCCCGCCAGCGCGGTCCCATGGGCCGCATGGGCGGCATGGGCCGCGGCGAAAAGGCCAAGGACTTTAAGGGCACGATGAGGCAGCTGCTCGGCTATATCGGTCAACACAAGGTTGCCGTGTTTGCCGCCGTCGCCTTTGCCGTGTGCTCGGTCATCTTTAACATTGTGGGGCCCAAGGTGCTTGGCCAGGTTACGACTAAGCTGTTCGAGGGCTTGGTTGCCAAGGTCAACGGCACCGGCGATGTCGACTTTGCCTGGATCGCCAAGACGCTCGGCTTTTTGCTCTGTCTGTATCTGGCGAGCTCTGCCTGCAGCCTGATCCAAGGCTGGCTCATGACCGGCGTCACGCAAAAGATTTGTTATCGCATGCGCAAGGAGATCGCCGCCAAGATCGCTGTCGTGCCGATGAGCTACTTCAACGGCCACAGCAAGGGCGACGTGCTCAGCCGCATCACCAACGATGTCGACACGCTGGGTCAGTCACTCAACCAGAGCGTGACGCAACTCATCACATCGGTGACGCAGATTATCGGCGTGCTCGTCATGATGCTGTCGATCAGTCTGCCGCTCACCGGCGTCACCGTGCTCACGCTGCCGGCAGCCGCGATTATCCTGACCGTGATGATTCACTTCTCGCAGCCGTACTTCCGCGAGCAGCAGCAGGTCCTGGGCGCCGTCAACGGCATCATCGAGGAGGACTTTGCCGGCCAGAACGTCATTCAGGTGTTCGACCGCGCCGAGGCCTCGATCGAGGAGTTCGACAAAGAGAACGACCGCCTCTTTATGAGCGGTTGGCGCTCTCAGTTCCTGTCGGGCCTGATGATGCCGCTTATGAGTCTGGTGGGCAACATGGGCTACGTGGGCGTCGTCGTGGTGGGCGCGCAGCTCGCGCTGACCGGCAATGCCACACCCGGCGACATCCAGAGCTTTATCCAGTACGTTCGCAACTTTACGCAACCCGTGCAGCAGCTGGGCAACGTGAGCAACACGATGCAGTCGATGGCCGCCGCCACCGAGCGCGTCTTTGAGTTCCTGGCCGCGGCCGAGGAGGAGCAGAAGGCCGACGCGCAGATTCCCGAGAAGCGCCCCGGTCACGTGGAGTTCGACCACGTCAAGTTTGGCTACACGCCGGACAAGACCATCATCCACGACTTTAGCTGCGAGGCGCAGCCCGGTCAGACCATCGCCATCGTCGGCCCCACCGGCGCTGGCAAGACCACGCTCATTAAGCTGCTGCAGCGCTTCTACGACGTGGACGGCGGTTCGCTGCGCGTCGAGGGCATCGACGTGCGCGACTGGGACCGCGCGGCACTGCGCGGCGAGTTTGCCATGGTGCTGCAGGATACCTGGCTGTTTAACGGCACCATTCGCGAGAACATTCGCTACGGACGCCCCGATGCGAGCGATGCCGAAGTCGAAGCCGCCGCACGCGCCGCACGCTGCGACCACTTTATCCATACGCTCGCCGGTGGCTACGACTTTATGATCAACGAGGAGGGCACTAACCTGTCGCAGGGTCAGCGCCAGCTCGTGACCATCGCCCGTGCCATTTTGGCCGACCGCCCGGCGCTGATTCTAGACGAGGCGACTTCCAACGTGGACACCCGCACCGAGGAGCTCATTCAGCGCGCCATGGATGCGCTGATGCAAGGCCGTACAAGCTTTGTCATCGCGCACCGCCTGTCCACGATCCGTAACGCCGACGTGATCTTGGTGATCCGCGACGGCGACATCGTCGAGAAGGGCACACACGACGAACTGCTCGCCCAGGGCGGCTTCTACGCCGACCTGTACAATTCGCAGTTCGACGAAGCGGCGTAAATTCTGCCGCAGGGAACGAATAACGCCCGAGAACGGGGGCGCAGGACAGCCTGCGCCCCCGTTTTTTGTTCTGCGGCCCTCGAACCGCCTCCCCTGGGACCTGATTGACGCCCTCCCTCAAGGCCCCGTGGACAAAAAATGGCAAATATGAGTACTGTCACCTTTTTAGTAACAGCCAAAACTGCCCCAAACGACCTCATTGCGGCCTAGATATGCCTTCAAATTGATCAAAATGCCCGGTAGCATGCTTCTGTGTGCCAACGTTAATGAACATATTTACTGTTGTGTCTATTATCTTGTAAGATCGATATGATACTACGCTAGCAACAGTACTCATATTTGCCATTTTTTGTCCACAGGGTATGCCGCAGAAGATCCAACTTGCTCCAGCGTGCCGTACGTTGGCCCTCCCCTTCCGGCGAGCGCCGACATTTCCCCAGATAAAACCGACCAAAATAAACCTGTCCCTTTTCGGCAGGTTTCACTTGCACTTTAGCGTGCGACAGCGGATAATGCCGAGCATTCGAGAATTCGCCAATTGTTGCCGTTAATTGATAAAGGAGGCCCCATATGGCCATGGAATTCAAGCGCAGGTTGCCGATCCCCATGGAGATCCGCGAGGAAATGCCGCTTTCCGCCGAGCTTACCGCCAAAAAGCAGGCATTCGACGCCGAGGTCGCCAAGGTCTTTACCGGCGAGGACGCACGCAAAGTGCTCATCATCGGCCCGTGCTCTGCCGACCGCGAGGATTCGGTGCTTGAGTACATGAACCGACTGGCCAAGGTCGCCGAGGAGGTCAAGGACAAGCTCATCGTCATTCCGCGCGTCTACACCAACAAGCCACGCACCAAGGGCACTGGCTACAAGGGTCTGCTGCACAACCCCGACCCCGAGGCGCCCGATGACCTGCTCGAAGGCGTCAAGGCAATCCGCCACATGCACCTGCGCGTCATCGAGGAGACCGGCTTCTTTACCGCCGATGAGATGCTCTACCCGTCCAACTACCAGTACCTCGTCGACCTGCTGAGCTACGTTGCCGTGGGTGCACGCTCGGTCGAAAACCAGGAGCACCGCCTGGTGTCGAGCGGCATTTCGGTGCCTGTGGGCATGAAGAACCCCACCGCCGGTTCCACCACCGTCATGCTCAACTCCATCTACGCCGCCCAGGCACATCAGAGCTTTATCTTCCGCAACTGGGAGGTTGAGTGCGACGGCAACCCGCTCGCGCACGCCGTCATGCGTGGCTACATCGGTCTCGACGGTCGCACCTACCCCAATTACCACTACGAGCACCTGGAGCGCCTGGCCGAGCGCTATACCGAGCATGCCGGTTACGCCAACCCGGCGGCGGTCATCGACTGCAACCACGACAACTCGGGCAAGCGCCCGCTGGAGCAGTACCGCATTTGCAAGGAGGTGCTCGACAGCTGCCGCCGCAACGAGTCCATCTCCAAGCTGGTCAAGGGCTTTATGATCGAGTCTTACCTTGAGGACGGCAACCAGCCGGTCGATGGCGGTGTCTTTGGTAAGTCGATCACCGACCCGTGCCTGGGCTGGGAAAAGACCGACTACCTCATCCACGAGATCGCAGAGCGGGTTTAGTTACGCGGTTTTACCAAACCGCGTAACCGGTCGACGCTGCAAACCCGCCAGCGCGGCAATCTGCCTTTCAACTTCGGCGGCATGACCAGAAGGTCAATGCCGCCTTGTTTCAAGGCACCTTGCTCGCTCTGGCGGGTTTTCGCTGTCGTTGCCAAGACATCGGCGCTTCCGTTGTTGTAGGTGGCAGTTAGGTGCACTCATTGGGGACAGACTTAAATGAGTGCCCACAGAATGAGAGTGGATAATCTTCCGTTTTTGGCCTGCTTGGGGGTTCAAAGTGGGAGATTATCCACTCTCATCATTTTGCGGCACTTGGGGACGTTCCTTTTGTGCCGGCACTTTGGGACACTCCTTGTCATTGGTACAAAGCAACCTGCCCCCCCATTGCGCCAAGCGGCGTGTGCCGTTAAACGGAGGGGGTGTATTCCCGACCCATCGTTTGGGCATACAATGGCTATTGTCTTGCTGCGGTGAAGGTCTGTCCGCTCCGCAGCTTTTTTCTACAGTTAAAGGAGTATGTATGTCCGTTGAGGTCATGAGGTCTGTGATCGAGGCCGCTGAGGGTCGCGTGCCCGTCGACACGCTGTTTACCAATGCGCAGATTGTCGACGTGTACGGTCAGCGCGTGGCGCCCGGTAGCGTTGCCGTCAAGGACGGTGTGATCGTCGGCGTGCTCTACGATGGTCGCGACGATGCCGCTGGCACCTACGAGGCAATTGAGGTCATCGACTGCCAGGGTCGCTATCTCGCTCCCGGTTTTATTGACGGGCATCTGCATATCGAGTCTTCGAACATCCGTCCCGCCGAGTATGCTCGCATGGCCGCGACGCGCGGTACTACCACCGCCATTGCCGACAGCCACGAGATTGCCAATGTTGCCGGTCTTGACGGCTTGCGCTTTATGATCGAGGATGGCCGCCGCGCGCCCATCTCCATCAAGTACATGATGCCTTCGTGCGTGCCCGCGCTGCCCGACGAGCAGGCCGGTGCCGTGATTACCGCCGCCGATATGCAGGAGTTTTTTGCCGAGCATCCAGGCGATGTCTTTGGCCTGGGCGAAATGATGAACCTGCCGGGCGTCTTTATGGCCGACCCCGAGACCTGTGCTCGCATCGATGCTGCCAACCAGACGCCGTCCAAGCGGGTCGACGGCCATGCGCCGCTCGTTGCCGGTAAGGACCTCAACGCCTATGCCGCAGCGGGCATTATCGCCGACCACGAGTCGACGATTCCCGAGGAGGCGCTCGACAAGCTATCCCGCGGCATGTATGTGATGCTGCGTGAGGGCACGTGCAGCCACGACCTGGCCAATTTGTCCCCGATGCTGCTGGAGAATCCCGCGCGCGCCCGCCGCTGCTGTTTTGCGACTGACGACCGTGCTCCCTCCGACGCGCTTTCGACCGGTATGATCGACAACGCCTGCCGTGTGGCTATCGAGGCCGGCATTGACCCCGTGGTTGCCATCTCCATGGCGTCCCTCTCCACGGCCGAGGCGTTTGGCCTGGATCACAGCTGCCGCGACCCGCACGAGCTGCGCGGTGCGATTGCCCCGGGCAAGCGTGCCGACCTGCTGGTGCTCAATGATCTGACGTTTGCCACGGCTCCGCATCGCGTATATGCCGCCGGTGCCCTGGTGGCGCAGGACGGCACCTTTGTGGGCGAGATTGCACCCGAGATGGCCGAGGTTGCGGCCCTTGCCGATGAGCTGCGCGCCTCCGTTAAGCTGCCGAATCTTTCGCTCGACGTATTCGACTATGCCTTTAAGCCGGGCGAGGCCGTGATTGACGTGGTGCCGGGTAAGGCCATCACGGGTATGGTTCGCCCCGAGAGTGCCGAGGGTCTGCGCCGCATAATGCTGATCGAGCGCCACGGCCGCGGCGTGTCGCTGCAGGCCGAGGGCGCTGACGGCGACGGCCCCGCTGGCCTGGGCCTGATCGGCAAGCATATCGGTCGCGGCTGGGTGCGCGGTTTCACCATCACCGGTGGTGCCATTGCCTCCACGATCGGCCACGACTCGCACAACGTGTGCGTGGTGGGCGACAATGCGGCGGATATGATGGCTGCCGTTGAGGCCGTGGGCCAGGGCGGCCACGTGCTGGTGCGCAACGGCGAGGTCGTGGCGCGCATTCCGCTGGCGCTCGGTGGCCTTATGAGCGAGGGTACGGCCGAGGACGTTGCCGCGCAGCACGACGACTTTATGGTCAAGGCGCGCGCCATGGGTATTGAGCCGCCGCTCGACCCCATCATGGGCATCATTTTCCTGCCCCTGCCGGTGATCCCGACGCTCCGCATCCGCCCCGAGGGCATGTTCGACGTTACAACCTTCACCTACGCCGACTAGTCATCGGGGACGTTCTTAAACGACTAGTCGTTGGGGACACTCTTTGGCGGGCTGCCTGACGCCGCGACCGTAGGACCTCTGGCATGTGTGAGCTATTTGCCAGGTCCTTGTAACGTTTACGCCCGCGGAGTCTTATTTGAGCTCCCTTTGGGTACGTTGGAATCGGATACGCGTTCGATTCCAACAAGCCCGAAGGGAGCTTTTCTATGTTTAAACTGATTGCATCCGATATGGACGGCACACTGCTTGACGAAAACGGCCAGGTGCCTCCCGAGACCTACGAACTGATTCTGGCACTACACGAGCATGGCGTGCATTTCGCCGCATCGTCAGGTCGTCGCTACGATCGCCTGTGCGAGTTCTTTGCGCCCGTTCGCGACAAGATGGACTTTGTCGCCGCTAACGGCGCCCAGGTCTACGCCGACGGTAAGATGGTAGACCGTGAGGTGTATTCCCACCTGGCGATTCGAAGGCTCGCTCAAGCCGTCAGGACGTTTCCCAATCTGCATCTTGCGCTCTTTGACCGAACCAAGTCCTTCCTGCTCGATGACGAGTGCAAGTTCGTGCGTGAGGTCGATAAGGACCTTCCCAATGCCGAGCGCATTTGGGAGCTGCCCGATCCCAGCGTAAATATCATCAAAGCGAGCATCTTTTGCGACGACAGTGCGGTTATGGACAGTGCGTACGTGCTACAGCGCGAACTTGGTCAGCTCTTTACTTTTGCGCCTTCGGGCAACGCGTGGATCGATGCCATGCAGCCTGGTGTGTCGAAGGCCTCGGGTATCGCGCAACTCGCGGAGCATTACGGCATTGGACGCGGCGAGGTCATGGCATTTGGCGACTCGATGAACGACTACGAGATCATTCGCTTTGTCGGCACGGGCTGCGCGATGGAAAACGCGCGCCCCGCGCTTAAGGCGGTGGCCGATCGCGTCGTAGGCTGCAACCGCGACCACGCCGTTCAGCGTGAGCTCCGCCGCGTGCTGGAGAGCCTCGCCTAATACGGCAGATGGGGACGTTCCTTTTCTGCCGGCAGGGGGAGGGCGGTCTTTGCAGCTTTTCGCGAAGAGTGTCCCCAACGACTAGTCATTTAAGAACGTCCCCAGTGACTGGCCAATGACTAGGCGAGGGCGGCCATGATGGTGCGGGCGACGCCGTCGTGGTCGTTGTCGTATCCGGTGACGGCGTCGGCGGCCTCGCGGTCTTCGGGCTCGGCGTTGATCATGGCCATGCCGTGGCCCGCTGCCTGCAGCATGGGGATGTCGTTGATGTTGTCGCCGAACGCCCAGGCGTCGGCGAGAAGCTCGCCCAGGTGCTCGCATAGCCACGTGAGGGCCGTTCCTTTGGTGGCGCCCTCGCCCATGACCTCGATATTCATGGCGTACGAACGCGTGACCTCAATGCCTTCGAGTGTGTCGAGCTCCGCCGCGATGGCGTCGCGATCGGCCGGGTCGTGCCAGTACATGGCGATGCGTTCGAGCGTCTCGACCTCGTCGATCTTGCTGTCGATATCCATGTCGATCGGTGTTCGTGTGCGCTTGAGCGAAGCTGCGATGTGGGGGTCGCCGCCGCAGAATTCATCCAGACGCTCGTAAAGCGAGCGGGGAAGGAAACACTGCCCATCCGCGAAGATATCGAAGGTCACATCGTGGCTGGCGGCGATGCGATGGATGCGATGGGCAATGCCGCAATCGAGCGGACGGCTCAATACGCACGTGGCGCGCGAGGCGTCGGTGGACACATCGTCGTCGAGCTGCCAGACGCTGGCGCCATTGGCGCAGACGGCATAGTGCACGGCGGGATGGGCGAGGATGGGCTCAAAGATGCCCGACAGCGGACGTCCCGTGCAGGGCACAAATTCAATCCCGCGTCGAGCGAGCTCGTCGAGCATCGCCCAGGTGGCATCGCTCATCTGCTTATCGCTCGTCAACAGCGTTCCATCCATATCGGAAAACACAATCATTTGATGCAGCCCTTTCTGCTGGCATAAAAAGCGTGGCCGAGGGCGGTGATGCCCTGGCCACGCTCGGGTTCTATAACGGTCCGCGTCCTAGCGGTCGGCGAGCGGCTTGTATTCCAGCGGCTCGATCACCGGACGATAGGCCGGGCGGATGATGCGATGCGCGCAGAAGAGCTCTTCCATGCGGTGCGCCGACCAGCCGGCCATGCGGGCGACGGCGAAAAGCGGCGTAAAGAGCGTCTCGGGCACGCCGAGCATCTTGTAGATAAAGCCCGTGTACAGGTCGATGTTGGCGCAGATGGGCTTGGTCATGCCGTGGTCGCGCATCACCTGCGGTGCCAGGCGCTCGATGCGCTCGATCAGAGCGAATTCCTCGCCCAGATCTTTCTTGGCAGCGAGCGAACGTGCGTAACGGCGGCACACCTCGGCACGCGGGTCGCTCAGCGTGTAGACGGCGTGGCCCATACCGTAGATGAGACCCGTGCCGTCGAAGGCCTGCTTGTCGAGAATCTTGCCCAGGTAGGCTGCAACCTCGTCCTCGTCCTCCCAGTTGGAGACATGCGCGCGGATGTCCTCGTGCATAGACACGACCTTGGCATTGGCACCGCCGTGGCGCGGGCCCTTGAGCGAGCCGATAGCCGCGGCGTAAGCGGAATACGGGTCGGTTGCCGAAGAGGACAGCACGCGGCAGG
>OHAI01002508.1_pt1 | contig 13352 bp, 10 predicted proteins | sample 1577091 | NCBI WGS metagenome assembly OHAI01 (sample SAMEA3541548, study PRJEB24748) | human gut metagenome | biome: human gut; feature: human-associated habitat; material: faeces | place: China | collected 2012
ACAATTTCGGCTACTTCGGCTGCAATCTCTTGTTTTACTTGTTCGGAAATGGCTTTTCCGTCTATCAGAGTCATATTTTCAGAGTATTTATTGGTGATGGACAAAAGTAAAATAAATAACTGAACTCTCCAAAGGGATTGGAATTTTTGTCAAGAGATGGGGGTATAAAAAAGAGGGAGCCGAAACTCCCTCTTTTTACTTATCATTAGATTTGGATCTACAGAATGATTACTTTTTCATCTTAGGCATCATCTTACCCATTTTGCTGCTAGTCACCATTTTCATCATTTTGCGTGTCTGGTCGAACTGTTTCAATAGGCGATTCACTTCTTGGATAGTCGTTCCGCTACCTTTGGCGATACGCTGGCGGCGCGAGCCGTTTAGGATGGCCGGGTTGCTGCGTTCTTCCGGAGTCATGGAGTAGATAATCGCTTCGATGCTTTTGAAAGCATTGTCGTCAATATCAATATCTTTGATTGCTTTTCCTACTCCCGGAATCATGGAAAATAAATATCTCAGAAAATATAGTACATAGCACAAAAAAATCCCGGAAATATCTGACGGATATTTCCGGGATTTTATTTTTTACAGAGATATTTTTATTTCAGCAGCATCAGATGTTCCGGTGGAAGATACAGATACTTGGGAAGTCCCATGTCCGGATCTTCCATGAAACTGTTCTTGGGACGCATCCACCACAAACCGGCTGCTGCCTCCTCATCTTTCTTACGGATCATATACTGATGTTCAAACGTTGTTTCAATATACTCATCCACCTGCACTTCCAGGCAGTTCTCTCCAGGCTTCTCTTCCGGCCGGATCCAGTGTCCACGAATTCCCACGTGCGTAATATCTTCTGCCACTTTTTCTGCTGTATGAAGTTTCATTTTCCAGTCTGTGGCATAAATTTCGTGTTCTCCCAGCCGCTGAACTGCTGAAAAATTCTTACATCCGGTAAGTTTTGCCGCTTTCAGCATTCTGGGATTCTCAAACAACCGCTTCGTTTCATCGGTCACGAGGATACGTCCTCCATCCACAACAGAAAGCTCTTTACAGAATTTATAGGCCTCATCTCTGCTGTGAGTTACAAGAATCATATCCCCCGGATAATCCTTAAGAAAATCCTGCATCTCTCTCTGCAGCACATCCTTCAGAAATCCATCCAGTGCGGAAAACGGTTCATCCAGAAGGATTGCTTCCGGCTCTCCGATCATCATTCTGGCCAGTGCCACTCTCTGCTGCTGCCCGCCGGAAAGCTGGGATGGAAGACGTTTTTCCAGTCCCTCCAGATGATAACGCCGGATCAAATCCGACACTTTTTCCTGGACGGAGGCCTTTTCCCCACGGTAACCGCATCGGATATTCTGCTCTACGGTCATGGTTGGAAACAATGCATAATTCTGGAAAAGATAGCCAATCCGCCGTTTCTGTGGTTTCAGATTGATTCCTGCTTCCGAATCAAAGACTGTTTTTCCGTTAATTACAATCTTACCCCGATCCGGAGTTTCAATTCCTGCTATACACCGCAGCGTCATGCTCTTTCCGCTGCCGGATGCTCCAAGAAGCCCGATGGCTGCCGAGCTGCCCTCAAATTGTACTTTCAGGGAAAAATCCCGGAAATTCTTTTCGATATTTACACTGACTGCCATCAGATCCACCTTCTTGTCTTCATTCCTCTTCCGGATACAATGTTAATCAGTGCTACAATCACAAAGGAAATCAGCACAATCACAACGACCCAGAAGCCTGCAGTTCCATAGTTTCCGGCTGCGGTCTCTGCAGCTATGGCCACCGAAACCGTTCTTGTTTTTCCAAGGATATTTCCGGCAAGCATAGAGGTTGCTCCATACTCACCGATGGCACGTGCAAAAGCCAGTACCGTTCCGGAAGCAATTCCAGGTCCTGCCGCAGGCATAACCACCTTCCAGAAAATCCGGTTATCGCTCATCCCCAATGTCTGGCCCGCGTAAATCAGATTCACGTCCACCTGTTCAAACGCAGCACGTGCATTGCGGTACATCAGTGGAAACGCAATCACTGCAGCCGCGATCACACAACCTTTCCAGGTCTGTACGATCTTAATATCAAAATTATCCAGAAGAAAACTTCCCAGCGGTCTTTTCAGGCTGAAAATCAGCAGAAGAAAAAATCCGGCAACTGTAGGCGGAAGTACCAGAGGAAGGGTAAGGATCCCATCCAGTACTGCTCTGGCTCCTGGTTTCAGTTTCATGATCTTACGGGCGCAGAATACCCCCAGAAAAAAGGCGATCACGGTAGCCACCAGACCTGTTTTTAAGGAAATCCAAAGAGGACTCCAGTTTATTTCTTTCAAAAATTCTGTCATCGTTCATTCCTGCACCGGCGTTTATGGCATTTCCAGAAATTACTGCCGGTTTTCTGCATAATGATTATTTGGAGGTACTGCCTGTAGAGTCTGTGCTGTCCTCAGCCTCAGTGCTGTCTGCGGAATCTTCTGCATCTTCTTTGGAATCCTCAGCCTTATATGCTGTGAATCCATAGTCCTCAAATACCTTGATTGCAGCGTCAGATTCTACATAATCCAGGAATGCCTCTGCTGCCTTGGTGTCATCCTCAGATGCTTCTTTATCCTCAATAAGTCCTACCGGATAAAGAACCGGAGTCTGAAGGCTGTCTGCCGGTGCCTCTGCAATAATCTCTACTTTATCCGCAACAGATGCAGCATCTGTCGCATATACTACACCAACTTCATTACTTCCCTCACTGACTGCAGCAAGTACATCTGTTACGTTCTTGCACTCGTTGATCTCCATCTCGTTTACATCATCCATGATTCCAAGGTTGTTGAAAATCTCACGGGAGTACTGTCCAACCGGAACATCCTCACCTGCAAGCGCCATATTCTCGGCATCTGTGATGTTCTCAAATCCTGTTACCTTTGTCTCTCCGTCCTTTGGTTTGAGCATAACGACTTTATTCTCAAGAAGGTCAACAACAGTGTCCTCTTTTGTCAGTTTCTCCTCTGTGAGGGCATCCATCTGTTTATCTGCTGCTGAAAAGAAAAGATCGCAGCGTGCGCCTTCCTCAATCTGTGTCTGCAGTGTACCTGAGCTGTCTGCGCTGTAGTAGATTGTCACATTCGGATAAAGTTCATTGAAATCCTTCTGGATCTCTTCCATGGAATTGCTGAGGCTGGCTGCGATAAAAGCATAAACCTCACCTTTCAGATTCTCATCGCCTTTCACCTCTGTGTCTGCCGCAAAAACACCTCCGGTCATAAGGCCTGTTGTCAGAATTCCCGCTGTAAGAGCTGCTAAGATTTTTTTCTTCACCTTTTTGTCCCTCTCCTTTTTCTGTTTCGTTCAGTTTCATTCAGTTTTGAATAGTTTCGTCTAATTTTACCCAAATGAAAGTTTCTTGTCAAGCGTAAGGCCATTGCTGTTTTTTCATACACATGCTATCATGAAATACACAGAGCAGTTTTTACTGCAACATCAGGATCTTAAAAGATAAGGAGAATTTTTTTATGAAACTCAGTGCACGTAATCAGTTAAAAGGAAAAGTTATCAACATCAACAAAGGCGCCGTAAATTCCATTGTTTCCATTGATATTGGCGGGGGAAATATTATCACAGCAACCATCTCCTGTGCCGCTGTGGAGGAACTGGGACTGAAAGTTGGATCTGACGCTTACGCTGTCATCAAAGCAACCAGTGTTATGGTGGGAATCGATGAATAAATTCTACACAGCCCAGGAAGTCGCCGATAAATTAAAGATCAAAAAAACAACCGTATACGAACTGATCAAACGCGGGGAGCTTTCCTCTTCCAAAATCGGTAAACAGCTGCGAGTCAGTGAAGATCAGCTGTCCCTGTATCTGAACGGAGCGGCGAAAAACAGTGTCTCCGCCCAGCACCATGATTATCAACCGGAAAGTTCCCTTCTGAAAAGAGATTACCTGCTTCACTCCAGCGGACTGATCATCAGCGGACAAGCATCTCCGGCGCTGGATCTTCTTCTGAATCAGCTGCCTTCCACACCTGGGAACCTTCCTGTGCTGCAATCACATATGAATACCTACAATGGCCTGTATTCCCTCTATTTTGAAAAAGTCCATATTGCCTGTGCCGCAGCAGCTCCTGAGGATGTCCGCAGTCTGGTACCCGGACTTTCTCTTACAGCCCTTCTCTTCTGCCAGTATCCCATGGGCTTTTATGTAAAAAAGGGGAATCCACGGAATATTCATGACTTTCCGGATCTTACAAGAGCGGATATCATTTTTGCAAACCGCGAAAAAGGAAGCAGCCGCAGGGTTCTTCTTGACCGCACCCTGAAATCTTCCGGTATTTCTCTGGAATCCATATCCGGTTACCGTAATGAGCTTGTTTCCGACTATTCCACAGCTGCCGCGGTTGCCGGTGGGCAGGCAGATGTTGCACTTGGAGAAAGTTATGCTGTAAGAAGTTTCCCGGAACTTACGTTTCTCCCCCTTACACAGGAGACACTTTATCTGATCATGCATTCCAAAAATCTAGATACTCCCGGTTTTCAGGCAGTGACCGAAACGATCTCTTCAGAGAATTTTCGCCGCACACTGGCACTCCAGACCGGATATGATACCACTCATACAGGAGAAATTTTTTCTATCTGAGAGTCTGTTATTTATGCACAAAAAAGTCCTGAGCATTGATCTATGCCAGAATCCCGGACATCTTCTTTGTCCGGTAAATAAGGCACTTATCAAAGTTCAGGACTTTTTATGCTTTTATACAGTTAGTTCAATTTTTTCACAGATATTCCGGATCAGGCGGTTGTAACCGGTTATATTTTTCAGCCATTCCAGCACAATGGACACTGCCAGAGAAATTCCCAGCAGTACCAGAACATTTACCACAAAATGACCAAAGGAATAAATAAAATCACTCCAGAAATAATGTCTTATAAATGTATGTATCAGAAAAATATTCATGGAATGTTTTCCAAGGAATAACAGTACCTGGCGGATTCCCGGGATCACTGTGATAAACTCGCTGCAAAATGCGATCACAATAATCGGAAAAATCCCCCAGCGGATCTCATTATATACAGATCCCGGTAATTTCCCATATACTTTGTACAGAACAAATAATATCAGCACCTCCAACAAAAACTTCATGATCTTCTTCGGTCCCCGGTTCCACACCTGCAGCCACCGGTCAGCCAGCTCATACTTTGCTGCACACATTCCCATAAGAAATACAGGAATAAAAGAATATACATTGGTTTCTCCCATGATCTTCAGTGATAGCATATAGGGAACTGCCACAACCAGCGCAAGGATCATTGGAAGACAGTCTTCATTTTTCATGACCAGTGGAACCAGGATCACAAAGATCACCGCAGCGCTCATATACCACCAGGTTCCATTCATGGTTACTGTACCAAACAGGCTATGAAGCCCCAGAAAATCAAGCCCCATAGCTGCCAGACCTTCGATTCTGCTTCCGCCTGAAAAATATACTTTTGATACGTATCCGAACATGCCCTGAAAAATAACCGCAGATAAGATCCAGATGATCCAGAACCCGGACATGGTTTTGACCAGCCGGCCGGCAGTCCATCTCACAGGCGCAGAGCGCTTCTTACGATAACTTAAATATAGTCCGTATCCGGAAATAAAAGCATAGATCGGCACACAGATCTTAAATACACTGCACATATAGATCATGGTATCATCCGCAAATGGCGCAAAAGATACCGTAAATCCCTCAAAGCGCTTTCTTGAAAGATACTGATGATGAAACAGCATCATCACTATGGCAATCCCTTTCATCGCCTGGGAAGCGTATTTATCAAATCGGACTGTTTTTTCCTTTTCCAAAATTTTCTCCTTTATATTACATGTTTTCCATGATTTTTTTGTATACCCGCCTGCAGCAGTTACGGTCATTAAATGCAAATGTATCCTCCATTCGCTTCAGATATTTCTCTTTTATCTGACAGTCAGAAGCCATATATTCAATGATCCGTTCTACCGTTCCTTCCAGTGTATCTTCCACCTCTCCAAATCCGTCCCTCTCATAATCAAAATATCCCTCTGTGTAGGAATGGGAACCGCTGAAAAAGCTCTCTCTGTCAAACTGTGCATACACGATCGGCTTCCTTAAATACGCAAAGTCAAATGCAACCGAAGAATAATCCGTGACCATCAGATCTGTCTGCGCAAAAATCTCTCTGTAGGAACTGGAGCTATCCAGAAATTTCACCCTGGGATCTCTTCGGAACAGATGCAGTCCATCAACAGTATTCGGATGTGGCATAAAGCAGATAGTGTAACCATATTTTTCAGAAGCTTTCAGAAGCTTTTCACTGTTCAGAAGATCATTATAAAAGCAAAAATATTCACTGTGGACGAATTCTTCTCCAAGCTTCCACACACCTCTGTCATCGGTTCCGGAGGAAAGACTTTTTCGCCAGGTAGGCATAATCGTCACGTATTTCCGTTCCGCATGGACCAGCCTGTCAAATCTTGGCATACCAGTAAGCCATACATTCTTTGCCGGATAATAGTAATCATAATTGAATATGGAATCATACTCCTGCTTCGTATTTACCACAAACCCAAACAGATTCCGGTTATATTTATTCAGCCACTGAGACTGATTATCTTTCGTCACTCCATGCTGCAAAAATACCAGTTTCTTATTGTACATCAGATCCCGGTAAAGATACTCGAAACTTCCAAATGGATTCACTACGGTCTTATTTGCCTGAGAAGAAAGAGAAAGATCATTCAGAAGAAACAGGATTTTGTGATTCCAGGAAAAAGGCTCCACAATTTTTCCAAGTTTCACCAGTTCCCGGCTCTCCGGTGTATTTTTACTGATAACAAAATATGGTTTCACCCCGGAAACCGGATTTTCACAGACATAGCGGAACATAACCTCTCCGTTATCATCTCCCCGGTTGACTCGATCCGAGAACAGCCAGATCTGTTTTTTCTTCCTTGCACGTTTCCATGCACAGAGCCAGCGTACAAAAAAGGCTTTTTTTCCGGGAAGTCCCTGTAACAGTAAAGCACGGTCACGTTTCCATCCAAGTATCAGGGTCCTGCCTATTCGATAAGGTTTTACACAGATCTCATATTGCTCCTGGATTTGATCTTCGTTCTGTTCTTCCAGTGAAGAAATGGATCTTTTTTTTCCGGCAGGCAGCAACAGCATTCCCCTTACATGCAGAAAAAGAGGAACCGCTTTGGCAAATGGTGTATATTTTCCGTAAGAAACATTATACATCTTCCTGATATGACCCTGCTCTTTTTCCGCCCAGCAAACAGAATCGTGAATTCCCCCATAAGGAATATCCACCAGATACAGCTTCTCTGTCGCTGTTTCCTTCCTGCACCACCCGAATCGATCCAGTGTATATCTCCAGACTGCTTTATATCTTCGTTCTCCGGTTATCATGCAGAACTCCCGGTTCCTTATCCATGGTTCCACAACCGAAAACTCACAGTGTATTCCCTCATCTGTAAGCTGGAAAATCCTGACATTCAGCTCATCCTGTTCTGAATTCATAACAGCCTCTGTCTGTCTGGGATATCTTTTATTTATATCCGGAAAATATTTATGAAGCAGATAAAGTTTATTTTCTCTTCCTATGTGATGGCTGAATATGATAAGTTCCGGAAATTCCAGATGTTTCAGAAATTCATCAATATTTCTTTCATAGGAAATCAGCTCCACATGTTCCGGATTCCGGAATATCACTTCTGCCAGTTTTGTATAATAATACAGAAGCACATAATCACCATTCTTCACAAACCGGATTTTTCCCTGCTTTCTGTATTCTTCAAGCCTTTTCAAAAAACGCTCGTAAAACATCCCTGTCTGCTCAGTATCCTGTATAAGATTCTTCCATTCATCCCTGATAAAATGCTCCGCAGGAATCTGCACCCGGGCATTTTCCCCGGAAATTACCGAAATTTTCCCGCAGGATACCGCATTTCTGTATACCATTTCCATGATATCCAGATACCAGGTATCCTTTCTGATTTCTTTTGTCCATTTCAGTTTTTCTGTAACAAATGTATATGCCGGATACATCTGATGCAACAGACAGGCATGATCGTCCAGTGTTGCATCTTTTCCAAAAGAGTCACAGTAATTATTATGCTCTTTTACCGGCAAACTGTCTTTTCCGTCAATTTTTATCACAGCTACATCACTGCCTTCTTCCTGAAAGCAGCGCTGCAGTTCCCGGAATGCCTCTTTTGAAAAACCATTTCCGCCTCTTACAAATGTAATATAAGTTCCGGTAATCTGACTGTAAAGTTCACTGACAATATCCTGACACTCTGATCCGTCAATATAGATCAGTTTCGGATCTTTCAGCATTTCCCGAAAACGCTTATCTTTCATTTGAAATGGACCAAATTTCTCATCCATCGCCTGTGCCTGAAGAGTTTTCTCCTTTTCTCCAAGAAGCTGCAGTTCTTTCAGATCACTCTGGCTAAACTGATCTGCATTCCCTTCCACACGTACCGCCAGGATCTGTATGGTATCTGCCAGTGGATTCTGTTTTATATTTCTGTATGTTCTGTATAATCCTGATGTATTTTTAGCAAAAACAACAACTGAAAAATCATCTTCTCTGGTCATATTTCTCCCATCTTATCCATTCCCGGTACAGACAACTCTTTCTACCGCTTATTTATCCAGGCATCTGCGTAGAGAACTGATCTGCTCAAAAATTTATATCTTTTCTTCTTTTTTTCAGCTTACTGGGAATGTGCGCTCTGACAATCGCTTCGTAAATACGTTTGCTGTTATTGTGATCCCGGTACGGAAGAAGAGTATCTCTTCGCTTTGCATATTCCGGTTTCTCCTGGAAGTTGTTTTTCACATAGGATTCTATGGTATCCAGAAGCTCCTCTTCTGTCCATGCCAGATCCCCGAAAACATCTTTTCTGTAATCTACATAACTTCCGTGGGCCTTCTCGTAAGTTTCCAGATCAAAAGGATAAAAAACTACCGGTTTCCCCTGATAATAAACTTCCCAGGAAACAGAAGAATAATCTGTGATCAGCATATGACAGCTCATCAGAAGCTGGTTTAACGGCACAGTTCCAAAGGGGATCAGCCGGATGTGTCTGTCCTCCGTATAAAAGTTTCCGAGACGCTCCCGAAACTTGGCATGAATATAAAAATTCAGCGTGATATTCTCTCTTTCCAGGATCGTCCTCAGCCGTTCATCCTGCAAAAGTGTTTCATATCTCTGATAATATTCACTTTTACGGAATGCTTCTTCACTGATATCTTCCAGCCAGTTTCTCCACGTAGGCATCAGAAGGATCTCTTTATGTGCAGGGTCCGACCGGTCTTCCAGAACATCCCATCTGGAAAAGCCGGTTACAATCACTTCTTCCTTATCATAACCAAAATATTTCTCTATGATCTTCTGCTCCGGTTCTGAAGTTACCACAAACAACGCCATCTGGTTTCCACAGTTTTTGCGATAGGTTTTATGGCACTGTTTAAATGCGGTGACACCATGCTGCAGAAAAATAATATTTTTTCTGGCCTGATACTGAAGCTTATAAACACTGATCGGAGAATCCCAGATATAAAAATGCCGGATCGCATCTGTGGAAATAAGATACTGAGCCGCACTGAGATAGATCATGTATTTAAATGACATGAACTGGATCACATTCGGTTCATATTTCTTTACAGCCTGATAATCCGAACTATTTTTATCTATTACATAAAGGATCTTTTTTCGTTGTTCTTCCGGTACCTGTTCCATACAGTACCGGAAGAAATAAAAACCGTTGTCCTGTGCCATCGTGCAGTATTTCTCGCCTACAAGCCACAATTTCTTATGGTCCCAGTAGGGCTTCAGGATAAAATAACACAAAAGAGCCAGAAATTCTTTCATAAGGAACAGATAGCTGTCGTATTTTCGGTCATATTTCCGGTATTGAAGATTAAACTGCCGCTTCCCGTTGACAAAGGGATAGATCATATTTCCGCCATTTGTTCTTGTCCATCTTGGAAAAAAGATCAGTTTCAGTTTCAGAAATATACTTAATCCCCCCAGGATCGCATCATAAGTTTCCCCACTGCCGCTGTCAACAACAGCCACAACATCCCAGAATGCCCGCTCCATAGGATAGGCATTTACATTGATCTCCGCCCGATAGACAGTTCTGTTTCCTCTGGATCTCGTGTGTAGTATAAACGGATAGCTGACATCCATGATCTCATTTCGCAGTTTCAGTTTCAAAGACCGGATCTGTCCCTTTTCCTCCGGCAGTTCAAAACAGATCTTTATGGTTCCTTTTTTCAGGGAAAATCTTTTGGTTTTTACTTTGATCTCAGCCGAAGCTTCCTTGAAATCCTGCATATTTCCACCTGTATCGCTTATTGCTCTGACCAGTCTCCATTATCATCCCAGATAATGTCTCCGTTTCCGCCATCGCTGCCGCTGTCATCGATCACTTCGTCTCCGTTTCCGCTGTTATCACCGTCATCTACATAACCGCCATCATCGCTGTTATCGGAATCGCCGCTGTCTCCATTGTCATAATTATCATTGCCGTCATCACCGTCACCATTGTCATAATTTCCGTTATCACTGCTGTCATCACTTCCATCGTCTCCGCCGTCGTAACTTCCATTATCACTGTTATCGTAATCACTGCTGTTATCACTGTTATCTGTGCTGCTGTCAGAAGAAGAATCGGTTGCATCAGAAGAATCCGTTGTACTGTCTGTAGAATCTGTGCTGTCTGTATTCTCACTGTTATCCGTTTCCACATTTCCCTGTGTGCTCTTCTCGCTCTTCTCGCTGAGACTCATATAAGTCAGATATGCAGATCCGTTGTCGATCATCAGCTTCGCACTCTCCATATCTCCCAGTTCCACACTGTAGATCTCATATGCGTTTCCGTCTCCATCCACGATCTTCATATCATAAATAGCATCTGTGGCGGATTCCGGTGTGTAATACATCTGTACCTGTTCTGCTGCCTTGATCGTAGACTCTGCCGGAACCAGATTCTTACCCCATTCTGATCCACCGGCTGCACGGAGATAGATCTCTCGCACTTCACCCTTGGTGCTGTTTGAGAGATAAACAAATTTCGCGGTACTTGTCTTCACACCAATAAGCTTCGGTGCCGGTGTTGAAGTCGGCAGCGGACTGGCTGTTGTCGGTGTTGAAGTCGGTGCGGCTGTCGGAACCGGTGTCGGTGTTACTTCCACGGTGTCTTTTGATGAGCTTCCGCATCCGGCTGCGCTCAGTGCTGCAGTTGCTGCCAGTGCGATCATAATTTTCTTATATTTCATAATAATTACCTCCAGAATTACTGTTTATACATATTTGTTTTATGCAAGTAACGTTTTTCCGATAAAATATCCGAGAACCAGGATTCCAAGAATGATTCTGTACCATCCAAATGCCTTGAAATCATGTTTCTTGATATATCCCATCAGGAATTTGATCGCCAGGATAGATACCACAAAAGACACCAGTACACCTACGATCAGAATGATCAACTCTGTAGAGCTGAAGGCAAAACCGAATTTCACAAGCTTCAGAAGACTTGCGCCAAACATAACCGGAATTGCCAGGAAAAAGGTAAACTCAGCCGCAACAGTACGGGAAGTTCCGGCGAGGATTCCTCCGATAATGGTAGATCCGGAGCGGGAAGTTCCCGGGATTACGGAAAGCACCTGAAAACAGCCAATGATCAGCGCCGTTTTAAAGGTAAGATCCTCCAGGCTGGTACAGGCTGGTCTGCGACGTTTATTGTAATTCTCGATCACAATAAACAGAACACCATATAAGATCAGTGTGATCGCAACTACAACATAATTATAAAATTTCTCTTCAATGATATCATTAAATGGAAGTGCGATGATGATCGTCGGCAGACATGCTACCAGGATCTTGAACCACAGGATCCATTTCTCCTTGTCACAGTATTTCTCCACAAATGTAAGGATTGCTCTGGATACTGCCGGCTGTTTACGCAGTGCCATCTGTGTTTTTTTCGGGATTTTTCTTATGTAAAAAGGCCACAGCTTACTCCAGTACAATACGACAACTGCCATGATCGCACCAAGCTGGATGACAACCAGGAAGAATTCCATAAATGCATCAGATACATTCAGCTTGATAAATTCATCTACCAGGATCATGTGGCCGGTACTGCTGATGGGAAGCCACTCTGTAATTCCCTCCACGATACCAAGAAGGATAACCTTCAGCAATTCTATAAAGCTCATACAAACTCCTTTCGTAATTTACGTCCAACGCAAGATAAGGACAGAGCCGGCATGTAAACAACGGCCCCGTCCTTATCAGTATATTACATATTTTGCAATTCGTAAACTTTGAAATTTCCATTTCACAAAATTTACGCTTTTTTTACATTTTCATGACCTTTAGCGATTATCAATCTTCGCGATGTCTACCAGAGTCAGATTGTTCAGGTCTGTGTTCTCAAGACTTGTAACCAGCGCCTCTGCAGTGTCAAGGCTTGTAAGTACGTTAACGCCTGTCTCGATAGCATTACGACGGATGACGAAACCATCTTTCTGATGCTCAACGCCCTGTGGCGGTGTATCGATGACAACATCGATCTTGTGGCCAAGGATCAGGTCCATCAGGTTCGGAGACGGCTGCTCCAGCTTGTTGGTACGTGTTACCTTGATTCCGTTCTCAGTCAGGACATTTGCAGTACCTCTTGTTGCAAAGATACGGTATCCCTGAGCTTCAAATCTCTTGGCAATCGGAATAATATCCTTTTTATCCTCATCTTTCACAGTGATGATCATCTGTTTGTGTTTCGGAAGGCGGATTCCTGCTCCGATGAATGCTTTGTAAAGAGCCTCGTTGAAGGTCTTTGCAATACCAAGGCATTCACCTGTGGATTTCATCTCAGGTCCAAGGCTGATATCTGCGCCTCTGATCTTCTCGAAGGAGAATACAGGCATCTTGATCGCGAAATACTCTGCCTCTTTCTGAAGTCCCGGTGTGTAGCCAAGCTCTTTGATCTTGTGTCCAAGGATGACTCTTGTTGCAAGAGGAACGATCGGGATTCCTGTTACCTTGCTGATATACGGTACTGTACGGCTGGAACGTGGGTTAACCTCGATAACATATACATCCTCGCCTACAACGATAAACTGGATATTGATCATACCGATCACATGAAGTGCCTGTGCAAGACGACGTGTGTACTCGGCAATGGTATCTTTTGCTTTCTGGCTGATGGTCTGTGCCGGATATACGGAAATACTGTCTCCGGAGTGGATACCTGCACGCTCGATGTGCTCCATGATTCCAGGGATCAGGATGTCCTCACCGTCGCATACTGCATCGA
>OHAI01002524.1_pt1 | contig 13310 bp, 14 predicted proteins | sample 1577091 | NCBI WGS metagenome assembly OHAI01 (sample SAMEA3541548, study PRJEB24748) | human gut metagenome | biome: human gut; feature: human-associated habitat; material: faeces | place: China | collected 2012
AGATTTCCCAGTAAAAGCCTATAAGCTGTCAGAGAACCGTTACACACTGGAGGATGCCCTTCTGGGTGACGATGTGCACAATAACCGGCTGCCTGCTGTCCTTTACGGCCTTAAATGCCTCGATCAGCGAAGCAATATCGTTGCCGTCGGCTACAAAGCGGTAATCCAGACCCATCGCACGGAACAGGTTGCACTCGGCCTTGCCGCCCGTCTCGCGCAGCAGGCGCAGGTTCTGATACAGACCGCCGTGATTCTCTGCGATGGACATATCGTTGTCGTTGACAAGGATGATCAGGTTTCCGTCCAGCTCTGCCGCATAGTTGAGTGCTTCGAGCGCTTCGCCGCCGCTGAGCGAACCGTCGCCGATGATAGCAACCACGTTGCCGTCCTCACCCTTGAGGTCGCGACCCTTGGCCAGACCGCAGGCCAGACTGACCGAGGTGGAGGTGTGACCGATGGTGAAATGGTCGTGCTCGCTCTCGTGCGGGTTGCTGTAGCCGGAAACATCGTCGTAGTGCTCCTCGTAGAGAAAGGCGTCCTTGCGGCCGGTCAGCATCTTGTGCGGATAGGACTGGTGGGAAACATCGAATACAAACTTATCCTTCGGGGACTCGAATACATAGTGCAGTGCGATGGTTGCCTCTACCATGCCAAAATTCGGACCGAAATGGCCGCCGTGACGGCTCAGCTTGGTCAGCAGTGCATCACGTATTTCGGACGCAAGCACGGTCAGCTGCTTAATGTTCAGCTTCTTCACGTCAGCGGGACCGTTGATGTTCTCGATATACATAGTTTTCCTCCTGAATATTTTTTCTAAACTCACTCTATCACTTGGAGTGTGCTCCAAGTCAAGCGGTTTTACGAAAAATTATGCAAAAATAAAAGCACCTGATACCAGGTGCCTTAATACTCAAATAGATGCGGAAAACGCTTCTCCATTCACCGTCCAGTGCGCTGTTCCGTCCTGCACATACAGCTCGGTGCCGCCGCGTTTGCAGCCGGCGTTCAGAAAAACCGCTGTGCCGTCCGGATTCAGACGATAGAGATTGTAGCCGAAGTCCTCGGCAGCGCGGTAACGCGCGGTGTGCCCGAACACAAAGCCGACCATCGTGCCGTCATCGAGCGAAACATAGTTGGTAAAGTCAAAACCCGCATATGGCGTCGCGCCAAGCTCGGACTGCTTCATCAGACCGCGCTCGCGCTGATAGGCAGGGGACTCGAGATAAGCCATGCTGTTCGGGTACAGCATCGCGTACGAGGGATATTTTTTGCTGGAAGGGACAGCGCCGGCGCCGACCCCACCGACCTTTGTGCCGCAGTTCATGCAGAATTTTGCGCCGTCCGGCAGCTGCGTGCCGCAGTTCATGCAAAACATGGTAATCGCTCCTTTACATATACTTTAGTATATCGGGAGAGAGACAGTCTGTCAAATAGCCGTCACAGGAAAACCACGAAAAGGCAAAAGAAAAACCGTCTTTTCAAAGAAAAGACGGTTTTCGGTGGCAGCCGAAGAAGGATTCGAACCCTCACAAACAGAGTCAGAGTCTGTCGTGCTACCTTTACACAATTCGGCTATTTGTTAAGTTTTGCTGTCGTTTTGATGACTTATCGCTGACGACTTGTTTAGTATATATCAGAATCCGGGATTCGTCAACCCTTTTTTCAAAAAAATTAAAAATTTTTTCGGAAGGGGACAACCGTCGCTTTTACGGCGGCCGTCCCTCGCGCTCGAGAGCCTCCCGCAGCTTTTCGAGCGCACGCTTTTCAATGCGCGAAACATAGCTGCGCGAAATACCCAGCCGCGCGGCAATTTCGCGCTGCGGCAGGGGAGATGCCAGACCGATGCCGTACCGCAGGCGGATGATCTCGCGTTCCCGCGGAGAGAGACAGCCTGCTAGCGCGCGGTGCATGGCATGGTACCGGTCCTGCTCCTCAACGGCGGAAAGACCGCTGTCCTCGCAGCAGATAATATCCTGCAGGGCAAGCGCATTGCCGTCACCGTCCGATTCGAGCGTGTCCGAGAGCGAAAGCTCGCCCGCACTCTTGCGCTTTTGCCGGAAATACATCAGCAGCTCGTTCTGGATACATTTGGAGGCGTATGTCGCCAAGCGGATATTTTTATCCGCCTTAAAGGTGTTCACGGCTTTAATCAGCCCGATCGTGCCGATGGACAGCAGATCGTCCTGCTCTGTACTTACGGCGTAATATTTTTTCACAATATGTGCTACCAGTCTGAGATTGTGCTCGATCAGCTTTTCCCGTGCCTCGGCGTCCCCGTCCTGCTGCATGCGGCGCAGCAGAACCGCCTCCTCATCGGGCGTGAGCGGCTTGGGAAACGACCCGTCCGCGCCCTGTACACGCAGCACAAAGAAGAAAAATGCGCCGCCGAGCGCAAATAAAGCAGGGAAAAGCATGGTCAGCACCTCGTTTCGATAAGATACTGCTATTTTATGCTGTGAATAGCTTAAGTAGCACAAATAAAGAGGCAGTACCGCATAATACAGCAAGAGCGATTTACGAGTAAATTTTGCGTACTGATTAGGCGCGGTTTCTTGCAATACTTTGTGTATTGCAAAAAATCGCGGCAGCGCGGATGGAACTCGCGCAAGGAATCGAGGCCGATATCAGGGTACAAAATTTCCGTAAAGTGCCGCAGCTGATTTATGTGGTATTGCCTCCAAAAAGGACTTGTAATTTGACAGAATATCCAGTATAATATAGTGAGTATTTACAGCAAATTGCATAGGGAGGTGTAACCATGGTTATGGCATTGGACAAAATGCCGGCTCTGTCGGATTATGGCGCGATCATCGCGCAGTTTTTGCCGTTTGTAGTTCTGATCGTCGTATTCTACTTTTTCCTGATCCGTCCGCAGCGCAAGCGCGACAAACAGGAGCGCGATATGCGTAACTCCATCGAGATCGGTGATGAGATTTCCACCATCGGTGGTTTTATCGGCCGCGTAGTCAGCATCAAGGACGACGTTCTGGTCATCGAGTCTTCGAGCGACCGCACGAAGCTCAAGATTTACCGCTGGGCAATCCGCGGTAAGGAGGCTCCGGCGACCGAGACGGTCGAGGCGCCCAAGGAAGCAAAGAAGGACGCAAAGTAATAACCCCATTTCTTGCCGAATAGCATGACATATAAATAAAATTCGGCGGGAGGCTATGAAATGATGAGAAAAACCAATGAGGGTCAGTCACCGGTCGGTATCCTTTTACCGTCGGTGCTTGCCGGATTGCTCGGTACTCTGCTGCTGATGCTGCTCGGTGCGGTGCTCGTTCACCGCGGCACATTGGCAGAGGGTGCAATAGCGCCTTGTGCGCTGGTGTTCCTTGCACTCGGCAGTGCGCTTGCTGCACTGGTCGCTGCAAAGCGCGCAGGCGAAAAACAGTTTTACTGGTCGCTCGGCGCAGGTTTTGCGGTTTTTCTGATCCTGCTGATCGTTGCGGTGCTGCCGCTCGGTCAATCCATTCATTTTGTACGCACGGTGATCAGCCTGCTCTGCTCGTTGATCGCCTCGGCACTGGGCGGTTACGCCGGTGCCAATATGCGGAAAAAGAAGCGTTACAGCCACATCAAAAAATAGGAGGGAAATCAAATGAAGCATATTTCTACCCTGACTTCTGCAACCCTGAAGCAGACTGCAGCACACGGCGGCTGCGGCGAGTGCCAGACTTCCTGCCAGTCCGCATGCAAGACCTCTTGCACCGTGGCAAACCAGAAGTGCGAGCACGCAAAGTAATCACGCTTAAAAGGAATATGCAAGGCGCGCCTGCGGGTGCGCCTTGTTCCTGTATATCGGAGGAAAATAAATGATTCATCGTTATCAGAAAAAAGGGCTGAATTTCGTGCTCGATGTCAACTCGGGCGCGGTACATCTGCTCGATGATATCAGCTATGCAGTGTCCGGACTGCTGGATGAAAACATGGGTGATACCTGTCCGCAGAGCATCATTGATGCCCTGCCGGACTACACCGCGGACGAGATCCGCGAGGCATATGACGAGCTGTACGAGCTGAAAAAGGCCGGTCAGCTGTTCGCGCAGGATGACTACATCGATGTAAGTCGCTACATTCCGGTGAATGCACCGGTCAAGGCCCTGTGCCTGCATGTAGCGCACGACTGCAACCTGCGCTGCCAGTACTGCTTCGCATCCACCGGCGACTTTGGTCAGGGCCGCAAGATCATGCCGCCTGAGATCGCCAAGAAGGCCATCGACTTTGTTATCGCGCGTTCCGGCGTGCGTCACAACATCGAGGTCGATTTCTTCGGCGGCGAGCCGCTCATGGCGTGGGATACCGTTACCCAGACGGTCGATTATGCCCGCAGCCTGGAGGAGAAGTATAACAAGAAGTTCCGCTTTACCATCACTACCAACGGTCTGCTGCTCGATGAGGACAAGCGCAAGTACATCAACGAGAACATGGACAACTGCGTGCTGTCGCTCGACGGCCGCCGTGAGGTCAACGACGAGTTCCGCAAGACGGTTGCCGGCACGGGAAGCTATGACACCATCGTGCCTAAGTTCAAGGCGCTGGTGGACGAGCGCGACCCGAACCTCGATTACTACGCACGCGGCACGTTCACCTCGCACAACCTCGACTTTGCCGAGGACGTTCTGAGCATCGCGGATGCAGGCTTTGACCGCCTTTCCGTCGAGCCGGTAACGGCTGACCCGGGCTGCGGATACGACTTGACCGAGGACGATCTGCCGAAGATCGAGGCCGAGTACGACCGCCTGACCGATATCATGCTCGAGCGTAAGAAGGAAGGCAAGCCGTTTACCTTCTTCCACTTCATGGTCGATCTGGATCAGGGTCCGTGTGTTGTCAAGCGTCTGCGCGGCTGCGGCGCGGGCTACGAGTATGTAGCCGTAACGCCGGACGGCGACATCTATCCCTGCCACCAGTTTGTCGGCAAGGATGAGTTCAAGCAGGGCAGTGTGCTCGACCAGTCCTTCAATATGGACATCGCGCAGAAGTTTGCCGGCATGAACATCTATTCTCGTCCGAAGTGCCAGAAGTGCTGGGCGAAGTTCTACTGCTCGGGTGGCTGCTCGGCAGCAAACTACAACATGAACCACGACATGAACGACTCCTACGACCTCGGCTGCGAGATGGAGCGTAAGCGTCTGGAATGTGCAATTTACCTAAAGGCAATGGATAAAATTTGTGCAAATCAGTCGAAGTGATGAATTGTAAAAAGAATCCGTAAAATCCGTTGCGAAACAGACTGTTTGTGCGTATAATTGCTCTTGTATTTGTACTGCCCTGTGAAGGAGATGATATTATGCCGCAGAATGTACTGGTTTCCGTGCTTGGTGAAGGTGAATATCTTCAGAAGCTGATCCGCGCCATCCTGGAGAAGGAGGTCGTACCGCAGCGCAATCTGTTCCTGTCCGCGAAGAATGCGGCGGCCTGCAAGGCTGCAGAGGGCTACGACGAGGTTCGTATCTGCGAGGACGAACTTGCTGCCATGATCAAGAGCGAGATTGTGCTGCTCACCGCTTCCAAGCGTGAAATGCCGACCGAGCTTGCCAAGATTTCCAGCAGTTCGCAAAAGCGCGTGGTAGTTTCCGTGTGCGACAGCGAAAAGGTGGATCTTGCGTACCTGGCTGATCGCATCGCCGCTGCAACCGAGCTGATCGCAGCCGTGCTGCACCGTGATGAGGAAGGCAAGCTGTATGCAACCTACGAGTTCAGCAAAAAGGTGCGTCCGTTCCTGCGCAAGCCCTGCGAGGATCTTGTGAACGCGATGTGCGAGACGATCAACGAGGAAGGCTAAATCCGTCTGTTGTTCTAAAAAGACAAAACCGGGAGTATGCTGTTCTATGACTTTTCCAAGGGGGAAGACGTATGAACAAACAGCATATTCTCGGTTTTTTTGACGATTTGGTGCGGACACCGGTGTTCCTGTTCCTGTGTGCGATGTTCCTGTGCGGTGCAGCGGCGGGCGGTCTGACTGGTCTGCGGGCCGGCGAAGGGGACGGCGCGGCAGTGCTTTCCGGTCTGTTGGCTGAATTGCCCGCGCATGTGGTGCAGAGCACGCTGTGCGCGCTCATCTGGGTGCTGCTGCCGCTCGTGTGCGCCTTTCTGCGCCCGAGAGAGCTGCTGCTGAGTGCGGTTGCCGCAGCACGCGGCTTCGTGCTTGCCATGACCGTCGCGGTCAGCGTGGGAGAAGGAAACGCCCTCATCATAGGAGCAGCCGGCGTACCCGCCGTACTGAGCGTCTCCGCGCTGCTTGCCGCATGCTCTATGGTCTGGCAGGGCGGTGAAGCCACCGGACGGTATTCGCTTCGAACGTGCAGGATGCCGTATTTCCTGTGTATTACGCTTGCCGTGCTGAGCGCCCTCCTGAGGGCCGCGATAGCTGCGGACTTGCCAACGGCTCTTGCTGGGTAAGATACGGTGAAACGGTTGTAATGGCTAACGTTACAGCTTCCGCAAAGCCAAGAGAGGGTGTTGACTTTTTCCCACTTTCAGTTGACTTTGAGGAGAAAATGTATGCAGTAGGCAGAATACCAGGTTCTTTCACAAAGAGAGAAGGCAAGGCTTCTGACAAGGCTATCCTTGCTTCAAGATGTGTAGACAGACCTATCAGACCTCTTTTCCCAAAGGATATGAGAAATGACGTTTCAGTTGTTATGACAGTTCTTTCTGTTGACCCTGACAACTCACCTGAGATCACAGGTATGATAGCTACATCTATTGCACTTTCTATCTCTGATATCCCTTGGAACGGACCTGTTGCTTCTATCAACGTAGGTTACGTTGACGGCGAGCTGGTGCTCAACCCAACTCTTGAGCAGAGAGCTAAGAACAGACTTAACCTTACAGTTGCAGGCTCTGCTGAAAAGATCGTTATGATCGAAGCAGGTGCAGACCAGATACCTGACGACCTTATGCTCAAGGCTATCATGACAGGTCATGAAGAGATAAAGAAAATGGTAGCTTTCATCAACGATATCAAGGCTCAGATCGGTAAACCTAAGTTTGAGTTTGAGTCAATGGAAGTTGACCACGATCTGTTCGACGCTGTTGAAGCAATGGTAGGCGAGCAGGTAAAGGTCGCTCTTGATACAGATGATAAGAATGTAAGAGACGCAAGACTCCAACCAATAATCGACGCTGTTCATGAGAAGTTCGATGAGCAGTGCGAAGATAACACTGCTGTTCTTGACGAAGTTATGTATAAGCTCCAGAAGAAGATAGTTAGAAACTGGCTATATGAGGGCAAGCGTGTTGACGGCAGAGGTATAGATGAGATAAGACCACTTGCTGCTGAAGTTGGCGTTCTCCCAAGAGTACACGGTTCAGGTATCTTCACAAGAGGTCAGACACAGGTAATGACTATCGCAACACTTGGCCCTGTTTCAGACGCTCAGAAGCTTGACGGTATCGACGAGGAAACTTCCAAGAGATATATGCATCAGTACAATTTCCCTTCATATTCTGTTGGTGAAACAAGACCTTCAAGAGGCCCGGGAAGAAGAGAGATAGGTCACGGCGCACTTGCTGAGAGAGCACTCGTTCCGGTTATCCCTTCTGTTGAAGAGTTCCCATATGCTATCAGATGCGTATCTGAGGTACTTTCTTCAAACGGTTCTACATCACAGGGTTCTATCTGTGGTTCTACACTTGCACTTATGGACGCAGGCGTTCCTATCAAAGAGCCTGTTGCAGGTATCTCATGCGGTCTTATCACTAAGGAGGACGGCAGCTGGATGACTATGGTAGACATTCAGGGCCTTGAGGACTTCTACGGCGATATGGACTTTAAGGTAGGCGGTACAAAGAACGGTATCACAGCTATTCAGGTGGATATCAAGGTAGACGGTCTGACACCTGAGATAATCGCAAGTGCTTTTGAAAAGACAAGAAAAGCAAGAATGTATATACTTGATGAGATAATGCTCAAGGCTATCCCTGCTCCTCGTCCTGAGGTAAGCAAGTGGGCACCTAAGATGCTGGCAACAAAGGTACCGGTTGACAAGATCAGAGAAGTTATCGGTTCAGGCGGAAAGGTAATTCAGAAGATCTCTGCTGAGTGCGACGTTAAGATAGACATATCTGAGGACGGCAGCGTATTCGTTTCAGGTATCGACAAGGAAAAGGCTGAACAGGCAATCAATATCATCAATACTATCGCTAATGACCCTGAGATAGGTGCTATCTACAGAGGTAAGGTAGTAAAGATAATGAACTTCGGTGCTTTCGTTGAGATAGCTCCTGGTAAGGACGGTTTGGTACACATTTCTAAGCTTGACAAATCAAGAGTAGAAAAGGTGGAGGACGTTGTTTCTGTTGGCGACGAGATCGTTGTTAAGGTAATGGAGATCGACGATCAGGGCAGGATCAATCTTTCAAGAAAAGACGCTCTTGCTGATATCGAAGCTAAGAAGAACGCTAAGTAATAAGTTTTTAAGAGCGGGCGGCTATGTGCTGTCCGCTTTTTTTTGTTGACAAAAAAGAAGAAGTATGTTAATATAAAAGTAATAAAATACATTTAAGGACAAGAAGGGTGTAAATATTATGGATATTTCAGATTTTGTTAAGAAAGCAAAAGAATATAATGTTCTTGGAATCAAAATTTCAAAAGATAATGAACTTGCAGCAGAGTGGTACAGCGAACCGGAATGCAGAAGGAATATTTATTCTGCAACAAAGAGTTTCACATCCTGTGCAGTTGGCTTTGCTGTTCAGGAAGGGCTGATCGATCTTAATGAAAAACTAACAGAAGCATTTTCAGGTGACTTGCCGGAGTGTATAGATGAGAACCTGAAAGAAGCAACTGTTCGTGATCTTCTTACCATGTGCCTTGGACAGGAGAAGGGTAGTCTGATGGGAGAACAACGACCATTCTATGAAGAAGATAACTGGGTAAAAATGTCTCTGGCTATTCCCTTTAAGTATAAGCCGGGTACACATTTTGTGTATAATAACGTTGGTCCCTATCTGGCAGGCATTCTTGTACAGAGACGCTCCGGCTGCGATCTTGTTTCTTACCTTACACCCAGACTTTTTTCCAAACTTGGAATAAAACGTCCTACATGGGAGACTAATCCACTTGGAAACAGTTTTGGAGCCGGCGGATTATTTCTGACCCTTTCTGAACTTCACAAATTTGGACTGTTTTATCTTAATAAAGGCAAGTGGAATGGAAAACAGATACTGTCTGAGAAATGGATAGAAGAAAGTACAAAGGCAGCTGATGTTGGATACTATGGTTATCTTTTCTGGCGTGGTGAATATAATTCTTTCCGGGCAGATGGAAAATACTCCCAGATTTCTATGATCCTGCCGAAAAAAAACGCAGTCGTTTCGTTTGTTTCAGAATGCCGCAGGGGAGACGAACTTCTGAAGACAGTTTATGAGCTTGTCTGCGCAAAACTGTAATATCTTTTCTCCGCGGAAAAACAATCTTCTCTTTCTATAATGCTGGGTTAGTGGAGCAGAAAAGCGACGGGTTTCCCCGCCGCAATATCTCTTATACTTGATCAACCACCATTGGTTCTGTCTCTCTGTAGAACCGCCGCTGCTTTACCCTGAAAAGCTGCTCCAGTCGTGCCGGGCTGTCCAGTCGCCCTTCGTACTCCTCTTTATTCTCCGTATGTATAATAAACGGAGCAATATCTGCCTGCAGGCATTGCACAAATGCAATGATGCGGGCTACCTTATAACATGAGAAAAGCATTAAACAAGGATACTCACGCCAAAACTATGAATCTCCTTGTTTAATAAAGGTTCGAAGTATCCCTCCGGGTATATCTATATCTTATTTTTGATTAACCTCTGCGAATCCAGCAGCATCAATTTTTAATTCTATTTTTTCGCCTTTTTTAAGTTCTTTCCATTGAGAAAAATCCATTTCATATCTTCCTGTTTCGGTCTTGCCCTTCTTTTTCTCATATGTAGCGGTCACAAAATAATGCTCTTCTTCTGCTCCTGTTCTCTGTCCGTCTTTAAGTTTCGGTTCCGGCCAGGAAGGGTTCTGATCATTGCCGGAACTTTTTGCAGTATCGACAACCGTCCATTTGTCTATTTCATAGTAATATTTTGTAGCATACACAGGCTCCTTCCGGTAGACTGGTTTTTCTACATCTTCGGTGTAGGTTTCCTCAGTATATACCGGAACGCTTTCCGTTTGCTCCTCAAAATATCCATTTCCAAGATCAACATAAGAACTCTTCTCTTCGTAGTGGTCTATGACACTGCGTGTTTTGGTTTCTGTAACTGTCTCGTAATGGTCGAGAACGTCTTTGTAGGATTGAATTTCACTTTTTGTATATTGCAGCCTCGCATCATCGGGCAGCGACCAGTCACTTTCATTGTGAGTTACAACCTCTTCAATGTCAATGGTTCTTTCCCAATCCAAGTCATCAATCGTTACGTTTTTGATCTTCGGTGCCAGGCATGACATCATGCCAAAAATGATTGCTGCGAAGATTCCCAGAATGAGCAGCACCCGCCTCAGCAGTGGCTTTTTCTTTGGTGTATTTTGGGGGATATTTTTCTGACAGGATTCTTTTTTCTCTTCTTTCTTTTTGTCTCTTTTGGTCTCTTTTCTGTCTCTTTTTAAAAAACTATAGCAATTTCGTAAGATTTCTATAGTTTTTTCAGGGTTTCTGTACTATAATGAAACCCATAAAGAGATTGTCATATCAAAAATAGTAATATAATTTTCTGCTAGAAAATCAGAGCACCTCCCATCAAACTGGAAATTCAGGGAAAGTTGTTCTGATATTATTATGAAAAAGATGATCGAAGCCCAGGAAAGACAGATGTCCAGTGGTTCCCAGGGCGGACAGTACTAATCAGATAAAAGCCTCTCAGTTGAGGAACTGAAAAAAACCGATGGTGATGACTGAAAACAGTCAAATCCATCGGTTTTTCTATAAAAGCGAATTAATAAAATCAGATCATCCCTATCAGATGTACGATCAGCGCAGCCACCCAGGCAATCACACACTGCCATACCACAACACCAACAGCCCATTTACTGCCCATTTCACGTTTGATCGAAGCGATAGCCGCCACACATGGTGTATAGAGTAAACTGAATACCAGCAGGGATGCTGCTGCCAGCGGAGTCAGTACAGAGGCAATATTTCCACTGAAAAGTACTTCCAGAGTAGATACCACGCTCTCTTTTGCCATAAATCCGCTGATAAGAGCTGTACAGATTCTCCAGTCTCCCAATCCGATCGGTTTAAATATAGGTGCCAGGACTCCCGCCACCATTGCCAGAATACTGTCTGCAGAATCTTTTACAAGATTTAAATGCAGATCAAAGCTCTGCAGGAACCAGATGATCATTGATGCAAGCAGGATAATAGAAAACGCTCTCTGCAGGAAATCTTTTGCTTTTTCCCACAAAAGCTGACCTACATTCCTTGCTCCCGGCAGCCGGTAATTGGGAAGTTCCATGACAAACGGTACGGGATCTCCCTTGAAAAGAGTTCTGTTATACAAAAATGCCGCCAGGATTCCCACCAAAATTCCAAGCAGGTAAAGACCTGCCATAATAAATCCGCCCTTCTTCGGGAAAAAAGCACTTACAAAGAAAGAATAAATCGGCAGCTTCGCAGTACAGCTCATAAATGGAGTCAGCAAAATCGTCATCTTTCTGTCACGCTCACTTGTAAGTGTACGTGTGGCCATAACAGCCGGAACCGTACATCCGAATCCAATCAGCATTGGCACAATGCTTCTTCCTGAAAGGCCGATCTTACGCAGAAGTTTGTCCATCACAAAAGCAACACGTGCAACGTATCCGCTGTCTTCCATAAGAGACAGAAAGAAAAACAGGGTTACGATAATCGGCAGAAAACTGAGTACACTTCCCACACCTGTAAAAATACCGTCAATGACCAGGCTATGCATGGCACTGTTTACATTTGCTGCTGTCAGTGCTGCTTCTACCAGCGCAGAAACCTTATCAATTCCAATCTCCAGAAGCCCCTGAAGCCACGCTCCGATCACATTAAAGGTAAGATAAAATACCAATACCATGATTCCGATGAAACAGGGAATCGCTGTATATTTTCCTGTAAGAATCTTATCAATTTTCTCACTTCGGATTCTTTCTTTGCTTTCTTTAGGCTTTACAACTGTCTGTTCACACAAACGCTCAATAAAGTCAAAACGCATATCTGCGATCGCAGCGCTTCTGTCAACCTGACGCTCTGTTTCCATCTGCTGTACGATATGCTCCAGCATCTCCGTCTCATTTGTGTCCAGCTTCAGCTTCTCAAGAATCAGCGGATCTCCCTCGATTGCCTTGGTTGCTGCAAAACGGGTAGGAATATCAGCCTGCGCCGCATGATCCTCAATCAGGTGCATGACCGCATGAATACAGCGGTGTACTGCACCATCATGGTCACTCTTATCACAGAAATCCTGACGCAGCGGATGTTCCTGATATTTCGCTATATGTAACGCATGGTCAACCAGCTCATCAACCCCTTCATTCTTTGCTGCGGAAATAGGGATTACAGGTACTCCAAGCAGCGATTCCATCTTATTTACATCTATAGAACCCTGATTTCCCAGCACTTCATCCATCATGTTCATTGCAACTACCATAGGAATATCCATCTCCAGAAGCTGCATGGTCAGATACAGGTTTCTCTCAATATTGGTAGCATCCACAATGTTGATGATCGCACTTGGTTTCTCATCCAGGACAAAATTTCTGGAGACAATCTCCTCACTGCTGTAAGGGGACATGGAATAAATTCCCGGAAGGTCTGTGATTTCTGTATCCGGATGGCCTTTAATCGAACCGGTCTTACGATCCACCGTTACTCCTGGAAAGTTTCCCACATGTTGACTGGAACCTGTCAGTTGGTTAAACAGTGTAGTTTTTCCACAGTTCTGATTTCCCACCAATGCGTACGTCAGTGTAGTTCCCTCAGGCAGTGGATGTTCATCTTCTCTGGAATGATACTTTCCATCCTCTCCAAGTCCCGGATGTGCCAGGTCGCTTACAGCCTCTATTCCGGCGTGACTTCTGCTTCGCTTCGGGATCTGTTCTATTTCTATCTGCTCTGCTTCCGCAAGTCTTAATGTCAGTTCATATCCATGTACCTGTAATTCCATGGGATCTCCCATGGGTGCAAACTTCACGACTGTGACCTCAGCTCCCGGAATCATACCCATATCCAGGAAATGCTGACGCAGGGCACCCTTGCCGCCAACCGACGTGATCACAGCACTTTTTCCGATTTCCAAATCTTTTAATGTCATTTTCAGTCGCTCACCTTTTGTATTTGTATTTGGTTATCATCGTCGTTATTATAGCAATC
>OHAI01002527.1_pt1 | contig 13301 bp, 17 predicted proteins | sample 1577091 | NCBI WGS metagenome assembly OHAI01 (sample SAMEA3541548, study PRJEB24748) | human gut metagenome | biome: human gut; feature: human-associated habitat; material: faeces | place: China | collected 2012
AAAAACTACTGTCTTATAAATGCTGTTCAAATTGATTGTTTTAATTCAATATTATTATATTAGAATTGTGAATTTTATAAGATAAGTGATTTTATTAAAATAAAAAGTAGAGGTGATTTTTTATGAAAATTATAACAGTTATTATGGGAAATGTTTTTTCTTTTCCGCCGGTTTTAAGTTTGCTTCATGCTTTTGAAAAAATGAGTATTGATAGTGTGCTAGTTACGACGAATACAACTTCTAATATTAGTGATTTAAAAAAGACGAAAGTTGAAATTATAGATGTGGATTATGAAAAAATTTCTTCACCAATAATTAAAATGATAAATATGCCAAGTACAAGCCGTAAGATTTGGAATATAATTGACAATTATTATGATGATAATACTATAATATGGGTTGTATCAGATGTTACTATTAAGTATTTAGGAAAAAAGTTATATAAACGAAAATATATATTGCATTTATTGGAATTGTCACAGGATCTTTTATATTATTCTAAATTACCTTGGCCAAAAATGAATAAATATAAACTGGGCAACTCAGCACTTGCTGTTGTTGTTCCTGAATATAATCGAGCGCATATAATTAAAACATGGTGGAAATTGAAGGAAATACCATTTATTCTTCCTAATAAGCCTTATAACAACAATATCATTGAAAAAAATAGTATAGTTGATGATTCTTTTGCAAATAAAGTTTTAAAAAAAATTGGAGATAAGAGAATAATATTATATCAAGGAATTATGAGTCCAGAAAGGCCATTAGATGTTTTTATTGATGCTGTGGATGAATTTCAAGGAAAATATGCTTTTGTTGTAATGTCTGGGGGAGATAATCTTTATAGAAATTGCAAAAGTCCAAATTATTATTTTATTCCTTTTGTCAATCCTCCTAAACATTTACAAGTTACTAGCCATGCTTATATAGGGGTTTTATCTTACGTACCAACTGATGGAACAGGATATTCGCCATTGAATTCAATATATTGTGCGCCTAATAAAACTTATGAATATTCTATGTTTGGAATTCCTATGTTGGGAAATGATATTCCTGGATTGAATTATTTGTTTGAGATGAATAATTGTGGAAAGTGTTTTAAATCTTTTACTAAAGAACATATTTGTGAATCAATAACTTATATTGAAGAAAATTATAGTTCGTTAGCAAGTAATTCATTGAGTTATTATGATAAGTGTGATTATAAAGAATTATTAAATGAAATTCTTGAGGAAGTGAGAGGAAAAATATGAAAAAAAATGTAGCTATTTATGGAATAGGTGGATTATACAATTTTGGTTGTGAAGCAATTTTACGCGGGACAGTAAAATATATAAAAAAAATTTATGGTGATAATACAAATATAATTTATTATTCTCGAAATATAGAAGATGATTCAAAAATTACTGAACAAATAGATATTAACATAGTTGATATTAGTCGAAAAAATGGTGTCTTTAAAAGAATTGTTTCAAAGGCAGTTGATATATTAGAGATCCCTATAATACCATTTTTCAAAAGAGAATTTAATAAAATAATAGATGAATCTGATGTAATTATCTCAGTAGGTGGAGATATATATACGATTCCAAATTATTTAAGAAAAAATAAAAAATATAGATATGTAAACTATTTGGTTGAATTTGGAGAAGAAGCATTAAGAAAAGGGAAAAAAGTTATAATATATGGAGCATCAATTGGACCATTTGGTCAATATGAAAGAGCTGTAAATTATTATATTAATCATTTAAAAAAAATTGACCAAGTAATATGTAGAGAAATGGAAAGTGTTGAATATTTAAAAAGTCATGGAGTGAGTGAAAACGTGGCTTTTTTACCAGATCCAGCTTTTTTGGTTGATAAGAGTAATGATAAGAATCTTACGAATTATGTAGGAATAAATTTAAGTGAACTATCTTTAAATGAAATATATGGTAAGGTGACAGAGACTGAAATAAGTGTTATTTGTAATTTAATGGAAGAAATATATGAAAAAACAAACTTACCATTAATGCTTATTCCACATGTTTTAAGTCCACATACACCGCTGGATAATGATTATTTGTTTTTAAAAAAAATATATGGGAAATTATCAGCTGATTTTAAGGAAAATATTATATTAGTTAAACCTAAAAATTTTTTAGATGCAAAACAATATTTGAAACAATGCAAGTTTGTTATTGCAGCAAGAATGCATTGTGCAGTAAATGCTTCTATTGAAGGAATTCCAACAATATTTTTAACTTATAGTCAAAAATCAAAAGGAATGCATTCTCATTGTCCCTGATCCATCCCAGAATCAAAGCTTTGTCCTTTTCTTCCTGTTCATTGAATGGGGGATAGTTTTCTATTTGTCTGATGGAATCCTCTCGTGTCATTTGGTTATCTCCCTATTTTCAAACAACCGGTCAATCTCCTGCCAATCCTTACATCTCACAAACCTGTCATTGGGAAGCTCTGCCCGGCTGTTCCATGGCCGGTCGAACACGGCTGTCCTGCAGTTGTCAAAATGTATTACATGCTCAAACGCCGCCGGAGAATCCTCTACCGCAAAATCAAAGGTCATGTTGTAAAGTTCCGCCAATGTCATATTATATCTATAATCCTGTTTCGCTGTTTCGCGCCCGTATTTGTCTACGCAGAACAAGGGAACTCTTTCCAAATGATGTTCATCAAGCCATTGCCTCGATGGTTCGTAGGAATTGAACGGCCTTCCGGTAATGATAAAAACCTCGTGTCCCTGATCCACCCACTTATTAATTACCTCGGAAGCCCCCGGCGTCTCCTCATAATGCAACAGATTTTCCGGTAAATGCCCCGCCTTCATTAAGACTTCATACTGTGCATCATTCAGGTCAAAGGATTTCTGCAAATTGAAAAATTGAACCTGCCGATAAGGGACCTCAATGCCGAACATTTCTTTCGCAATTTTTGTAAAATATTCTGCGGTTTCACATAATACATCGTCAAAATCTATGTAGATTTTCATCATTTCTTTTCTCCTATACCTTCGCATTATTCTTCTAATAGATTTTTAAACACCATTGTGATTTCCGACTCTCCCCCATGGTTCCATTTAAACTTAACATCACTTCCTGCCTTTGGTTTTTCATTAATATCCCCCGCCAATTTTGCAGGAATGAGTTTTTCCCAATAACGTACATTATATATATCATTTTCTACAGATTCAACCACACCTAAATGTTGCTCAAAAATCTGCATAAAACCCTCCTTAACTTTTACTTTGCGGTACTCGGGAAACTCTTCACTGATTCTAAGCAACGCTGCTTCATCACCGAGCTTTTCAAAATCAGAACTTTCAATGAGCTTTCCTCTGATTAATGAAAAATCAGCATTTAATGGTAATACCATTATTTCATCAAATGATTTTCCCCTGGCATCTGTAATTTTATATTTGGAAGCTCTCTCAAATCCAAAACGCGGATAATAATAAAGTTCTCCAATAATTACAATTCCAGCTATTCCCTGCTTTTGGGCCAGTTTTATTGTTTCACGCATAAGCGCTCCACCGATATCGTTTCCTTCCCATGTTGGTTCAACTGCTAATGGTCCAAATGTAGCAATTTCATGCCTACTTTTTCCGTCTACGATCCACGCTTTTGTGTAATATATGGCTCCGACAATCTGGCCATCAATTTCTGCAATTCGGCTTATTTCCGGTATGTATTCTTGAGAATCACGAATAATGCGAGTCAATAAATGCTCCGTGCATCCGGGCCAATATTTATTCCAAAAGCTTCTCATTATCATTAATTCCGTTTTTTTATAATCTTCTTCGGTCTCTTGTCTAATGATTAAATTATTTATCATTGTATCCTTTTCCACTCCACAGGCCTCAATTTTCCTAACCATTTAAAACTAAAATTTGTCAGTTGAGTTCATTTTCCTCCTCATCATTGAAAATATACTTCGATGTTTCCTTTGCAAGGATTTTAATCTTTCAATTCTGCCTCAATCTCTTCAATTGTAGGCAAGCTTCCCTTAAATTCTTCTGGTATCAACTTAGATAATTCATAGCTGGATATTCCCAAAGGTTGACTTGTTGATTCCAGTGCATACTGTGCCTCGACTTTATCCATATCTTTACAGATTAACAATCCTAAAGTTGGATTATCATTCTCTGTTTTCATTTGGTGATTAATTGCGACAACATACGTTCCAAGCTGTCCGGCATAAGATGAGTCAAATTTACCTGTCTTAATTTCTACAACTACATAGCAATGTCTTTGTGTATTGTAAAACAACATATCGATGAATTTCTCTACTTCCCCCACTGTGATACGGACTTCGCGCCCCATATAAGCGAATCCTGTTCCGAGTTCTATTAGAAAGTTGTTTACTTTATTAATTAATGCATCCTTTAATTCCTTTTCATCATATTGTTCCCGTAATGTCAAAAAATCAAAATTGTACGGATCCTTTGTAATTGCCTGCGCCAAATCACCTTGCACTGAAGGTAATGTATTTGCAAAATTTGTTATAGCTTTTCCTTGTCTTTCAAATAAATCCGTATCTAAAAAATTTACCAGGACATCACGAGACCAATTATTTTCTAGTGTTTTTCTCACATAAAACAATGCCTTATCCACATTGTTTTTACATTTGTCTATTATTGTTCTATTATGTCCCCAAGGAATTCTAAAAACGATAGTCGAATCGTCCACAGCTTGTGGACGATTTCCGGCACAAGGATATAATTCATAGAAATAACGCATATATTTTAAATTGGTTGGTGAAAATGACTTAACATCCGGTAATACCTTTTTTAAGTCATCACTAAGTATCTTATAAAATCCTGATCCATATCCGTATTGCTTGCTCATGGTTGAAATATCTTTTCCAAGTTTCCAATAAAAACGTAGCATTTCATCATTTATTTTTACCGCTGCACGAATTTGGCTCCTTTTAAATTCATTTGATATTTCTGTTATCCAATCTTTGTATGATTCACCATCGACAATAACCAATTTCTCCATTATTTCATTCCCCTCTATAAATTATTTTTTCCGTTTCACCACAACTTTTATCACCGCTCAAATCACCAATACCGCAAGAATAACCACACCATGACCCAAAATACTGCTATGCTACGGAGTTGAGATCAACGCATACAAATTGTTTAGCACATATTCCATACTTGTTCTACTGCCCAATTTTGCATTTCCAGGCACATTTTTCCTCTAAGATCTTCATATTTAACCCATCTAAACACATGGTCCTGCTCCACGGGTTCTCTTACTTTTTTAACCAGTTTTCCTGAATAATAAACTTGAATGGGATGAAAGAATCCAATCGTAGGATGTTCATAATACGTTTCTGCAGAGCATACTCTTTCTTTTATTTCAACTTGCTATCCCGCTTCTTCTATACATTCCCGAATAATACATTGGTTATCTGTTTCATCTCCGTCAATTCCACCACCTAGCAGGAAGAGCCCCTTAGGGGTTTCTACAACACCTATCTCTTCTCCCTTTATGGGAATGATATAGGCGCCTCTTCTATCCAGATAAGCTACATTTTCTTCTTTTCCAAAAATTCTATGCAAATTAGCCTCCTTAGGTTCTGAATTACCTCTTAATAACAAGCCACTCTCCGTCCTCAATGACATATTGAAATTCCATTAACTCATCATCCAGCATTACTTCTATCAGATCCTCGAAATCCTCAACTAAGTTGACTTTGGAAAGTTCCCTCTCATCTATCCAATGCATGGTTCCTTCCTCGGAACTGCGTAAGTCTCCCTCAAATTCCTCTGTTTCAAAGAGGAAAACGATATAGCGCCCTTCTTCCAGTGGGAATTGTTTAACTCCACATAGATGTGGATGGCTGATCGTTAATCCGGTTTCCTCCTGCATCTCTCTTATCACCGCATCCACGATGGATTCCCCCGGCTCGATATGACCTCCCGGAAGTGTATATCCCTTCCAGTCATTTTTTATTCTGTCCTGTAACAAGTATCTGCCATTTTTATGTATTAAGCATAAAACGGTAAGTTCGACGCTTTCTGTTCTCATTTACTTTCTCCTTCAATGTTTTCGACAATTTGGGAATTTCCACGCTGCCATACCATTACATAGTCTTTTTCCCCGGTAACTTCATCCAATCCTTCTCGTTGGATTTCAAAACCTTCTCTTTGATAAAAGCGAATTGCATGTGTATTCTTTTGGTAAACATTTAAGTATAATTTCGTCTTTTTTTCTTTTACAAAATTCAACAGGAGCTTACCTATACCCTGCGACTGCATTTCATCACGGGCAAAAATGCCTTCCATATATTCATCATTTAACCCTATAAAGCCTTCTATCTGGCAGTCATTCTCATACACATAGACCTCTGCCTGTGGCAACATTTCTTTCACTAAATCAATATTATTTTTCCAATATTGACCCGGAATAAAATTATGTGCTTTTAAGTTGGTATCTAACCATATATCAACAACTCGTTCGATATCTGCTTTTTGTAATACTCTGATCATACTTCTTCAAACACCCTGTTCTGCTGCAATTTACAAAACCACCTCGAAGATCGTCCCTCCGGATGGATTGGACTTCACTGTAATACTGCCATCATGCACTCTTACAATTTCGCGAACCAGGGCAAGTCCCAGTCCTACTCCACCCAGCTCCCGGCTTCTGGATTTATCCACCCGGAAAAACGGTTCGAACACGCGCTCCTTAAGTTCCTCAGGGATTCCGGCTCCCGTATCCTCCACTGACAGATACACATGTTTTTCCTTCCGGTCTGCGGTTACTGTGACCTGCCCGCCCAAATGATTATATTTTATGGCATTCTCAACAAGATTGTATACCAGCCGATAGATAAGGATATCACTTCCGACCATCGTTATATCCTTACATTTTCCGATCAGTCTTATATTTTTTCCCTCTGCGAGCGGTTCCAGATCCTCCAATACCTCATCCACCAGAGCGTCTAAGATAATTTCATCATCCCTTCCTACCGTCTGAAGCTCACTCATGTCGAGAAGTGTCTTTACCATTTTGTTGAGTCTGTCGTTCTGTTCGGTAACCATCTTTATCATCTGTACCGTGTCTGCATCATTGTCCGGATGACTGTTGGAATGATACAGATCCAGCTGTACCTGCATCAGGGCCAATGGAGTACGAAGCTCATGGGCTGCATTTGCAGTAAATTGTCTCTGTATCTCAAATGCAGCCGAGAGACGTTCCAGCATACGGTTATACGAAACGCTAAGCTGGTTCAGTTCCTTCACCTGGTTTTCTTCTATCCGTGAATCTGCCAGATTTTGCGCCTGCACCTTTTCAATCTTGTCCGAAAACTCTCTGATCGGTCTGAGTGCATGCCCACTTATAAAATAGGTAGCCACTCCACCCAGAAGCGCCAATACTGCTGAAATGATCAAGCTGTTTTTCCTGTAGTCCGCCTTATTATTATAGACCTGGACAGAAAAGTCATTAGCGAACTCATCCCACTTGTCCTCCGGAATGCTGATATATATTTCCTCCGCATCGTCCGGCTGATCATCTCCCCGTGTATCCACAGCCTCCTGCAGGGAATCCATATAATATACACCGTTTTTATAGACAAGCATCGTCACGCATCCACATATCACCGCTATATATAATGTAATGATGCAGGTAAGTCTCCACTGCAGCGACATTTTTTTCATCTATCGGACTCCTCTCGTATTTTATACCCTTCTCCCACCTTGTTCAGAATCGGATCATATCCCAGCACAGCCTTAAGCTTTTTTCTAAGGGAAGACATGTGTACTCTGATCGCTCCGCTAAAGCTATCCACAGATGCATCCCAGACATGCTCCATCAATTCCTCCTGACTTACCGGTCTGCCCATGTTCAGAAGCAGATATTCCAGAATACCATTTTCTTTTCTTGTCAGGGATACCATTTCTCCTTTTGCATAAGCCTCACGCCTTACGGTATCGAACTTTATCTCACCGCTTTCCAGACATACATCCTTCTGTACAAACTTCCTTCTGGTCAGGCTTCTGATACGTGCCTCAAGCTCCTGTAAATGGAATGGTTTTTCCATATAATCATTTGCCCCTGCATCCAGCGCCTCAACCTTATCCGCTATCTGCCCTCTTGCAGATAATATAAGAACCTTCGTCTCCTCATTTTCCTGCCTGAGCTCCTTCAGGATCTCCATTCCATCCATGCCGGGCAGATTCAGATCAAGAACGACCAGATCATAGTTCTCCGTCAGGATACCTGCAAGCGCTTCTTCCCCATCATAGCAGGTATCCACCTCATATCCTGCGTCATACAGACTTTTCGCAACTGTATCACATATTTCTTTTTCATCCTCAACAATGAATAATCTCAAAATTCCTTCCCCGTCCTTAACAAAGATTTTACAACAATTATTGTATAATAGCGAAGTCAACTGGTCAATAAATACCACAATCGAAAGGAGTAACAATAACTTGAAGTGCAGAAAAATATCTCAGATCGTTCTGCTCGTCACCGGGATCACTATGATCGGCTACGGTGCAGTCAGAGGCGAAGCTGCTGTCGTGCTTGGTAAAGCAATAAAATTATGTCTGGAGTGTGTCGGAATTGGATAAGAGAAAAAAATCACTGTCAGGGCAGACAGCCGGAATACGCGGATGGATACAGGCTGCTGCCACACTGCTTACTAATATTCACATCCCTAATTTTTTTAAGGGCAAAATATATCAGGGAAACGCTAAGACCGTATGTGTACCGGGATTAAACTGTTATTCCTGTCCTGCTGCCACGGGAGCGTGCCCCATTGGCGCATTTCAGGCGGTGATCGGATCCTCCCGATTTAAATTTTCATATTATGTCACGGGATTTTTTATTTTACTGGGTGTGACACTTGGAAGATTTATCTGTGGTTTTTTGTGTCCGTTTGGATGGTTTCAGGATTTACTTCATAAAATCCCGGGAAAAAAATTTTCCACAGCCAGACTGAAGCCGCTAAGATATCTGAAATATATGATTCTTATCGTTTTCGTTATCCTTCTGCCGCTGCTCGTAACGAACTCTATAGGAATGGGCGACCCTTTCTTCTGTAAATATATTTGTCCACAGGGCGTTCTGGAGGGAGCCATCCCGCTTTCCCTGGGAAATGCAGCCATACGGTCCGCACTTGGAAAACTCTTTACTTGGAAATGCTTTATTTTGATCACAGTTGTCGTGTTAAGTATTTTATTTTACAGACCCTTCTGTAAATGGATCTGTCCTCTTGGCGCGATCTACTCGCTGTTTAATAAGGTCAGCCTTCTTAATATTAAGGTGGAGGACAGCAAATGTATCGGTTGTGGTCAATGTTCAAAGGTATGCAAAATGGATGTGGATGTGTGCAAGCATCCAGACCATCCGGAATGCATACGGTGTGGAGCCTGCATCAAGGCTTGTCCCAAGGATGCGATCCATTACCGGTTTATGGGAAAATAATCTTATTACGATTACTTAAAGGAGAAATCAATCATGAAAACAAACAAAAAATTCCTTACTATTTTAACACTGTGCATAGCTTTATTGCTTACAGCCTGCGGCGCAACGGATGCTGCCGGCACTGACAAAACCAAGGAGTCTCTGACGGAAACCGGCACAGTATCCGCAGACAGCTCCAACACTTCACTGGATGATCTGTACCAGCAGGAGAACCAGATTTTTGCAGATCATGAGGCTGTATGGAACAAGGTATTCGGCATGATGAGCAAAAGTGGTGCTGATCCCAGCAAAAATTATGCTGATTATCTGGCTGATACCGTCGAAGCAAACAAGGACTCCTTTACAGAGGATGAATTGAAAACGCTTACGGATGATATGGAAACCATACGGAAAATCGAAGAACAGATCGCAGAACTGGAACAGGGAACTACCGCAGCCGATCATAATGCTCCGGAAAACAATTCCGAAGCTGCATCTCCCTTCCGGAATTTCTCCGGTCAGGATTTTGATGGTAATTCTGTCGATGAAAGCCTGTTTTCCGGCAATGCAGTAACCGTCGTTAATTTCTGGTTTACCGGCTGTAAGCCCTGTGTTGCTGAGTTGTCTAAGCTGAACGAATTAAACAATACGCTCAAAGCAATGGGCGGCGAAGTCATCGGCATCAATACCGAAACCTTCGACGGCAATGAAGCTGCCATGAAGGAAGCTGCTGCCGTTCTTGAAAGCCAGGGTGCACAGTACCGCAATCTTTCCATTGACTCTGCTTCCGATGCGGGTAAATATGCCTCTGATATTATGGCTTTTCCTACAACCATACTTGTCGATAGAAATGGCAATATTGTAGGGGATCCGATCCTTGGGGGAATTGATAACCAGGATAACTATGACTCTCTGATGCAGCAGATTCAATCGGTAATTGATGCAGACAGTGCAAACCAATAAAGCAGAACACCCCCAAGAATTCTTCATTCACCTGTTGACACCGGCAATTGATTTTGATATTATTTATCAAGAAATGAATATTCCATGAGGGAGTAGTTAGCGCGAAGGTGTGATTTGTCAACATTCTGATTATAATTTTAGAGTATAATCTGGCAAATCTTAAATAATGAGACTCATGTATATCTATTAACGGTCTGTGTATAATACACACTGGCAGATAATTGATATACATGAGTCTTTTTCATCTCTGTCGATACTTATCATCGCACAGCCTTAGGCTGACAACACTATAATGGATCACGCAAAGGAGAAAAACATGGAGAAACTTATTAACAATGCCCCGTTTGCCCTTGTTCTTGTATTCCTTGTAATCGGTTTTGTACTGCTGATTAAAGGTGCGGACTTTTTCGTAGAAGGAAGCTCCAGTGTAGCGAAGAGACTGCATGTTCCGTCCATCATCATCGGTCTTACCATCGTAGCAATGGGAACCTCTCTCCCCGAGACAGCGGTCAGTGTATCGGCTTCTATCACAGGCAACAATGAGCTTGCGGTCAGTAATGTCGTTGGTTCCAATATCTTTAATCTGATGGTCGTGATCGGCGTATGTGCAATGATCGCCACCGTAGAGGTTGCGCGGGAAACTATCCGGAGAGATATCCCCCTTTCCCTGATCTGTGCCGGTCTTTTACTGCTTTTGGGGACCATGGGACTTGGTGATCCGGCCAACATGACACTGGGACATTTCGATGGTGTAATATTCATAGGTCTTTTTGCCGGATATATCTTCTACATGATCAGAATTGCCTTAAAGGCAAATAAAGAAGGAAAAAAAGTAGAGATTGAGGGCAGTTCCGATGAAGAGATCAAGCTGATCTCCGTACCGCTCAGCATTGTTTTCATTGTCGGCGGTGCTGCTGCGATCGCCTTCGGTGGGGATCTCACTGTCGATGCTGCATCCAGAATCGCAAGCGACCTTGGAATGACGCAGACGCTGATCGGACTTACCATCGTTTCCATCGGTACATCTCTTCCGGAGCTTGTGACTTCCATCGTTGCAGCCAGAAAAAATGAAGTCGATATGGCACTGGGTAACGCCATCGGTTCCAACGTATTTAACATCCTGATGGTACTGGGTATCGCTTCCGCCATCAGTCCTATCAGCATCATTACGGAAAACATCATTGATCTGTGTGTACTGATCGCATTTACTGTATGTGTATGGATCTTCGCAGGAAGCAAAAAGAAAATCGGAAGAGTCGAAGGCTTCTGTATGGTTGCACTTTATGCAGTATATGCAATTTATATTATAATCAGATAAATGAGGGATATACAAATGATATTGTTTTTTAAAGTATTTCTCACGGAATTCATCGCTGAGATGGGCGACAAGACACAGCTTATGCTGATCGCCCTTACTTCAAAATACAAATTAAGAGATATTATACTGGGAACCGCTGCCGCAATCCTGGTACTGAACGGTCTGGCTGTCCTCGCCGGCGGGCTCGTCAGCGAATTCATTCCCGGCTGGCTCATCAAGATCATTGCTGCACTTGCATTTCTGTATTTTGCCGCATCAACACATGCAGGTAGCAATGATGAGGAAGAGGAAGGCAGCGGCAAATCCAGGATCCGGTTCGCACCGCTTGCAGTTTTCTGTACCTTTTTCGTAGCCGAGCTTGGAGATAAGACACAGCTTACCGCCATCACCTTCGGCGCCAATGAAGGTATGAGTTCCGCACTGATCGTATGGATTGGCTGTTCTCTGGGACTGTTTTTAGCAGATATCCTGGGAATGCTTTTAGGCTATCTGTTAAAGAGCAAGACACCGGAAGGGTTGCTCAATACTCTAGCCTTCACCATCTTCTCTGTATTCGGCATCTTCACACTGTATCAGGGACTGAAGCTCATCAATACAGATGTCCGTTCCATCCCGGTATTGCCGATACTGATCGCTGCAACGATTGCTTTTGCCGGTATCTGTGTGTACCTGTTTTTAAAGAGAGAGAAAAAGGCAAAAGCAGCAAACTAAAAACGAACCCCATTTTGTTTTCACGGAATGGGGTTTATTTATCTATTCCGTTCGGAACTCAAAAGAAAAATAGTACACATAATCATCCATTTCAAGGGCATCCAGCTGGTCGTTCACAATATAACTAAAATCAAAAGTTCTCGCTTCGTCATTATCATAGATCAGCGCAAGAAGCGGCTGCTGTTCATCATAGACAATATCTGTTTTCTCCTGAATTTCCGTTGCAGCTCTTCCATATCCATAGTGCTCTCCTTCCGGAACATCCTCCAGGATTGGGATTAGCATATCTCCCTGCGATTCATCATCTGCAATAATAATTTTCACGGTACGATCCTTAAACTGCGGTACAATAATAATCGTTCCATTCTGCGGTGAATCCATTCCTTCATACGAAAGCCCTGCCCTTTGTCTGTCTACCAGCTTTCCTTCCCGGTATTGCCAAATATGAATATATAGAGTTTTAAATTCATTCGTTGCCGTGTATTTATACATAAAGGCACCGTCTACGCCTGACAGCATTTCCGCCGTTTTCATTTCAATACTGTCCTTGTCCACCGGAACGATAAAGTTCTGTGGCATATTTTTCCGGAATATCATGATTCCGACCGTCAAAACAACAATCGCCGCCGTGACAAGCAGAATATCTATAATGTATTTCAATCGTTTTTGCTTCTGCTTACTGTCCGTTGCCAGCCCGATAATATTTTCTTCCGATTTTTTGGCAATATTTTCCCGGACAATATCTTCTCCTGCCAGGAATTCATTGATGCTGATACCGAGGATCTGGCAGAGTTCCGAATAGACGGATACATCCGGCAGACACACGCCCGTCTCCCTTAATTAAAGATATTGTTGGGTAAAAAAGAAAGGTCAGTCGATTTTGCCGA
>OHAI01002536.1_pt1 | contig 13259 bp, 8 predicted proteins | sample 1577091 | NCBI WGS metagenome assembly OHAI01 (sample SAMEA3541548, study PRJEB24748) | human gut metagenome | biome: human gut; feature: human-associated habitat; material: faeces | place: China | collected 2012
AGGAGTTGCTTCGCAAGCTTTCTGCATAGCCATTGCACGTGCATAAACAAGTTTCAGTACGGTAAATCACAAAGTATCATATCTATGGATTTATCAGGAATGGATGGCAATATGTTCAAACAGTCGCCCTGAATGACTTTGTTTACAAAAGGTTTGATGTCTTTCTTCTGTTTTTTCTTTTTTTGTATGACTCCTTCTATCAATCGTTTATCTTTCTCTTTTATATCTTTGGATGTAGAACCCATGGTTTGCATATTAAATATTTAAATTGTCATTTTTTGTCAAAAGTAGAAATAATAGGATTATCTCCCAAATTTATTATATGAAATAATGGTATGAATGAATCTTTTTCATTTCATATTTCGAAGAGTATATATTCGATTTGATTATCTTTGTTTGATTTTTGAAACTTTGAATATAAAGATAACTACGCTTATGTTACAGAAAACATTCTTAGCACGTTGCGACAATAGGGCTTGTCTAGCTAAAACAAATATAATGAGTGGCTCACCGGAGGCTTGGCTGTCTAATGATTTATTATCCAAGTCTAATACGTTTGGTTTGACTTTCGATTTCTTTGTTGATTGGGCGATTAATCGAATTTCTCCTTATGTCTGGATTAAAAGAATACTATTGCCTACCTATACTTATGATGAATTTATCGGTAAGTTGGACTTTGAAATGGAAAAAGAATTTGGCAAAGATTATCTATGCAGACTGGGACGGTTCGCAACAGGATATGATATGCAAGTGCAATTTATTGTATTCCATGATGAGTTGGATTGGGCTAATGACAGAAGTGAACTGATAATTGTTTCTTTATCCTTCAAGGAAGGGCATTATAGCTTTTCTCCTCAAAAATATAGCTTGTCAGAATTTAAAGAGCTGATAAAGTCTCATTCCGGAGGTCCTGTTTCAATAGGTTCCAAAGGACTTATCTATGGTACCTCAAGATTAGAATGCAGTTTGTCTAAGACAGATAGTTTATATCCAGGTGATGCAGACCTTCTACTTTTGAATGAAGATAATAAAGCGGTTTGCATTCTTGAATTTAAGAAACACACATTATCCAGTCCTATCTCGGAGCAATGTTTCACAAACTATTATCCACGTCCTGACGGACGCAAGTATAAACGCTTGGCCTTATTAAGAGATTATTTGGCTTCTAAATCCAACAGTCGTATTTTATTTTTTGTTCTTTATTATCCAACTCAAACATATATTGAGCAACAATGGAAATTGGAGATAATAGAAGGTAATGCCTTTAGTTTGCGAGCAACTGATAGCTTTACCTTTGAATTACCTGCCGATAAATCAGATAATGAATACAAAAAGGTTATTGAAAAAATATCTCAGGTGATTGCTGCTCATAGCTATTCATGATGATGTAAAAGTTCGTTGCCGCGCACTGATTGTATGTGAAGGTGGGAAATAAAAACTATACAAGTTTTGATGATACTTGCTACGCAACACATGATCCCTGTACAATGGTTTATAAACTAGTACGCCTGCTTCGTGGTGAGGATAAGGAATTTAATAAGAAAATTATGAAGGGCCTGATAGAATAATATCGCAAACATAAGATTGTCTTAGAAATTCAATCATCTTATCCTCGTGTTCTTTAGCCAATTTCATTGTCCAATTTTGATAGTTAAAGTCAGCGAGTTTACACATTAAAAACATCTTAATGCTTTGCAGTGATTTGTTGCTGATTTGCTCATGGATTCGGGCAAACTTTATTTGTATATGGTCATTACTTTGTTGTGAATTGAAACTTTGAGAAATCATGGCAAGATTGCCAAATGAATGTACAGCTTCTTCCTCCCATTCTTCATTGTGTGATTCGTCTTGAGGATGCAGATGTTCAATAGAACGATTTCTCCGAAACACATAGTGCCCTACAATCTTCTGTTCTTCTTCATTGAAGAAAGTGCTGCGTTGTTCCCAAAGGTAATAGTCTAAACGCCAAAACCAGTACCTAATGTTACCGGATGCTTTATATGAAAGATCTTTTCTGGCAGGTAATACGCCGTGACGTTCATTATCTTCTTTTTTAAGGAATGCGAGCATCTCTGCACAGGACTGGAGTTCGTCTTGCTCTAATTTTCTCAAATAAGGTTTAAGCCAATTGTAGAAAGCCTCCGTTGAAACGTAAAGCATCGATTGGTATTGCTTTAATTTATCATTATCATCCTTTGGACCTTTCAGAATTAAACTGTAATTACCCTGCCCATCCTTGATATCTCTTCTAATCGTATAATAATCAAGCAGTAGCCGGTAATAAAGCATTTTTTCGTAAAATTCCCCTGCAGTGAAATGCGTTTTCAGAGCATCAAACTTCTCTATCAGTTTATCCGGTTGATAATGACTGGCTGGTTGCTCGCCACCAGTACATACATCAAGCACCAAAAGAAGAAACTCCGGAAATGATATAATACTGTTTTCGCCATCTTCATAGCTATTCTGTTTAAACTCTATTTTTTCAGGTTGGATTACATCTATAGAATACTCCTCCTCGTCATCGAGAGACGTATATCTGCACTTTTCTAAAGCTTCATGAAATCGTTTCTGACGACAAAGACTTATAGCTTCTTCATAAAATTGACGGTAACAAGCCTCGTCTTGGTTTTCTTCCTTCGCAATGATAGGATGATCCATCATGGAGGCCAGATTCCAAATATGCGTCAAGTAATCCTGTTCCTTTTCTCCCCGCATCAGTTGCACTTTGAGAATCTCATGCTGTTCTAGTCCTTTTCCTTGTGCATTCATCGCTTCAAAATATTTATTCAGCGAAGTGGTATCTGCAAGATAGCTTGATGGTAAGTAAGAAAAGAAAAATGTCAATCGTGTGAAAACCTGTTGCACAAACTCAATCCGTTCCTCCTGAGTATTAAAATTGGATTCTAAGAAACCTTTTATAGCGGCGAGTCCCTCTTCCATATTCTTATTGACATACGCTTTAGTCGGATAACCTTTGATCTTGCTCTTTATATATGCCTTATCATCGCTTCTCGCTATGAAATTAAGGCGATTACCATCCATTAAGAAACCGGACCATTTATCATCATATTCCTTAAAAATGATGGCAAAAAGAGTTATGACTGTAAATCGTTGCTGACCGTCAATTAAGTCATAATGATTTTTCATATCAATACAAGTAAGCATACCGAGATAATATGGCTCATCGGCAGGCATCTTTGCAAAATGCTCCTTAAGATCAAAAAGAAGTTTGGTAACCTCTTTCTTTTTCCATGCAAATAAACGTTGGTAAAGCGGAATAGAAAACTTAAACTGACTTGTAGCAATAAGTTCCGGCGTATATTTATTCTCCATATTCATTGTTTCTCTTTTCGATTATTGTTTTATCCGAAAAATCATTCAGCTCACAGAAGATACGTCTTAAACACCTATAGAATCGCTCTTTGATGTCACCTTCTTGCTCCAATCCACTAATCCTGATATAAGGAATGGTCTCGGCAAGAAAAAATGTAGGCGAAGATGCCTGATCTATCATCATTATAATTTCTGAATCTTTTGCGAATTCACGAATCTTATAAAAGATAGCGCGTGTGGTACTATATCTATGCTGCGCCATGATTCCAGCAATACAGAACAATGCTTCAGATAAATATTGATGTCCGAATTTTATAAAATAACCGAACATGAGGCTTTCTATAATATCAGCATATTTCCAATGAGACTCCCATTGAAGATGATTCCTTAGTAGCTGTATTTGCCTGGTACGGATAAACTCCTTGTATTTATCTACAAAAATAGAAGTGTATGCGAAGAAATGCGAACCACCTTGGATTTTCTCATAGAAATAGAATTTCTCTCCAAAAGCAGGAATACTGGACATAATGCGGGCAGCCGAAAACTCTTCCTTTACCTTTCGTGGCTGAAATTCCTCCACATTATGCTTCCGCATCCATTTTCTTAATCTGAAAAGATGTACTCCCAAAGTATGGGTAAGATAAGAATCTCCATTGTTGTCATATTCTAATGAGAGATCATTCCACCGCATAGCAAGGTGTTCTGCCTGATCCTCAATGTTTAGATAGCGTAGATGGTGCGCTTTTAGCAAATCATAGTCTGAAAGCGATACACCCTTTGAATTCTGATTTGAGAAGAATGTATATGCCAGATCAAGATTGCTGTCATTAAGAATAAGTACAGAGAAAATCAAGTGATGGGACAGACGTTCCAACATGGCTATGTCTGTATTCCTCTGATTGAGAATTCTAATCAGTGCTTTGTTATTGGCTACATGGAGACGCGCATCTTTTGATATGAATTTTTGTTTAAGCAAAGGCATCTGCCCTGTATATCCTAATTCGCGCATAATAAGCGTTAAAGTGACAAGGCGTTGTTGTCCATCAATTATGTTGTAAAGAGTGCAATCATTCACAGTTCTTCTTTGTAAGATGATAGATCCTAAATGATAGTCACTGTTGTGAGGCATTTCAAGTAAATTATCCCAAAGGTCTGTAACATTTTTATCTTCCCAGCAATAGGTTCGCTGATAATCGGGAATAACCAAATTGGAAGAAAATAAATCTTGCAAATTTTTTGTTTCCAAAACGACCTTTTCTTGAGAATTGGTAAGTTCTTTAAACTCTAATTCCCGTGTATATGGGCTGGAAATCTCATTTTTTTTGTGAAGATTGAATTTATCAATACAATCAGTCAGCAACGGATCGAAAAACGTTATCAGTTTTTGGAATGCATTCTTTATGTCCTCCCAATTATTGATTGTAATTTTAATACTGCATCGTCCTTTACATTTTCCCCATTGATGCCATGATAAATCAGGATTGGTCTCTGTCTGCTTCTGTAAATAACGTAAAAAACGCATATAGTCAGTTTGAGTATAGCGTCCTTCTATATGAAGTTCAACTAGTCCATTCCATTCATTATCTATACGATATTCATAATGAATAGAAGAGTCATTTACTGGAGTTGAGATTTGGATATATCTGTTATATTGCCAGGTTCTTGAAGGAAATACTCCATGGAATTTTTTATCTACCCAAAAACCTTTCAGATAATTATATAAGTATTGGTCTATGTTACAGTAATTAGCCATATTTATTTAATCGCTTGTTTCACAAGACTCATGATATATTCTAAATATTTAGTATCCGAGATTTTGAGTTCATAATCTCCATTACCAAAATGTCCGACAGTTGAAATATCCCTTGTTAATTGCTTACTATCTTCTAAATGTCCTTTGGCTACATTTATAGTAAGCTTTATTCCATTTTTCTGGATTTCAAGTGCACAAATATGGCTGTTGGCCTTTTTGAATGAAATATACCACTTTTGTGGTTTAACTTCAATTTCTGTATTCAAATTAAGAATTGCATTCTTATAACTCTCGTATAATTCTACTACATCATCAGATTTTCCTTTTAATAAATTTTCCTCCGAATACTCTTTAATTTTCTCTGTTACTTCTTTAAATTCCGGACTATTCTGCATCACAGTTTTAATACTTGCCGATGCGTGACTTTTACGAATAGGGGTGATGAATACACTATCATTCTCATAGCGCTTCACTTCCCATAACTCAATGGATAAATCTTTGAAGTTGACGGCCTCTCGTTGGTTAGGCGTGAATCCTTGTGAAACAAAAACGACTTTTGTCTGCGACCAGTCCACATCATTCCGTTTCAAGTTCCCTGCTTGTGTTTCATTATATTCCAGAATAAAATCAGCCTGATTTTGCAGCATTAGGCTTAGGTAAGTAAACCCTTGATCTATGACACTAGAGTTTCTTTCCCTTTTATATTCAATGATAACAAAAGACTTCGATTGAGGATCAAAGGCAAGCGTATCAATACGGCGGTCTTTAATCGTAAATTCGGACTTTATCATTTCAAGTCCCATGATTTCGGACATATTAGTTTCAAACATACGTTGAATATCTCTTTCCAATTTAAAAGGTTTTTCCTTTATTTCCGAAAAGACGCCTGAAGTATTATATTTGTAAAGTGCCATAATTTTATTTTGAATTGTTTATTGCTGTAAAGGTAAGAATTCTTTTGATATTACTATTTCATTCTTCACTACTTTCTTCTATTATACGTATTGTTATAGCATTAATCATATTGATTATAATTTTACCCGTATTTAATACTATGATACAATATTTAAAATCATAATAAAATGTGATTTAGGCTTTCTGCTTTGGGAAAATATATTTTTGCTGTAAAATCGCAATATAGTGTGAATATTGATAATCAAATAGACTCATTGCGGGATAGTATTTCGTTTGTGTATCCAATTGTTGAAGCATTTTCAATAGCTACATAAAAGGGATGTTTGCTGTTTCGATACTTTTTTTATTGCCATACTACTTTTGTTTTGATTATTAATGAAGTTTGGTGCAAAAGTAAAAGCAGGGTGTCTCATTTTATGTGACACCCTATAAAAGAATCACCTATTTTTCTCCTCTTTCATCATCTTCCTCCACCTCTGAAACGCCCTCATCAAACTTTCTTCTTCCACTAACCCTACCATATTATAATGTTCGACAAAAGTTTCCATCGATTTTTTGAACATGATGCCGTGGCAGTATTTATTTTCCAGTAGAAATTCATAAAGTTCGGCCCTCATTTCTACTTCCATTGCTTTTTCAATGATAAGTGCACTGTTATGACCTATATAATTATATACATTTGGATTTTTACCGTTTCTGGGATGGGGGAGGGTGAAGGTAATATTTCCGGTTTCGTGCCATGAGGCGTTGGGAGGGTGGGGAATGGATAGCTGGTGGAGAGAGTGGTAGATGGGCTGGGTGTCGAGAAGATGGATAGCGGAAAGTGAGGAAGAAGAGCGGTCTGGAGGTACGTCGAGGTGATTTTTGTAGCGCATGTACATGTAAGCCGCTAGATAGGGCTTGATCTGAAAAGTAACTGTAACCATTGTTTTTAGATTTGATTTGTAAAATATTTATCAGTGGAGTACCGTATTTGATATTGGTATCCGTTTTCTCTTGTTGGAAATTTTGCTTAAAAAGAAAGGCCGAAAGGACGCTTTTGTAATGCTTTGCTTTTCAGATAGTTACATAAGTGGATTTTGGTTTTAAACCAACGGGTCGTTCCTTTAAAAGGAACGACCCGTTGCACACCGAGAAACACCTCGTTGGTTTTAATGCAACGAGGTGCTCCTTAAAATCAAGAGATAAAGCTAGAATAAATCTCTCGAAATTTTGAAATCATGAAATAACTTGTTTGTTTTCGATGTAAATAAATAGTACTATTGTATATTTACTTGTTTTTATCTATATAAAGAAATATACAGAGTGTCATATATGAAGAAATTTTAGATGAAGTCTATTTAACATAGTTTACATGAGCCTCTTTTATATTTCTGATTTTATTTTATGTTTGAGGGAGATTTAAAATATAATTATAATGTAACTGAAAAGTAGAATAGGAAGGAAATCCAAGTAAAATGGCTAATAGTAGCTCCTTAAAATGAAAAAGCACTAAGTTCTATCAGAACTTAGTGCTTTTTCATTTTCTATTCTTATTAAAATAAATATATAGTTCTTAAAATACAAATTATATCTATTTTTCGGATTGCATTTGTTAACAGTTCCGATTTGGTATTAGATAATGGAACAAAAGTATATATTCTTTTTGCAAAAAACAACGAAAAGACATATTTTTTTTATGGAATAGTCATCTAAATTGATCGAAAAAGTAAAATCAAGCAACATTTCTTTCCAGAATTACATATTTGATGTAAAAACACTACAAAAACAATGGATTATAATTAAGTTCTGATAGAACTTATCTAAGTGTAAAAAGTGAGTTTAAATGTTTTAGGGCTATTTAATAATTTAAAAAGAGATTTATGAAGAAAAAATTAGCGCTGCTATTTGGATACCTTTTTATAGGTATCGGGCTGATAACAGCTCAAACGCAGAAAGTCACGGGGACAGTGATTTCCGATGATGACAAACAACCTGTTGTAGGGGCTTCAATTGTCGTAAAAGGCACTAACTTAGGTACAATAACAGACATAGATGGGCATTTCACATTATTGGATGTACCACATTCAGCAAAAATATTGCAAATATCATATATAGGAATGAAAACGGAGTCGGTTCCTGTTCAGCCGACTGTTAGAGTTATCTTAAAGTCTGATACACAACTGATGGATGAAGTTGTTGTGGTAGGTTACGGATCAGCAAAGAAACTAGGGTCAGTAGTCGGTTCGGTAACAACGGTAAATAATAGTAAGATAGCCAACAGACCGGTAGCTAATGCCGGAGATGCATTACAAGGTCAAGTTGCCGGTTTACAAGTATTTACTCCCAGTGGAGAACCAAGTGGAAGTGTTGTAATGCGATTGCGTGGAGTCAGTTCGATCAATTCAAATACAGAACCTCTTTTTATTCTCGACGGTTCACCTATATCATCCGGAGCATTTACAGCATTAAATCCGAACGACATCGAAAGCATGACGGTATTGAAAGATGCCTCTTCAACAGCTATATATGGCTCCCGTGCTGCTAACGGAGTCGTGATAATGACTAGCAAGAAAGGAAAAATGGGACAGAAGGCCCGTGTTAGTATCAATGCACAATATGGCTGGTCGAAAATGACAGGAGATAATATAGAGATGATGAACACCGAACAATGGCTTAACCTGCAGGAAATGCTAGATCCGGGAAAAGCATACGACACTACATTTCAAAAACGGAAGAAGTTCTATATAGATAATGGTATATCTACAGACTGGGCGGATGTCTTCTTCGGAGATGCAGCTCCTACCCAACAATACGATGTAAATGTGGTTGGCGGTTCCGAAGGTATCAACTACTACATTTCATTTGGACATTATGATACAGAGGGAATCATGGACGATTCCTCATTGCGCCGTGAGACTTTGCGCAGTAATGTGGAAGTAAAGGTAACCGACTGGCTGAAAGCCGGGATTAACGTGAACCTTTCCTATCAGAAATATAACACGACAACTTTCGGAACGGAAGCTAACAGCGTTTATAATAAAGCGTATGCTGCCCGTATTTATCGTCCTGACCAAACAATAAACGAGATATTGACAGACGAAGAAGGCAACTTTACAGGTTATGGGAAACGATTGGACTATTTTGACGATATGGGATATTATAATCCGTATTACTTGGCAGAACTTCAACCCAATGACCGGAGTACGGTACGTATCAATGGCAATACCTTCTTTAATATAAACCCAATAAAAGGATTGAATATCCGTACCTCACAGGCGGTAGATGCCTTTGATTATCGTAACTCCCATAAAGCCTATCCGGAAGGCCCCTTTGAAGGGGCAGGAGTGGCGTCCGAGTCTTTTGAACGTTATTATTCATTTACTTTCACCAATACGGCGGAATATAAGTTCAGTCTGTCAGACAAGCATCTTTTCACCGTGTTGGCAGGACAGGAGTCCATTATCACAAAGAATGAAAATTTCTCGGCAACTTCTAAAAAGATGGTAGACTCACGAATGATGCTGATGGCAGCTGGAGCAGAGTCAGAAGTGCCGATACATTCGATGTATGACAAAGTTTTCAATTCTTATTTCGGCACAATCAGCTACAGTTTTGCTGATCGTTACTATGTCGATCTGGCAGCACGACGGGACGGGTCTTCCTTGTTTGCCAAAAATAACCAGTGGGCAAACTTTTATTCTTTGGGAGCCATGTGGGATATGAGAAAAGAGAATTTCCTGCAGAACGTTTCATGGTTGAACAGTTTACAGTTGAAGGTGAGCTATGGAACAACTGGTAATTCCGGTATCAGCGCCTATAATGCATTGGCATTGGTCGGCTCCGGTTTGTTGTATAACGGACAACCGGGTATTGCTCCTTCCACCGTCGGCAATGATAACCTGACATGGGAAAGTATGAAAACACTGAATGTAGGCATCAGTACAAGAGTGTTTGACCGCTTTTCTGTAGAACTGGAATTTTATAACCGTCAGACGGACGATATGTTGATGGGGTATCCATTGTCATATACTACCGGACACGGAAGCAGTGTGGAAAATGTAGCAAGTATGCGTAATCGTGGTTTCGATATTACTCTGGGAGTGGATATTCTGAAAACGAGAGATTTTTCATGGAGTGTTTCCGGAAACCTGAATTATAATAAGAATGAGATAACTAAACTATTTAACGGATTGGATGAATATACTTTGCCTGATACCGGTTTGAAGATGAAAGTAGGCAAACCTTGGGGAGAATATTACTATGTAAGATGGGCAGGGGTCGATCCGCGTGACGGATATAATACATGGTATGATAAAAATGGAAATCTGACAAAAAGCTATTCGGAAGAAGATGCAGTTTTTGTCGGCAAGCAACGTTATGCTCCATGGTCCGGAGGCTTTGGTACCCAGTTCGGATGGAAAGGAATTTCCGTCAGTGCCGACTTCTCTTTTATGCTCGGCCAGTATATGTTGAATAATGAACGCTTTTTTACAGAGAACCCCACTTTTGCAGGCTCGGACAATCAAACTGTAGAAATGCTTACCATGTGGCAAAAACTGGGAGATGTAACCAGAATTGCTACTCCCGACTCCCCGATGCAGTTTGATACGCATTTACTGGAAAATGCTTCATTTATGCGCATGAAAAACCTGACTGTCGGGTACACCCTTCCGCCCAAAGTGATTCAGAAAACAGGAGTAATCAGTAACGCCAGAATCTACTTTGTAGGACGTAACTTACTCACAGTGACTAAATATAAAGGATATGACCCGGAAGTAGACAGTAATATCCAGTTGGGGAACTATCCCAATACCAAGCAATATTCTTTCGGAGTCGAACTAACTTTCTAAAAACATAAAGAATGGTGAATATGAAGAAAATATCTATAATAGCATTGACTATACTGACACTAGGAATGACTTCCTGTGATATGGATAAAATGCCATACGATGCTGTTCCTACAGAGGAAGCGTTAACAACCATAGTCGGTTTTGAAGAAGCACGTGCCGGTATCTATTCCGTATATTTAGGACTGACAGGAGGAAGTTATGTATTAGCTCCGGAAGTTCAGGCAGATGCCTTTAATGCAGTGGCGGATTTCTCTAATAAATATGGTGAGTTGCACCGTTGGACTTTCGAGAGCACCAACTCTACCATAGAAACAATCTGGTCGAACTACTATGCCGCTATCGGACGTGTCAATTTCTTTATTGACGGGGTAGGTAAGATTGATGAGAACCCGGAAATCGAATTGACTGAAACCCAGAGACAACAGATTAATGTATATGAGGGGGAAGCGTATTTTACGAGAGCATACTGCTACTTTTATCTGGCTACCTTATTTTGCCGCGATTACGATGTGGCTACTGCGGCAAACACTCCGGGACTACCACTTCAGGTGAAATATGAGCCTAAACTTCCTGCTACCCAATATCCGGGACGATCTTCACTGGAAGATACTTACAAACAAATATTGGAGGACCTCGAAGAAGCCGAAGAACGTATAGAGACTGCTAAGAATGGCATTGCTGATTATGACAGGTATATTAATGGCGCATACGTGACAGTCAACACGGCTCCCAAGAATTGTGGGAATTATATCACGGTAGATGTAGTGACTGCCTTGAAAGCGCGTGTTGCCCTGCAGATGGATGACTATGAAAATGCAGCCAAATATGCAGGCGACCTGGTTAATTCGAACAGATATCCATTATCGAACACAGCAACAGATTTTGAAAGTGTATGGAAGAATGACAAGGGAACGGAAACCATCTGGCAGATTGCCATGACTAGTGCCGACGATGCCGGTGTACCTCTGGGGACTATTTTCATCGGTTATCCGACTACAAAGAAGGACTATATTCCTACACAAACACTGATTGACCTATACAATGAAAAAGATATCCGGCTAAAGACTTATTTCGGAAAATATCACTTAACCGTATCGTCAGGTAATGCAGCAGATATCTATTTCTTTAATAAATACCCGGGTAATGAATATTACAATGCATTAGGAAGTGAAACACGCTATTTAAATCAGCCGAAACCATTCCGAATTGCTGAAATGTATCTGATTGCCACGGAAGCTAATGCAAAGATTGGAACTGCAGCTGCTGTGAAAAAGGGTAATGACGCTTTGAATGCATTAAAAAAAGCGCGAATCGAGGGATGGACTGATGCAACCTACGATCAGGAAGCTTTATTAAATGAAATCATGAACGAACGCGAACGTGAGCTTGTAGGTGAGGGATACCGGTTGATGGACCTGAAACGTTGGGGGAAAGGTGTGAAGCGTGGAAAACCGCAAAGCAAAGGACTGGTGCTTTTCCCTGGACAAGCAAGTACTGACGGGCTGGATAAACCTGTGGATGACCAGCGGATGCTTTGGCCTATTCCTAAAACAGAAATGGATGCCAACCCTCAATTGGCAGGTCAGCAAAATCCGGGATATTAATCAATGAATAACGTAAATTATCAAATACTTGAGTAAAATGAACTATCTGAAAATATACACCCTTCTTCTATGTGCCGTTCTGATCGCCGCCTGTTCGGACGATGAGGAACAGTTCAATTCCGGAGCGGCTACGGTAAGTTTGCAGGAAACAGTAATGACAGTGAAAGAGTCTGCCGGTTTATGCACTGTGCCTGTCGTAGTGACAGGAGAACATACCGGAACTATCCGCGTGACGTTCGAATTAAAAGATCATACCGCCAAAGAGGATGAAAACTATATTGTCACCACAAAGACGCTGCTTATTCCTGCCGGTCAGGAAACTATAAATTTTGAGTTTAAAACTGTTGACGACAAGGTTGTCAATGATGACCGCTCTTTTGATATTGAAATTGCCGATGTGAAAGGCATCACGGCCATGAATATTCCTTCGCCACGAGTAAGTCCGGGCAGGAAACGGTACACAGGTTTGTCGAATCCGCTTAGCAGCGAGCCGGTTATCTTCCAGCTGTCGTCAATGTCAACGGGCAGCAGCTCTGCGCCCAGCTCTTCGGTTATATATCTTATGTTTTCTTCGTCTTCTTTGGTGTTGAACGTGCATGTTGAGTAAATCAGCAGGCCGCCCGGCTTCAGGCACTGCCACACGTCGCTCACAATCTCGCGCTGTAGCCGCCAGCATTTCTCCACGTTCTGCACGCTCCATTCGCTTATCGCCGTGTCGTCTTTTCTGAACATTCCCTCGCCCGAACATGGCACGTCGGTGAGAATTACGTCGAACATAAGACGGCTTTTGCCGAAGTCGCGCGGATAGTTGTTGGTAACAAT
>OHAI01002537.1_pt1 | contig 13259 bp, 9 predicted proteins | sample 1577091 | NCBI WGS metagenome assembly OHAI01 (sample SAMEA3541548, study PRJEB24748) | human gut metagenome | biome: human gut; feature: human-associated habitat; material: faeces | place: China | collected 2012
GGCGACCGCGGCATAGTAGTTGCCGATCTCCCAGCCGCCGAAACCCTTTGCGAGAGCTCCGAGGATACCGCCGGCAACGACCATGGGGATCATGTAGGAGATACCCGTCATGATGGTCTTCATCACGCCGACCTTCTTGATCTGAGACATGGAACTCCCTCCTTTCTTACTTAGCCATATGGCAATTCAACACGGAATACCTGAGAGAGCCGCTTACTTGCCGAGCTTCTTCTCGATGGTGGCGATCAAGCTCTTGGGATTCTTCATAGCGGTGCTGATGGGGATATCAACAACCTTCTTGTCCTTGAAACGAGCCTGGTCAACGGCGATGTCGTGGGCGATGATCACGACGTCGGCGGCGGCAATCTCCTCATCGGTGAGGATGTTGTCCGCACCGATGGTGCCCTGGGTCTCGATTTTGCACTCGTGACCAGCGGCCTCGGCGGCGTCCTGAATCTTCTGGGCTACGATGTGGGTGTGCGCGATTCCTGCAGTGCAAGCGGTAACTCCAACGATCTTCATTACTTCCTCCTTCTAGTTGCTCTCCTTATGGACGCAACGCGTCCCCCAATTTCCAACGCGCATCTCTGCGCATTCCTCGGCGCTTCTTTACGCCGTAAGAATCTCGATAACCTCCGCAGGGGTCTGAGCGCCCTGCAGGGCCTCGACAAGGCTGTCCTTGCCGATCTTGCCGGCGAGCTCCGCCAGCAGGCGCATGTGGTTCTGGGCAAAGCCCTCGTCATCGGATACGCAGAACAGGAAGAACAGGTTCATTTTATTGCAGCGGCTGACAATCCTGTTGCAGACTGTTCATGGAAATTAAGTGAAATTTCTCAGAATGAGTTTGTGTTAACAGAACAAGCCATGAGCTACAGAAAAATACTGAATGAAACCCTTGCGTCCCAATCACTGGAAATCCGTCCGGTTCTTGAAATCGGAAATCCGCTTCAGATATGTGAACTGGTAAAAAACAGCAGCCTGCTTTCCTTTCTTCCGGATTTTATTTCGGAGAAATATGTGAAAGACGGACAGATTAAAAGACTGGATGTTGCCGGCTGCCCGGTAACTGTATGGACACAGTTGCTGCTCCACAAAAATAAATGGCGGTCTCCGGCAATTAATGTGTTTATAGAATTTTATAAAGAAGTTATGCAGAGATAGAGCTTGAAGAATATTGGAAATTTTATTCGACCTGAGATGAAAAAAATTAGCCGGGCAAAATAAAATTGAATATTTATAAATTGGAAATATCAAAGCTAAATCTAAAATAATTATAAACTGCACAAAAAACACTTGCATTTTTTGTCTAAAAGTATATTATATATGATTAGTCAGGCTAATTAAAGAATAATATCAGACCTGAAAGAGGACAGAGGCCGGAAAGGAGTGAAGTTATGTGGTGCCCGGAAGATGAGAAGAATGAGAAAGAGAAACGGGAAGAGAAAAGCATGCCTGCTCTCTTTATGGAAATCAACCGCCAATATGGTATGAGATGTATGCAGCGTATACGGGAAATCGGTATCCAGCGGGGACAGATGCCGATCATTATGATCGTATACAGACATAACGGCTGCAGCCAGAAGGAGATTGCAGAGTGGATGGGTGTAACACCGCCCACTGTAAATGTAAGTATCCAGCGTCTGGAGAAAGCAGATATTGTCTGCAGGAAACGTGATGATAAAGATCAACGCATCATGCGTGTATATCTGACAGAAAACGGAAGAAAAATCGTGGAGGAGCTCCAGCAGGAAAGCAAAGCTGTGGAGAAAGTGATGTTCAGCAATTTCAGCGAAGCGGAACTATGTCTTTTACGAAGGTTTTTTGGGCAGATTCTGGATAATATTTCGGAGATACCTGTCAACAGATAGAAACTGAAAAATATATGATGGAGCAGATCGAGAAAACTGTACCAGCATGTTCAGATAAAAAAACAGTGTCTGTGAAAGAACTGACCTATGAGTTTGAACAGACATACATTAAGAATAAGAAAAGAGGGAATCAAGCAATGATTAAACTGATGAAATATCTGAAGAAATCAGCGGGATACATTGTCCTGATCATAGCACTTCTGTTTCTGCAGGCGTACTGTGATCTTTCCCTGCCGGATTATACCTCCAAGATCATTAATGTAGGTATCCAGCAGAAAGGTATTGAAGATAGTGTGCCGGATAAGCTTCGGGATTCAACCTTGCAGAATCTTCAGATTTTTATGGATGAGGATCAGAAAAAGGAAGTTTCACAGAATTATACACAGGAAGAGGATACCTGGGTATTAAACGATGATATTTCCAAAGAAACCAGAGAGAATTTAAATGAGGATTTCTCCAAGGCAATGATGATGGTATCTGCCTTTTCCGAAGACAGTGAACAGGGGCAGGCAATGGTTGCACAGATGGGCCTTCCGGAGGGAACAGACCCGTTGACAGCGCTGGCGCAGATGCCGGAAGAAGCAGTACAGCAGATTATGAGTCAGGTGGATGAGAAGCTGAAAGATATGCCGGAGTCTATTGTGACACAGGCTGGTGTTTCCTTTGTTGCTTCAGAATATGAAGCACTGGGGAAAAATGTGGATGCCATCCAGATGCATTACATCCTGATGTCAGGTATCAGAATGCTTGCCATGGCTCTGGTGATCATGTTGGCAGCGATCAGCGTCACATTTATTTCGGCCAGAGTGGCAGGCAGACTTGGTCATGACCTGAGAAACAGCATTTACCGTAAGGTTATGAGCTTCTCCAGCAGAGAATATCACAAATTCTCCACAGCATCCCTGATCACACGAAGCACCAATGATGTGCAGCAGGTACAGCAGGTTATGGCAATGATGTTCCGTATTGTTCTGTATGCGCCGATCCTTGGTATTGGTGGTGTGATCAAGGTATTGAACACAGATTCTTCCATGACATGGATCCTTGGTGTGGCAGTTGGCCTGATCCTGATTGTGATCTTTGTGCTGTTCCAGGTGGCAATGCCTAAATTCACTATTTTACAGACTCTGATCGACAGACTGAATCTGGTATCCCGTGAGATCCTGACAGGTATCCCTGTTATCCGCGCATTCAGCCGTGAGAAGCATGAGGAAGATCGCTTTGAGAAAGCAAACCTGGATCTGACAAAAACAAACCTGTTTGTCAACAGATGTATGACTTTTATGATGCCCATTATGATGTTGATCATGAACGGAGTATCTGTACTTATTATTTACAGTGGTGCCCATGCAGTAGACAACGGAACCATGCAGGTTGGTAATGTTATGGCATTTATCCAGTATGCAATGCAGATCATTATGTCCTTCCTGATGATCACTGCAATGTCCATTATGCTCCCGAGAGCAAATGTTGCAGCACTTCGTATTGATGAGGTTCTGAAAACAGAGGTTTCCATTCAGGATCCGGAAACTCCGGTACATCCGTCAGAAAGTGTGAAAGGTGAGATCGAATTTGACCATGTATCCTTTGCTTACCCGGAAGCAGGTGAAAATGTACTGACAGACATTTCCTTTAAAGCAAAGAAAGGTCAGACAATCGCAGTGATCGGAAGTACTGGAAGTGGTAAGAGTACCCTGATCAATCTGATTCCCAGATACTATGATGTGACAAAGGGTTCTGTTAAAGTGGATGGTGTGGATGTCCGCGACATGACTCAGAAAGAGCTTCGTGATAAGCTGGGATATGTGCCGCAGAAGGGTGTACTTTTCTCAGGTACCATTGATTCAAACATCCGCTATGGTAAACCGGAGATCACTGATGCACAGGTAAAGGAAGCAGCAGAGGTTGCACAGGCTACAGAATTTATTGATACCAAACCGGAGAAATATGAATCTCCTGTATCACAGGGAGGTACCAATGTTTCGGGCGGACAGAAACAGCGTCTGTCCATTGCCAGAGCCATTGCAAAGGATCCGGAGATATTTATCTTTGATGACAGCTTCTCTGCTCTTGACTTTAAGACTGACAGTCAGTTAAGAAAGGCATTGAAGGAGTACACCAAGGATGCAACTACTGTGATCGTTGCCCAGAGAATCAGTACTATCCTTGGTGCAGACCAGATCATTGTACTGGACGACGGACATATGGCAGGTATTGGAACTCATAAGGAACTGATGGCAAATTGTGAGGTATATCAGCAGATTGCAAGATCTCAGTTATCAGAGGAGGAACTGGCATGAGCGAACAGAGAAGAAGAGGTCCTATGGGAGGACGTGGACGTATGATGTCCGGCGAAAAGGCGAAAGACTTCAAGGGCTCCATGGCTAAGCTTTTCCGTTATATGGGACGATATAAATTCCGCTTTATACTGATGTTTATCTTTGCAGTAGCGGGAACTGTGTTTAGTATTGTAGGGCCTAAGATTTTAGGTAAGGCGACCACAGAGCTGTTTAACGGCCTGGTTGCCAAGGTAAACGGAACCGGTGAAATTGACTTCGGAAAGATCGGGATGATCCTGTTATGGACACTTGGATTATATGTGTTAAGTGCATGCTTTTCCTTTGTACAGGGATTCGTAATGTCAGGGATCTCCAATGATGTTACCTATAATCTGAGAAAAGATATTTCAAAGAAAATCAACAGACTGCCTCTGAACTATTATGAGAGCAGAACAAACGGTGAGATCCTCTCCCGTATCACCAATGATGTGGATACTCTGCAGATGAGTCTGAACCAGAGTCTGACACAGCTGATCACATCAGCGACAACCTTGATCGGTGTATTTATTATGATGCTTTCCATCAATGTGTGGATGACTCTGGCAGCACTTCTGATCCTGCCGGTTTCCATGTTCATCATCCAGACTGTCATGAAGCATTCCCAGAAATACTTCCAGGATCAGCAGAGCTATCTGGGTAAAGTAAACGGTCAGATCGAAGAAAACTTCGGTGGTCATAATGTGGTCCGGGTTTTCAACAAAGAGAATGATGTAGTAGAAGAATTTGAGAAAGATAATCAGAAGCTTTATGAATCTGCATGGAAATCTCAGTTCTTCTCAGGAATGATGATGCCGATCATGCAGTTTGTAGGTAACCTTGGATATGTAATGGTAGCTCTCTTAGGCGGCGTGTTTGTAATCAAAAAAAGTATTGAAGTCGGTGATATCCAGTCCTTTTTCCAGTACATCCGTAACTTTACACAGCCAATCCAGCAGATCGCACAGGTTACAAACCTGTTACAGTCCTCAGCAGCAGCTTCCGAACGAGTATTTGAATTCCTGGAGGAGCCGGAAGAAAGTCAGAATGAGAAGAACCCTGTAGATGTTAATACACTTACAGGAGATGTACAGTTTGAACATGTAAAATTCGGTTACAATCCGGATAAGATCATTATCAATGATTTCTCTGCAGATGTGAAGGATGGCCAGAAGATTGCCATTGTAGGTCCCACAGGTGCAGGAAAGACAACTATGGTGAAACTGCTTATGAGATTCTATGATCTCAATGGCGGAAGTATTAAGGTAGATGGTTATGACATCAAAGACTTTAACAGAAGCAGTCTGAGAGAGATGTTTGGAATGGTGCTCCAGGATACCTGGCTGTTCTCAGGAACCATTATGGAAAATATCCGTTATGGACGTCTGGATGCTACAGATGAAGAGGTGATCGCAGCAGCAAAGGCAGCCCATGTGCACAACTTTATCATGCAGCAGCCGGGCGGCTATGACATGGTTCTGGATGAAGAAACCAGTAATATTTCCCAGGGACAGAAACAGCTTCTCACTATTGCCAGGGCAATTCTTGCCAATAATAAGATCCTGATCCTGGATGAGGCAACCTCCTCTGTAGATACCAGAACCGAAGTGCGTATCCAGAAAGCCATGGACAATCTGATGAAGGGCAGAACCAGCTTTGTGATCGCACACAGACTTTCTACCATCAAGGATGCAGACCTGATCCTGGTTATGAAAGACGGTGACATTATCGAGCAGGGAAATCATGAAGAGCTTCTGTCTAAGAAAGGCTTCTATGCAGACCTGTATAACAGTCAGTTTGAGAATAAGGCAACTGCCTGAAATAGAAAATTACAGTATGGAAATCATGATATAAATCATGGTGTAAATCTATGGCAATTTCTGAAAAAATGAAATTACTGTAAGAAAGAAATGTATTATAAATCCCTCAGGGTATTTGTGAAAGAGAATATATCCGGCAGATATAGAATCGCACAGATACTGGATGAGGGATTTTTATTATTGTTTACTGCAGCTTCTTATGGATGCATAGAAACAGATGAATCGAGATATACCGTGCAAATTTACGTCTTTTCTGTAAGAGGGGAATATGTTATAATTAAAAACCAATCTACGAAAATTGATATATTTTATCATCATAATAACAAGAGAAAATGATAACAATAATAAGGAGTATTGTAGCTGTGAAGTTACTGAACAGTTGCAAATATCAGAGGATATCAACAATATGACAGATAAGAAAAACGGCAGAGAATATCTGGGCTATGTACTGGAAAAATTAAAAGAACGTATCACAGAGATCAGCCTTTCTCTGGTGGAAGGCCAGAAAGAGATTGAGGGAATGCATGAGTATTACTGGGAAAATTATACAGAGATGGACCAGTATGGTTATGAGAATTATGATAATCAGCAGGCATTGTTCCGCCAGATTTCCGCAAATGAAGAGCAGCTGATCCTGAAACAGAGATTTCGCAGAATGGCAGATTCTCCATTCTTCGGAAGAGTGGATTTCATTTACGAAGGAGAGGACGAACCGGAGATCTTTTATATTGGAATTGGAAATTTCGCAGAGAAAGCAGGGCATATTCCATTAGTATACGACTGGCGTGCTCCGGTAAGCGGTCTGTTTTATGACTATGACAAAGGACCGGCTTCTTATGAGGCTCCCATGGGCGAGATTCATGGTGAGGTTGCTTCCAAATGGCAGTATAAGATCCGCAACGGAAAAATGATCTATGAATTTGAGAGTGATGTGAAAATCGATGATGAGATCCTGAAAGCAGAATTGGGAAGTAACGGTGAGGTACAGCTTAAGAACATTATCCGTACCATTCAAAAGGAGCAGAATGCCATTATCCGAAATACCAAAGACAGGATCATGGTGATCCAGGGTGCAGCAGGAAGCGGGAAAACTTCCGTGGCGCTTCACAGGATCGCCTATCTTCTCTACCATGACAGACAGAATCTGAAGTCTTCCAATATTCTGATCCTGTCACCAAATGGAGTGTTTTCCGATTATATTTCCCATATCCTTCCTGAACTGGGAGAAGAGAATATTAAGGAAATGAGCTTTGATCTTTTTGCTTATAAGCAGCTTCGGGATACAGTTTCTGACTGCGAAGACCGCTATGATGAAATTGAACGCAGAATCCGTTTTCCGCAGAAAGCTTCTTTGGCAGAGGAAAAGCAGTCCATGGAATTTATAAATCTTATGGAACGCTATCTGGTGGAACTGGAAGACCGGCTGATGAATTTTAAAGATGTGGAATATAAGGGATTTGTAAAGAAAGAATCAGAGATTATTGAATTGTTTTATTTCAAATTCCAGGATTTTCCACTGCTCTCAAGGATGGATGCAGTTGCAGATTATTTCATTGACGAGGTGGAAACTCTGCGGGATCGTGATCTGGCAGATGATGAGAAAGACCTGATCCGTGAGAAATTCATGAAGCTGTATGTGACCGGAGATCTTTATGTGATCTACAGTCAGTTCCTGAAAGAAAATGGATACAAAGGACTTCCGCGTGTTTCTTATGAGAAAAGAAAGCTGAAATATGAGGATGTTTATCCTGTTCTTTACCTGAAATATCGTTTGCAGAGCCAGCAGGGAAGAAGCAATATCAAGCATCTGGTGGTAGATGAGATGCAGGATTACTCAAGGCTTCAGTATGAAATTCTGCAGAGGATTTTCTCCTGCAGAATGACGATCCTGGGTGACCGGGCACAGACTATGGATGATAAACAGCAGGATGTGCTGAAATTTCTGCCGAAGATTTTCGGGAGGGATATCCACAAGATCATTATGAATAAGAGTTACCGTAACACCATAGAGATTGCGTCTTATGCAAATCAGCTTGCGGGTATTGAAGATATGGAACTCTTTGAACGTCATGGTGCTCCGGTGGAGGAGAAAATATTTGCAAATATGAGCCATGCTGCGGAAGAGATTGCAGAAACTCTGAAACTCGGCGAAGAAGAATATGAAACAGCAGCGGTTGTCCTGCGTACAGAGAAAGAAGCAGAACATATGTGGCTTCTTCTGAAAGAAATTCTGGGAGAAAAAGGATTTGATATAAAAGAACGTCTGTCTTATCTGGACAGAAACAGCACAAGCTTTAAGAAAGGTCTTACAGTTACGACATTCTATCTGGCAAAAGGTCTGGAATTTGATCAGGTATTTGCAGTATTTCCGCAGAAAGATCAGAGCCCGCTTGTGCGTCAGGCGAGATATATCGCTGCAACAAGAGCCCTTCATGAACTGCATATGTATGAAGTGGAAAAATAAAAAAGTAATCGTTACTGTTCACTCCGTTCACAGTAACAAGTAATCTCTCAGTTACAGAGAAAAAAAGATAAATGGTATGATGAAGCAGAAAAATGGCGTTATGAAGGACTATGCAAATCGCAGAAGGCTGAGAAATCGACATTGACATCTATGTAATGAAATTGTAAAATATATAATGTTAGGGGCAAAATATCTTTTGACCCTGACATCATATTTTATAAAGTACGGAACAGTTATAATAATATCAGAGAGAGGTTTCCTCTCCTGACCTGATATCAAATATTACCTGAAGACTATATATCTATTCTAAGGAGGATATTATGAAAAATAAAAGAGTACTAATGTTATTGGCCTTAACAACTGTATTATCTGTTTCCATGACTGCATGTAACTTTGGAGGCGGCAGTGACGAGGATTCAAGTGTGGTACAGGTAACTCCTACACCGGAGCCAACCAAAGCAGCGAAAGCAACTCCTACCCCTGCGCCGGCCAATGCCCAGAATACTACCTATACATCTAAGAACAAAGCAGTATCCATTAAACTTCCGGATGCGACATGGGCGAATAAATCAGATTCTGACGATATGTTAAGCTTCGAGTCACCGAAACAGGGTAAACTCCTGATCCTGCATGGTTCCGGTGAGGAGGATATGTCTGTGGCGATCATTCCAAGTTCACAGGATACAGCCTCTGCACTTGTAAAGGCAGATAATCTTGTAGAAGGTACAGATTTTGAGATCCAGGATTATAAGTCAGACCAGAAAGATGGAATCAATATCTATTCCTACACCGTAAAATACAAAGATACAACCAAGAGTGATGGTTATGTATATGCCATCAATAAATATTTTGTAAATGACAGCGAGTACTACAGCATTGTGGCTTCTGTTAAAACAGAGGATGCTCTGAAGAAGGTACAGGAGTCTGTGGACAGCTTTGCAATCCTCGGAGATTCCACGCTGAAGAGTGCGGCAAGTGGTTCCGCAGCCAAGACTGCAGGTACAGGCGATGCAGCAGCTTCTTCTGACGGAAGTGCATCTTCTGATGGTACTGCAGCAGATGGAACTTCTTCTGACGGAACAGCAGCTTCCGATGCAAGCACCTCTTCTGATGGAAGTGCAGCAGCGGACGGATCATCCACAGATGGAAGCGGCACAGCAGATGGAACAACGTCTGACGGTTCTTCTGACGGAAGTACATCTTCCGATGGAAGTTCTTCAGGGGCTATCGTAAATGGTGGATTTACAGATGAGCAGCTCAGCAACACCGATGAGACAAGAACTATTTACAGAAACTCCGATGGTAAACCACGTGTTATCGTTCCGGACGGAAACGGTGCATGGATGGATAACGAAGGAAACCGTTTCACCTTCTCTTCTCAGTATGACTGTGATGTATATGAAGAGGATGGAACAAGTTTCTACTGGCATGGAGAGGCAGCAGATGTATACTATATGCCTGTACAGTAAAGCCTGAATCAGTCCCAATAGTATTCGGTTAAATAAGAGTTCCGGGATCACAGCTTATGTGGCTGCGGTCCCGGATTTTTTGTACCATATTATGTCAGAGGCGTATACTTATGCAGGAAGACATGATATAATGTGAACGCTGCGGGCGATGAAACGCCCGGAAAATATTTGGAGGTTTTTATGGAAGCATACAGCGATTTTGCCAGAGTTTATGATATCTTCATGGACAATGTGGAATATGAAAAATGGGCGGAATATCTGATCGGAAGCCTTAAGGAATACGGAATTGAAGAGGGGATCGTGCTGGAACTTGGCTGCGGGACCGGAGTGATGACGGAACTTCTGGCAGAGTCCGGTTATGATATGATCGGCGTGGATAATTCCGAGGAAATGCTGGGCGAGGCCATGGAAAAAAGGGCAGAGTCCGGCCATGAGATCCTTTACCTGGAGCAGGATATGCGGGAGTTTGAACTTTATGGAACAGTACGTGCTATCGTTAGCGTCTGTGACTGTATGAATTATATTACAGAGGAAGAAGATCTGCTTACCGTATTTAAGCTGGTGAATAATTATCTTGATCCGGATGGAATTTTTATATTTGATATGAACACCCCGTATAAATACCGGGAAATGCTTGGAAATACTACCATTGCGGAGAACCGGGAAGAGGGAAGCTTTATCTGGGAAAATGAATTTGACGAGGAGACAGGGATCAACGTTTATGACCTGACTCTGTTTCTTCCAAGAGAAGACGGTCTTTATGAGAGAGACGAGGAAATTCATTACCAGAAGGCCTACGAGCCGGAAAAAATCCGGGAACTGCTTGAAAAGGCGGGACTGATTCCGCTGGCAGTTTATGATGCATACACCAAGGATGCACCGAAGCCGGACAGCGGAAGATTGACTTTTGTGGCCAGAGAACATGGAAAGGAAATTCCGTCAGACGAGAAATAAAGGAGGAAATTTTTTTATATGAGTGATTATATTGTAAGAGCAACAGCGGCAAACAGCCAGATCCGTGCATTTGCGGCTGTGACAACAGATATGGTGGAGGCAGCGAGACAGAATCATAATACCAGCCCGGTGGCAACAGCGGCACTGGGACGTCTCCTTACCGGCGGAGCCATGATGGGAGCGATGATGAAAGGGGAAAAAGATCTTCTTACACTTCGTATCCACGCAGGCGGACCGCTGCAGGGGATTACGGTAACTGCAGATTCTCACGGAAATGTAAAAGGTTATGTAGGAAATCCGGATGTATGTATTCCAGCAAACAGCAAAGGCAAACTGGATGTTGCGGGAGCTGTGGGTGTAGGTTTTATGGATGTGATCAAAGATATGGGACTGAAAGAGCCGTATGTGGGTCAGGTTGCACTTCAGACTAGTGAGATTGCGGAAGACCTTACCTATTATTTTGCCACCAGTGAGCAGGTTCCGTCTGCAGTAGGACTGGGTGTGCTGATGAATAAGGATAATACGGTCCGTCAGGCCGGCGGCTTTATTGTGCAGCTGATGCCGTTTGCAGAGGAAGAAGTGATCGCAAAGCTTGAGGAAAACGTATCAAAGATCGATTCTGTTACCAGCCTTTTGGAGCAGGGCCATACACCGGAAAGTCTTCTTGAGAAAGTACTGGAAGGTTTTGACATCGAGATCAATGATACACTGCCCACACAGTTCCACTGCAACTGTTGCAGAGAACGTGTGGAAAAGGCGCTGATCAGCATTGGAAGAAAAGAGCTCAACGAGATGATCCAGGAAGGCAAGGACATTGAGATGAACTGTCATTTCTGCAATAAAAATTATAATTTTACAGTGGAAGATCTTAAGAGAATCATAAGAGAGTGCAAGCGATAAGCCGCAGGAGGAAGAAAAAATGAAGCATGGTTTTATCAAGGTGGCAGCAGCAACGCCGAGAGTTACCGTTGCAGACTGCAAGGCAAACGGGGAGGAGATCCTGAAAGCCATTCACGAAATGGAAAAAGAGCATGTCAAGCTGATGGTATTTCCGGAATTCTGTATCACAGGATATACCTGCCACGATCTTTTTCTCCAGAGATGTCTTCTGGACAGTGCGTGGGATGAGCTTCTGCATATTGCAGAGGAGACAAGGGAGACGGACGCCCTGATCTTTGTGGGACTCCCGCTGCGTCACAGAGGCAAGCTCTATAATGTGGCAGCAGCTCTGAATCATGGCCGTATCGTGGGATTTGTGCCGAAGACTCATATTCCGAATTATAATGAGTTTTATGAGGCAAGATATTTTACTTCAGGAGAGCATGTCGACGGCACGGTTCACATTGACCGCGAAGCGTACAAAGAACGGTATGACAGCGATTTTGATGACGTGGAATTTGACATTGAGATGGCATCTTTTGATGAGTTTGAAGAACTCGAAGAAATTGAGGATGAAGATTTCGAGGATGAAGATTTCGAGGACGAAGACTTTGAGGATGAGGATTTCGAGGACGAGGATTTTGACGACCTGGATTTCGATGATGAGGATTTCGAGGATGAGCTTTATGAGGAAGATATCTGTATCTCTCCAAATACGATCTTTACAAGCGAGGACATGCCGAAGTTGCAGATTGCAGCAGAAATCTGTGAAGATCTCTGGGTACCAAATCCGCCGAGCGTTGCACATGCATTCCATGGTGCAAATCTGATCGTCAATCTGTCCGCGAGTGATGAAGTTGTCGGTAAGGATTCTTACCGTAAGAGCCTTGTGAGTGCGCAGTCTGCAAGACTTCTCTGTGGCTATATTTATGCAACTGCGGGAGAAGGTGAATCCACACAGGACGTCGTTTACGGAGGTCATAATCTGATTGCGGAAAACGGCTCGATTCTTGCTGAGAGCCGAAGATTCACCAATGGTGTAATCTATGCAGATCTTGATATCCACCGTCTGGACAATGAACGAAGAAGAATGACAACCTGTCAGTTTGCACCGGATCTTGCTCCGGAAGGACAGGATATCAGTTATAATGAAGCTTTGTTTACTCTTGAAAGAGAAGAAACAAAACTTACCCGCAAATTTGATTCCAGACCATTTGTACCGGGCATAAAAGAAGAAAGAGAACGCCGTTGTGATGAGATCCTGAATATTCAGGCAATGGGACTTAAAAAACGTCTGGCACATATCCACTGTCAGAACGCAGTGATCGGTCTTTCTGGTGGACTGGATTCTACACTGGCACTTCTTGTGACCGTGCGGGCATTTGACATGCTTGGCATGGACCGGGGCAAGATTACGGCAGTGACGATGCCATGTTTTGGAACGACTGACAGAACCTATAACAATGCATGCAGTTTAAGTAAATGCCTTG
>OHAI01002538.1_pt1 | contig 13258 bp, 10 predicted proteins | sample 1577091 | NCBI WGS metagenome assembly OHAI01 (sample SAMEA3541548, study PRJEB24748) | human gut metagenome | biome: human gut; feature: human-associated habitat; material: faeces | place: China | collected 2012
CCATCACGTTTAAGGTTCCACAAGTTTCAGTATTGTTCAATTTTCAAGGTCCTGCTTGCTCTCCTCTCGGACAGCTCAATCATTATATCAAAGGTCGTACTTTTTGTCAAGCACTTTTTCGATATTTTTTTGAGCTTTCCGAACGCCTTTTCAAAAGCTTTCCACCCGCACGCTGTCCGGTTCCCCGCTGCGTTTTTGCTGGTACATCGCTTTATTTGGCTTTTGAAGAGCTGCTGTCTTGCGCGACAGCTTATTTATAATACCACACTTTTAATCATTGTCAACACCTTTTTTCGATTTTCTTCATAATTTTTTCGATTTATTTTTGGGCAGGGTGCATATGGACGCTTTAACGTGGTTTCTCTATTCATTTTCTTTTTGTCTCCGTTTTTTATCCTTTTCCCCCACATCTACCTATAATACAAATAACCTTCTCCATCCCCTGCTTCCCCATCTTTCCCAAATCATTTATCTTCCATACTTGCGCTTTGGGTCCAAAGCAAGTATACTAAAATCTGTGATTTAACAAAGAAATGATGGTGATCTTTCCATGCTGGCGATATACGAAACCGTCAACCGGCGCTTAACCCGCGCAGACGAAATTGAGGAAGGCACATGGATCTGCCTGACTGCCCCCAGCCAGGAGGAGATCCGCGAGGTTGCCGCCACCTTAGATATTGAGCCCGCTGATGTGCAGGCCGCCCTTGACCCGGAAGAATCTGCGCGTATCAGCCTGGAAGATGGTTATACCGTCATCATTGTGGATATACCCTTAAAGGTAGACGGCGCCGCCGAGGGCGTATACACCACCATTCCCCTTGGTATTCTGTTGACCCAGACCACCATCACCACGGTTTGCTCCGTAGATACCCCCGTATTGTCTGATTTCGCTTCCTGCCGGGTGCGCGGCTTTTCTACTAAAAAGAAGATGCGCTTTGTGTACCAGATTCTGTACCGCGCCGCCACGATGTACCAGCAGGAGCTGCGCCTGATCGACCGCCGCCGCCAGGAAATTGAGAAAAACCTGACCGGTACCCTGCGCGATAGTGACTTGATGGAGCTGCATGGGTTGGAATCCACCCTGGTATATTTCGCAACCTCACTGCGTGCCAACAGCACGGTTTTGGACCGGTTGACCCGCTACAAGCGGCTGGAACAGTACCCTGATGACATGGAACTACTGGACGATGTAATCGTTGAGATTCGGCAGGCCATTGAGATGACCAGCATCTACCGCGATGATATCAAGGGCACCCGCGAGCTGTTCAGCTCAATTTTGGATAACCGCCTGAACAATGCGATGAAGTACCTGACTTCCGTTACCCTGTTGATGGCTGTCCCGACCGTTATTTCCGGTTTGTATGGCATGAACGTGGACATTGACGGCATGCCGTTTTCCGGTTCTGATTATGGATTTGTCATTGTCTGCTTGCTTACGCTTGCTATTTGTGGGATCGCTGCCTGGGTACTGCACAAAAAACATATGCTCTGATTTGTATTGTTTGCCGCATCCTGCCCGCCGGGGTGCGTTTTTTACTTTTCTGCCTGTAACATTTGGGGGTGATTCCCCTATTATATAAATAGTAAGAGGAAAGCGAGGTGTGCCGCAATGACTGATGCCGACATTGTTACGCTGTACTGGGCACGGGACGAGCAGGCCATTGCACAGACCGCACAAAAGTTTGGCGCCTATTGCCGCAAGATTGCCATGAACCTGCTGGGCAGCCAGGAAGACGCCGAAGAATGCGAAAATGACACCTGGATGGCCGCCTGGAACAGCATGCCGCAAAACCGGCCGGACAAGCTTGCACCCTACCTGGGGCGCATTACCCGCAACCTGGCACTGGACCTGCGGGAGCGGCAAAATGCCAAAAAGCGCGGCGGCGGCCAGACCGAAACCGTGCTGGAAGAGCTGGAATTTTGCCTGCCCGCCGGAGACCACACCGCGCAGGAGGTAGAAAGCGCTGAAACAGCCCGCTCCATCAGCGCGTTTCTGCGCAGCCAGCCGGAGCAGGCACGCAACATCTTTATTCGGCGGTACTGGTACTGCGACGCCACCGCCGACATTGCCAAGCGCTACGGTATTGGCGAAAGCAAGGTGCGCGTTACCCTGCACCGGATGCGCACCAAACTGAAAGCCTACTTAGAGAAAGAAGGTGTCTGCCTGTGAGCTCCCGCGATTTATTCCGCGCGATCGGGCAAATCGATGATGATTTGATTGAATCTGCCAACAACCCCCCCGTAAAGCACACCATTCCGTTGCAATTCCGGCATTTTGTTCCGGCAGCAGCTTGTTTTTGTCTTGTTCTGTTAGGGGCGGCGATGGTCAGTCAGGACCGTTCCGCCGGGGTCAGCCAGGCCGCCGAGACCGCTGATCTGAACGAAAGCGCCCCCGCCTATGAGGAATCCAACAGTCCCGATACCTTCAGCGCATTCAGCATGGAGGGCAGTGAACCAGATGCCGCCGCAGGCAGCGTTGCCGATGCCCCGTTGTCCTCCTCCCTGAAATCCGCGATGCAGGACAGCAGCCCCTTGCAGGCTCTGAGCGATATTTTGCTTGGCAGCGGCGCTTCCGGCAGTTCTTCCCTGCTGGCCCACAGTGCCGATGAGCTGTATTTCGGCGAAAGTCTAATTTTAGGCAGTTCCGCGGATGTTGTTCTCCCTGCCAGCCTGCCGGTCTACCGCAACAGCCTGCTGGATGCCGCCGACAATACCGATGCCATGAAAGCCCGTCTTCGCACGGTGCTGGATGCTCTTGGGCTGGATACCACACTGGCTGACACCGCCACGTTCAGCAGGGACAGCGCCGATACCATCTCCAAAACAGTATCTGATATAAAGGAATCCGCCGAGCAGAAGGGGTGGGATGCAGATTCTTCCGTGCTGAATTATCTCTCTGATGCCGCACAGCTGCAGCTGAACATCCCCGAAAGCGACTGGCCAGGTGGGCTGACAATCACCGTCTCCAACGACCTGCGCACCAGTGTGGTCTGCAACAGCTTTGCCGAGGTGAAGACCTTTGCCACCCTTGCGGAAGAGCGCGTGATTGCCGCCGACCTGCAAGAGAAATACGGTTCCCTCTTTACCTCTCTGCTTGGCGGTGAATATACCGATGTGACGGATGGAGGCGACAGCACGATCTACGGTCAGCCATCTTCCCTCTTTGTCAAGTTCGCGGCGGATTCTTTCCATTACTTGCTGGTCAGCGTAGATACCGACGGCAATCTGTTGAGCCTGCATGAAACGGACCGCACCGTGGAGCCCCTGGGCGAATACACCAGCGTTTCCCGCGCCGAGGCTGACAAGCGGCTGGCCAACGGAGAGTTTTTGACCGACAGCTACACGGCGGAAGCGGTTGACCCCGCCGCAGAGCCGGAGTGCCTTGCCAACCTGCGCCTGACCTATGTACAGGGGAGCGCCGCCTACTACCTGCCCATGTGGGAATACACGATTGATGAAGGCCCCGCTGCCCTGGGCGACGGCGATGATGTCGACCAGACGCTGCACACCTTTTCTGCTTACTATGTGCCCGCTGTGGAGCTGGACGAAATCGACGTCCTAAAGGACAAATAAAGCCAGCAAAACCATACCGCAGGCCGAACCGCAACACCAAAATGTTCCGGGGCACAGCCTGCGGTATTTGTGTTATTGCAAAATTGCGGGTTCTGCGTTATAGTAAAGGCAACAACCTAACCGTTTTTATATAAGGAGGCCCGCCATGCCCACCGAACCGCAGAGCCAGCCGCTAGTCAGCATTATTGTTCCTGTTTACAACGCAGCAGACCATATTGCCCGCTGTATTGAGAGCATCCGCCGCCAGACCTACCGGAATTTGGAGATCATTCTGCTCAACGATGGCAGCAAGGATGTCAGCTATGCCGTCTGCCAGAGCTATGCCGGTATTGACCGCCGCATTGTGGTGATCGACAAAAACAACAGCGGAGTTTCCGCCACCCGCAACCTTGGCATGCAGGAAGCCCACGGCAAATACTTTCAGTTTGTGGATGCGGATGATTTCATCCAGCCCTATGCCACCGAGCTGCTGGTACAGAAAGCGGAAGCCAGCCACGCCGATATGGTGATCGCCCACTACAACCGCATTGAACCGCCGGTCAGCCTGCCAAAAACCATGCGGGATACCGTGGTGGAGCGTGTGCTGGACCCCATCCTGGATCCGCAGCACCGGGTGCAGACTTTCGGCTTTTTGATGGAAGGCCCCCTGAATAAAGACGCATTTGCCTGTGGCCTGATGCAGGAGCCCGCCAGCTTTTATTACGGCGTGATGTGGAACAAGCTCTACCGCGCCGACATTGTGCGTGAGCACCCCGATGTGCGCTGCAATGAGGAACTGGACTACAGCGAGGACCTGTATTTCAATCTAAGCTTTATCCGCTACGCCCAGCAGTTCTATGCGCTTTCCACCCCCATTTACAACTATGTGCAAAACCCAGACAGCGCCGTGCACCACCTGAACCCCTTTGATGTGCTGACCACTCGGTTTGAGCTGACCACCTATTACAAGGATCTGTTCAAGCACATTGGCCTGTATGAAGAAAACAAGTACCGCCTGAACAAGTTCTTCTTTGGTGTTGCGGAAAGCTGAAGCAATCCCGCATTATTTTATTACCGCCCCGGCAGAGTTTTTTGCCGAGGCGGATTTTATTTGGCTCTATATCACATACAGCGCGCACACTGCAGCAAAAATGCCCCGGACGAGAAACGTTTCTTGTCCGGGGCATCATGATTCTTATAAAAAACTCAGGATTCCTTCAGCATATGCTGGCTTTCGGCAAAAGCCACCAGCTTTTCAAAGGTTTCTGCGCTCAGGTCATGCTCGATCTTGCAGGCATCGTGGGAAGCAACGGCAGGGTCCACACCCAGTGCAACAAAAAAGCGGGTCAGCTTTTTGTGGCGGCCATAAATCCGGGTGGCAATTTCCAGTCCCGGCGGCTCCAGGGTGATATACCCAGCACCATCCATCGAAATATAACCGGCCTGACGCAGATTTTTCATTGCAATGCTCACGCTCGGCTTGGTAACGCCCATCTCGGTAGCGATGTCGATGGAGCGGACTTCCCCGTTGCGTTCTGTCAGCATCAGGATCTTTTCCAGGTAATCCTCTGCGGATTCATAGATTTTCAACGACACTGCCTCCTTTGTGGACTTGCCATCTGTCATATTGCTATAAAATTATAGTGTTATCTTAACACATTTTTTCAATTTTGGCAAGTGTAATACTTTTTGTTTATCTTTCCGTTTTTTCTTTGCTTTTTGGGCGGATCCTCACGATCAGGCATCATTCCGTGCTCTTGCTCTTATCGAACAACCCGCCAAAAAAGTTTGCCACGGTGCTGCCTGCTTTCTTCAAAAATTCGCGAAACGGTTCTCTTGTTTTTTCGTCAGCAGCCGTTGTTTCTTCCCGAGTTGCAGCTGGGGCTTCGGTTGCTCTTGGCATTTTGAGCGGGGCCGCAGTTTCCGGCGTGGCCGTTTTTGCTGTTTCGGGTGTGGCGGCGCTTTCCGGTGTTGCCGGAGCTGCACTTTCGGGGGTAGCCGTTTCCGGGATAGCGGTCTCTGGAGTAGCAGCAGTTTCAGGCGTTGCGGGTTCAGCGCTCTCCGGCGTGGCTGTTTCCGGGGTCGACTGGGCAGCAGTCTCCGGGGTCGCGAGGGCTGCGCTTTCCGGCGTGGCGGCTTCCACAACATTAATGTTCACTTCGGCATAAAAATCCAGGTCCACACAGCTTACCAACACGGTTGCCGTGCCGGGGGTCACAGCGGTCACGTTGCCGTCCTGGTCTACTGCGGCCACACTGGGGTCAGTCGAAGCAATATGTACCACTGCATCGGTCACAGCTTGGGCAAACTCTGCCCGGTCCTGCGGCGTAATATCGGAAAGGCTGCCGGTAAACCGCAGCTCCCCGGCCAGCGCGCACTGCTGGCCAACGGCAAGCTGCACTTCATGCGGCAGGGCAAAATCTTCTGCACTGCACCCACACAACAGGCAAAGCGCTGCTACCAGCGCGGCCAAAATCCAAATCCTGAACTTTTTCATACCGGTTTCCATTCCTTTCTGCGGCAGTGGTGCATACATCTTAAAATGCGCCTTATCCTGCCAAAAAGCTTTCTGTAATAACGAACATCGCACGAAGTACAATTTTAGGGCAATACCGCATAATTCTAAGTGCCGATACGGTGAGCGAGGTGCGGCAGATGCTAAGCCAAAAGCGCAGATAATACTGGATGCTGCAAAGGTGAGCGCCGCCAGTGGCGGAAACAGCGAACCGAAGCAGGGGCAGCGGTCGCAGAGTGCGAGGGGCTTTTGCCCCCGAAGCACGATGCGGGTACCGCAACCCGACATTATCGAGCATTTTGGCAACGCAGATGCCGTGCTGCAGCCGCCGGAGCGGTGCTTAAGCCGTCAGGCGGGAATTGTGCGGTATTACCTTAGATCACAGTGTTCCCTCTCGGAGCGACATATATTTTCGATACGAACCTAAATGCAATCTGTAGGGGACGATGCTTGCATCGTCCCGGATGTCGGGCCTTGCCGGATATTTTGCTTTCGGGATACTGGCAAACGCTCTGCAGACGCACTTTGTGCCCCTACGCTCCCTATAAGGTAAAGGTGCATCTTTTTGCCCCGCTGGGAGATATCTGAAAATCAGCCGCCTTCCCCTTTCGCTTCATTCTTATCATAATACGCGGCAGGTGTGAAATTTTCAACATTTTGTGCTGTCCCCCGTTTGAAATTTTCCGGTTTTCCCGCTTGGCATGTTGTGGTATACTGTTAGCAGTATGATAAGTTGGGGGTGTATACTTTCTACAGCCACCGCCCCACAAGTTATATGATTTGTTTATCAAATCTTGCAAGAAATACATTTTGTATTAAGTCTATCGGAGGTTCTGGCCATGCTGGATATCATTCTGCTTGGCACCGGCGGCACACAGCCCCTGCCGGAGCGCGCCCTGGCGGCTGCCTGCATCACGGTGAGCGGCTCCAACCTGCTGCTGGACTGCGGCGAGGGCACCCAGACTGCCGCGCGCCGGGCCGGGGTCAGTATTTTCCGCATGGACGCCATTCTGCTGACCCATTACCACGGGGACCACATTTTCGGCCTGCCCGGCATCTGGCAGACGATGGCCGCCCAGGGCCGCACTGCCCCCCTCGTCATGGCTGGGCCGCCGGGCTTGACGGATGTGGTGCGCACCTTTTACGCCGTGGCCGGACCGCTGCCGTTCGAACTACGGCTGAAAGAACTGCCAGACTGCAAAGGCGAGTTTGAAGTGCCCGCCGGGTGCGTGCAGGCGTTCCCCCTCAAGCACCGGGTACCCTGCTGCGGATATGCGTTCACCCTGCCGCGGGCGGGCAAGTTTGATCCCCAGCGGGCAAAGGCGGCGGGCATCCCTGTGCGTTACTGGTCCACCCTGCAAAGCGGCCAGCCGGTGGGCGGCTTCCTGCCGTCCCAGGTTCTCGGCCCGCCGCGCCGCGGGCTGAAAGTTGTCTATGCGACCGACACCCGCCCCTGCGCTGCGCTGCGCTGCGCTGCACAGGATGCCGATCTTTTGTTGATGGATTCCACCTATGCCGATGACGCCGACCTGCCCAAAGCGAAGTTATACGGCCATTCCACCTGCCGCGAAACGGGGGTCCTTGCCGCCGAAGCCAACGTGTGCCGCCTGTGGCTGACCCATTACAGCGCCGCCGTAACGGACCTTGCCCCCGGCCTTGCCGCCGCGCAGCAGGCGTTCCCCACCGCAGCCGCCGGGGTTGACGGCATGCGGCTGACCTTGAATTTTGACCCTGATTAAATGAGGTTTTCCCCTTGAAAAAATCTGCCCGTCTGAACATTTTGTTTGCCATCATCATTCTGCTGGCCGCCGGGGTGCTGTGGCTCTGTTTCGGCCATCCGGCTGCCGGGTCCGGTCTGGTTGCCGTGCTGACCTATGGCGATGATAGCACCCAGCTGCGCATCCCGCTGGACACCGACCATCGCTATGATATTGATACCGGCTATTACACCATCCATCTGGTTGTGGAAAACGGCGGCATCCGCTTTGTGGAAAGCCCCTGCCCGGACCACACCTGTGAATCCTTTGGCGTACTGACCAAACAGGGCGATTGGGCCGCCTGCCTGCCCGCCCGCGCCAGCGTTACCGTTGAATAACCATACATTACGGAGGTTCCCCATGAAACCCACCTACAAGCAAGTGACCAAAACCCGCTATATTGAGCAGATCAGCCAGCTGGCGGAAGAAATTTTTGTTCAGCATTACACCAAGCTGACCCCAAAAGTAGCCCGCGCCCTGGCGGAAAAGTACCAGAGTGATATCCTGACGGATGACGAGATCCACAGCGGAACTGTGAATTATTTCATGATCTATCTAGGCAGCGATCCAGTCGGCTATTTTGCGCTGGATCTTACCCCCACGGGGGCCATGTGCCTGTCCCGCCTGTTCCTTTTGGAAAAAGCCCGCGGCCAGGGCATAGGCCGCAGCATTGTGGCCTATGCCCAAAAACTGGCCGAAGGCGATGGCCGCAGCCGCCTATATCTGCGGGTATGGGCCAAGGACCTGAAAGCTGAAGGGTTCTGCAAAAAGTGCCGCTTCCGTAAAAGCGAGACCGTCCCCATGGAAGTCCTGCCCGGCGTTACTCTCGATATCACCACCTGGGAAAAACTCTGGCGCTGACCATCCAGCCTTTTTGAAAAAAGGCTGGGCGAAAACCTTTCATGGGCCGATCATAGGGCGGGAGTTCATCCTGGCGGACGTAAAAATTATAGAGTGTTTGCCGTATATTCCACCACGCTATTCCCCACAAAGCAACGGGCGCACAATGTGCGCCCCTACGGGTGGGATGCATACAAAATGACGATTGCGCATTATAAAACAATCTGTAGGGAACGGTCTTGACCGTTCCGCGATTTTATGGTGGATGCCACAACAAATTCATACAGAAGCCCGCCGTATATTTTGGCTCCCCACGCAGGGCCTAAAAATAATCAGAATTTACGTCAAGCTCCCGGCTTGGTCAGGTTCACCCCGCCCTACCCCACAAATTTACCATTCAACCCAAATTTCAAACTTATCCTCATCTCCAATTCCTAATTTCTCATTCCTCATTCCTAATTGAGATAACTCCTAACTTTCAAGGGGGTGCCACCTTTGAATCTTCTCCACCTCGCCGATCTTCACCTCGGCAAGCGGGTCAATGGCTTTGACCTGCTGCCGGACCAGCGCTATATCTTAGAGCAGGTCCTTGACCTGTGCACTGCCCACAATGTGCAGGCGGTGGCGCTGGCCGGGGATATTTACGATACCGCCCTGCCCCCTGCCGCCGCAGTTTTGCTGCTGGACTGGTTTTTGACCGAGCTTGCTCATCGGAACATCCCGGTGCTGGCCATTGCCGGCAACCATGACAGCGCCGAGCGGCTGGATTATGCCGCCGGGCTGCTTTCCAACCAACAGGTCTATCTGGCCGGGCAGTTCACCGGTGCCCCCCGTCGGGTCATCTTGCAGGATGAATTCGGCGAGCTCACCTTTGACCTCCTGCCCTTTGTCCGCCCCGCCACCGTGCGCCACTGCCTGCCGGATGCCGATATCCGGGATGAAGATTCCGCCATCGCCGCCGCGCTGGGCCCGCTGCCCACCGCCGGGGATCGTCGGGTTCTGATCGCCCACCAGATGGTGCTGGGCGGCGGCAGTCTGCCCACCTGTTCCGGCAGTGAGAGCGTTGCCGCCGATGTCAACGTCGGCACGGTTCAGGCCGTGGATGCCGCCCGCTTTACCGGCTACCTGTACACCGCCCTTGGCCACATTCACCGCCCGCAGCAGGTCGGCTGCCCCACTGTGCGGTACGCGGGCAGCCCGCTGTGCTATTCGCTGGATGAGTGCGGCGCGCAGAAAAGCGCCGTTCTGGTTCATATCGGGGCCAACGGAGCCGAACCGGAGCTTTTGCCCCTGCGCCCGCTGCACGCCATGCGCCACCTCACCGGCCCGCTGGACCAGCTGACCGCCGCCGATACCGTAACAGATGCCGAAGATTACATCTGGGCCACCCTGACCGACCCGGTTCCCCGCCCGGACGCCATGGCCGTGCTGCGTGCCGCTTACCCCAACGCCATGAAGCTGGATTACGCCCCCGGCGGCGCACTGGATACCGGCAGCGATGCCATCCAGCAGGCCGCCCAGCTGCGCACCATGAGCTTTGACGAGCTGTTCGCCCGCTTTTTTGAAAAGATGCACGGCCGCACCCTTACCCCCGAAGAAACCGCAGCTCTGGCCCAGCTGCGCCAGGAGGCCGGACTATGAAACCTGTACGCCTGACCCTTTGCGCCTTTGGCCCTTATGCCGGCACCTGCACACTGGATTTGACCGGCTTTGGCTCCAGCGGCCTCTTTCTGATCAGCGGCGATACCGGCGCGGGCAAAACCGCGCTGTTTGACGCTATCACCTTTGCCCTGTACGGCGAAACCACCGGCGCTTACCGCGAACCGGACATGCTGCGCAGCGACTATGCCATCCCCACTGATACCACCTTTGTGGAGCTGGAGTTCACCCACCGCGGCCGTACTTATACCGTCAACCGCACCCCGGAGCAGACCCGCGCCAAGCGCCGGGGCGAGGGCGTGACCACGGTTCCCGGCTCTGCCACCTTAGCGCAGGAGCCGGACGCTCCCGTGACCGGTACCAAAGCCGTGACTGCAGCGGTTACAGCCCTGCTGGGCATTGACGCCCGCCAGTTTGCCCAAATCTCGATGATCGCGCAGAATGATTTTGCCCGCCTGCTCAACGCTTCCAGCGCCGACCGAGCCGAAATTCTGCGCCGCGTGTTTGATACCGCCAGCTACCAGCGCCTTGGCAGTGCTGCCCGCACCAAAGCCGGGGAAGCTCTGCGCCAGGCCGAGTTTGCCAACCACACCGTTGTGCAGCTGCTGGCCACTTTACAGCCTGCCCCCGGCAGCCCCCACACCGGCGAACTTGCCGATGCGCGGGACAGCCGTGACCCCTACCGTGCCCCCGCCGCGCTGGACTGGGCCGCTGAGATGATCGAAGCGGACACCGCCCTGACGGCGGAGCAATCCCAACAGCTGAATACCCTTGATGCCCGCATTGAAGCGCAGTCCGCCGCGGTGGAAGCCGCCCAAAACCGTGCCAAACTGCTGAGCAGTCTGGATGAAGCCCAGGCCAAAGCCGCCGAGCTGACTGCCCAGGCCCCCGCTTTGAATGCGGAGTGGGACAAGACTGAAGCCCGCCGCCCGGAGCTTGCCGAGCTGGATGCCAAGCTGCAGCGCTTTGCGGAGTGGGAGCCGCGCTATCAAGAGTTGAGCACCGCCGCAGCCAGCGCCAAAACCGCCCGCGCCCAGGCCGAGCAGGCCGCCGCGGCGCTGGAAAAAGACCAGAAAACTCTAAGCAGTACCGATACTGCCTTAGCCCAGCTGGAACCGCAGATCACGGCCTGCGGCGAACCGAACGCCGAGCTGGAAAGCTGCCGCAAAACCATTGAGCTGGCCCAAAGCCAGCAGCAGGACTGCCAAGCCCTGTTGGACGATATCCCCCGCCTGCACACCGCGCAAGCCAACTGGCAGCACACTGCCGATGAATACCGGCAAAAGCAGCAGCAGGCCGATGCCGCCCAGCATTCCAGCGCCGAGATGCAGCGCGCCCTGAATGCCGCCCGCGCCGGGATTCTGGCGCAAGATCTGGTGGATGGCACCCCCTGCCCGGTGTGCGGTGCTCTGCACCACCCAGCACCGGCAGCCCCCGCCCCCAGCCATGTCACCGAAGCCGCCTGCAACAAAGCTGCGCAGGCAGCGGCGAGCGCTGCGGCGGAAGCTTCCAAAGCCTCCACCGCAGCCGGGGAAGCCAAAGCCGCAGCCCAAACCCAGCGGGATACCCTGTATGCGCGTACCGCCGCCTTTCTGGCGCGCCGCCGCCAGTATTATACCGGGCCGCAGGCCGATGCCATGACCCCGGACGAGCTGAAAACCGCCCTGCAGGCCCAACATGACAGCCTGCGCCGCGGCCTTGCCGAAGTGCATGACCGCATGGCAAATGCTGAATCCCGCAAAAAAGATCTGGAAAAGCTGACCCGCCAAAAAGCCCAGCTGCAAGCCCAGCGCCCCGACCAGGCAAACGCTGTGGAGCAGGCCCGCACCGCACAGGCCAACGCCGAAAAAGCCGCCGCGGAAGCCCAGACCCGCCTTGCCGAAGGGCAGAAAAACCTGCCCTGGCCAGATGCCGCCGCTATGGCCGCCGCCCGCGCCGAGACCCAAAAACAGCGCCGCACCCTGCAAGCCGCACTGGATGCCGCCGCCAAAAGCCGCGATGCTTTTTCCAAAGAACTTGCTGCGGCCCAAAGCGCCGCCCAAACTCTGGCCGAACAGGCCGGGGATACCGCCAGCCGCCCGGACCCTGCCGCCCAGCAGCAGGCCCTTACTGCACTGCAAGCTGAGCGCAAAAACCTGCGCGACCAAAACCAGGCCGCCCTGCACCGGCTGGATACCAACCGCGATGCCCTGACCAACCTAAAAAAAGCCATCACCGCCGCAGAATCTGCCCGCGCCAACGCCGCCATGCTGGATAACCTGAGCAAGACCATCAACGGCAATCTGACCCAAAAGCAAAAGCTGCCCTTTGAACAGTATGTGCAGAGCTTTTATTTTGACGGCGTGGTCGCCGCCGCAAACCGTCGTTTTACCCGCATGACGGGCGGCCAGTATACCCTGCGCCGCCGCCAAAGCGCCGATATTGCCGCCAAGACCGCACTGGAGCTGGATGTGTTCGATGCCTACACCGGTAAGACCCGCCCGGTCGGTTCCCTTTCCGGCGGCGAAAGCTTTTTGGCGGCGCTCAGCCTGGCTCTTGGCATCAGCGATACCATCCAGGAAAGTGCCGGCGGCATCAGCGTGGATACCCTGTTTGTGGATGAAGGCTTTGGCACGCTGGACGCCGACGCCCTGCAAAAAGCCATCGACACCCTGACTGCCCTTGCCGGTTCCGATAAGCTGGTCGGCATCATCAGCCACGTCGAAACCCTCCAGGACCGCATCCCCAAACAAATCCTGGTCCAAAAGACCAAATGCGGAAGCAAAGCCCAAGTAGAACTTGGTTAATTGGAAGTCAGGAGGGAGACGTTAGGAGTTTATGTTGCAGCTTGCGCCGCGTATTAAAATCATAACACTCTTATACTCTCTCCGTTTCCTCACTTCTAAGGCAACACCGCACAATTCCCGCCTTGCGGCTTAAGCACCGCTCCGGCAGC
>OHAI01002542.1_pt1 | contig 13240 bp, 5 predicted proteins | sample 1577091 | NCBI WGS metagenome assembly OHAI01 (sample SAMEA3541548, study PRJEB24748) | human gut metagenome | biome: human gut; feature: human-associated habitat; material: faeces | place: China | collected 2012
CCGGCCGCAGGATCATGCCATACCATGAATGAAAACAGGAGGAGGACAACAATGAAACAGGACCGATTCACCGCCCTTAAGGAACGGACCAGCGGATATATACGACAATATGACCCTGCCTTTGTAACGGAATACATGGGACGGCGCTGTCCCTTGGAGGCGGAAAGGGTGATTGCGCAGGCGGACCGCCTTATGGAGCAGACCTTTACCTTTGAGGACAGATGGGATATGGAACCCTGCGCCGCCCCGTACACCCTGAAGGAAATGGTCTGGGATCACAGCCCCAACCAGGACCCGGAATGGATATTCATGCTGAACCGCCATGAATACCTTCATAAACTCCTGCTGGCATACCGCCTCACAGGAAAACAGGCATATATAGGAAAACTGGAATGGTATATGGAACACTGGATGGCATCCAACCCAATCCTTCCCAAGGCCACCCGTTCCATTGACACGGGAATCCGGTGCATGAGCTGGCAGTTCCTTCTGGCAGGGAGCAGCCGAGCCGTTGACTGTGATAACGATGGGCAGCGGACCTTCTACTGTTTCAACGCCGCCGTCGATGTGACGTTTCACTTTGATTTTGCCGTCACCTACTTCCAGAATCTCTTCAGCGTATGTGATTTGCGTCAATCCAAGTTTTTCTGCCACCTGCGGACCTACCTGTGCCGTATCACCGTCGATAGCCTGACGACCGCCGATTATAATGTCGCACTCACCGATTTTGCGGATAGCAGTTGCCAAAGCGTAGCTTGTAGCCAGCGTATCTGCACCGGCAAAAGCGCGGTCAGTCAGCAAATAACCATTATCGGCACCACGGAAAAGTCCTTCACGAATAATATCAGCAGCGCGTCCCGGTCCCATTGTCAGAATGGTTACGGTAGAGCCTGGGTGAGCATCTTTCAGACGAAGAGCTTGCTCAAGGGCATTCAGGTCTTCGGGGTTGAAGATGGCAGGGAGTGCCGCACGGTTAATAGTTCCGTCGGCTTTCATGGCATCTTTCCCAACGTTACGTGTGTCGGGAACTTGTTTTGCCAATACAACAATTTTCAAACTCATGCTATTAATTTTAGTATTAGTATTTCTACACATTAGCAGCCAGTAGTCAAGTAGTAATAATCTTGCTATCCAAACTATCCGGTTAACTATCAGCGTGCAAATTTACTCAAACACTTGGTTCTGACAAGAAAACCGAGTAAAAAATGCACATTATTAAGTTTTTTGAGCAAATAAGGGCAAGTTTATGAGGTTAGCCATAGTCCTATGGCGGTTTGGGGGAGAAGGGGGATGGGAATGGGAAAAAGAGACACTACCATAGGAATTGTTTTTTATAAAAACATCTGTCACCGTCACCGTTCGAAGGGTAACTGTCTGACTATAAATGATTCATCTGGTGACAGCAAGTGGTGACAGCAGCGTGACAGAAGATGTTGCCGTCACAACGTGATAGGAGGGACAACGGATAAAAAGCAGGTAAAGTAACAAGGGATGGCGGCTCTTGTTTTTATTCTATATACAGGCGATTTCAGGAATGCCTTAGTCTAGTTGGTTTCCATGCGATGAAACTATAGTTCCAAAGCCTTGAAACCAATGGTTCCAAAGCCTTGAAACTAATGGTTCCAAGCCGCAGAAACTTTAGTTCCAAGCCGCAGAAACTAAAGTTTCAAGCTGTAGAAACTCTGGTTTCAAGGTAATGAAACTGTAGTTTCAAGCGGTGGAAACTACTGAAAGCTATATATGCTTGGGTTATAAGGTAAGGCCGACTACAAAGTAGACTTGTTCTTCATAAGGATTGGCGATCACTTTTCCGAAGATCGGCAAAGAGAAAGTAGAGGTAATCTTTAGTTCTTTGGTGGCCGAAAGTCCGATGTTGACAACGTTGAATTTATCGGAATACATGCCGTCCCAAGGGGTAAAGCCTGCTTCAAGGGCAAGGTCCACCTTCTTTATACTGAACGGATAACTGAGTTCGCAGTAACTGGACCACGCACGTTTCCCGTTTTCGCGGTAATCATTCCCCGCAAATGTGGTGTACCAGCTGATTGAAAGCGGGAACTTTTCACTAATCATATATCCGGCACCGACTTCAAAAGTATGTCCGGTGGAGTGTGAACTGTAATTGAAGTACTTGAAAGGTTCTTCTTCCGTTTGCGTGAAGTAGTTGTTGGCGTATAAGGTCAGATTCCTGTATTCGTATTCCAATGACAAATCTATTTCATTATTCTTATGGCGAAATTCGGTCGAACCCCAGACGTAGGCAGTCAGTCCTTTCCAGTTGACGCCCAATGACGGTTGTACGCTGGCGTTACCGCTGTCCATACCTCTCCAAATGTAGCTGCTGACAAAATCCGCTGTTACAAAAACATCCTGTGCCTGTGCTAAAACGGAACAAAATAAGAGTGCAATCAGTAAAATTCGTTTTTTCATTTTGATGACTTTGTTGTATTCGGGCGGCAAAGATACGAATTGTTGACGAATCTGAAAGGCCCCGGAAACAGAAAAAGCATTCGGACAGGTGGTTAAACGGGAAGAGTAACCACCATTTTGCAGCCGGAAGTATAGCCGGTATCTATTCTGATTTGCCCTCCGAGCCGTTGTATGATGATGCGGCAGATGTACAGGCCAAGTCCGGTGCCCGGTTTGAAGTCATCTACTTTGGTGAAACGTTCGAACACCCATTCCTGCTTGTCGGCAGGGATGCCGATGCCCGTATCGGTGACGGAGATCACCAGTTGTCCTTTTTCTTTGTCGATGTTGCAGGTCAGCGTGATTGTTCCGCTTTCTGTAAACTTGGCGGAGTTACTTAGTAAATTGCCAATCACACGGGAGAGATAAAAGGCGTTTGTCTGTGCCGTCATTCCGTCTTTATCGCCTGTGATGATACATTCGATATTCGGCTTGGACAGAGTTTCCTTAAGTTTGGCCATTTCTTCAACACATAGTCCGTATACGTCGGTAGACTCCACAGGAAGAGGTAGTTCGGAGCTGACAAGCTGAGACAGCTCCAGCATATTGTCCATCAAAGAAGCTAACGCGGTAGAATTGCTTTGTATCAACTGCCGGAATTCTTGTCTGGTGGCCGTGTCTAAAGATTCATCGAAGATCAGTTCGGAGAATCCGGCGATTGAATTGAGCGGAGTACGTATTTCATGACAGATAGAGTTGAGGAAAGCCGTTTTCATCTTCTCGCTTTCGGTGGCTTTCATGCTTTGTTTTCTGACTTCTTCGTGCGCAGTCATTAGTGCGCAGTGCATTTTCTTCAGCCGTTTTACCATCGTTCGCTGATAGATGCTCCATCCGATTGCTGCCAGTAATAAGATAAAAGTACCGGTCAGTGCGATTTGTTTGTTTTTGTTGGCGAGTTTGCTCTTTTCCAGTTCCAGTTTGTTGACGTCGAAGCGGGTTTGCATTTCGATCATTTGTTGCTCTCTTTTTTGTGATTTATCCGACATCCGGTTCTTATTGCTTTCTTTTAAAGTCAGATATGCGTTTTTATAATCATTCAGTTTATAGTACAGACCGGCTTTCGCATTGAGTATGGGAACGAGGTTGACTGGTTGGAAATGGTCTGTTTGAGTGGCGGAATCAATGTAAGCTATCGCCTTTTTGTATTCGCCTATTGTCTGATAATATCTTGCTGTCGTCTCGTAAGTGCTTTTTACAACCTTCTTTTTATTTGCTATCTGGATATATTTCTGATAATAGTCCTTTATCTCTTCTTTCGAAATAAGATCTGCCATGAAAATAATCTGCGAATATTTAGCCATGTAGTAATGTGATTCGTCCAGAAATCTCCGGTCGAAAGTCGTATTCAGATGATTCCATTGCTTGTGTAGCTCGATCATTTTGTTCACTTCGTCTACTGCCTTTTTGTTTTCAACAGTTGTATATAAGTCTGCCAGTTCGTAGTGGCACAATATTTCGAAGTGCACCCTGTCTTGCAAAGGATAAGGGGCTAGTATCTCCAGTGCGCGCTCTACGTAAGGAATGGCTTTGGAAACTTCATTGTATGAATGTGTCAGTACCGCTGAATAATCGAGTGATACTCCGGTCAGATATTCCCATTGAATTTGTTCTTCAGGTGTCATTTGTCCGTGATTTTCCTTTTTCAGCTTGTCCAGTTCCTGTTCGATTGTTTCCAGCGAATTGTTCTTTCGCATTTCCGCCCAGATGTTGTAACAATACAAGTAATACCGGAAAAGGGTGTTGTGTTCTTCCGGCAGATATTGTCGGGCGAAGGTTATATACTTTTCTACCTTCTCTTTGTTTTTGGAAGCATATCGTTGTATCAGATTATCGAGTGCGAGCTTCATCATATATTCGTCTTTGGCTTTTGCGGCCTCGGTGAGGGCTTTGTCCCAATATTGGGAGGAAATGTTGAGGCTGTCTACGTGGATATCCGCCAGATGGATATAGATAATGGCCCGTTGTCTGGCATCCGTGTCGTTTTGCAAGAGATTCTGCAGACTGTCGACGGAAGCCGTAACGGCGGAAGCACGTGCGATAGAGGGCGCTAGCAGGATAGCTCCGATGAGAAATAAGAATTGTATTTTTCGTGTGATCAGATTCTTGGTCATATGATTAGATATTATTTGTTTTGGAATAAGGATATGTGAAAGTCAGTACGGGACCTTCCGGAGTATTCGGTTCAATCGTATATGTACCTTTGAAATATTCGATTGTCAGACGGTTGATGCTATGGCGTACTTCTGCTTTTTGTGTTTGCAGGGTCGGATCGGCTAACGGACTGTTGACTACCCGAAAGACAAATAGTTCCCGTTGCGTGTCACGTTCCAGATAGAGAGACACTTTCCTTTTCTCTTCACACGGGTTTGTGTAGATCAGTGTACTGAGAATCAATTGTGTGAATCGGGCGGTGTCTACCTGAAACGGCTGGCTTTCTATTTCCGTATGAAAGTCTGCCTGTATCTTATCTCCGCATCTCATGCGTACCATACCGAGAACGTCCGAGCACAAGGAGATGATTTCGTGCTCCTGTATCTGCCATTTCGTTCTTCCGGCCTCCAGTCTGGAGAGGTCGAGCACGTCGTTCACCAGTTGTATCAGTTCGGCGGAGTTGGTCTGGATAATCTCCGAATATTCTTTCCATTGGTCGGCATCCATGCTTTCCGGATCAGTAGTCATGAGTTGAGAAAACCCTAAGACGTTATTCAACGGGATGCGTATGTTATAGCTCATGTTAACAAGGAAGCGGCTTTTTACTTCGTTCGCTTCTTCCGCAATCTGGCTCATCTTGCGGATTTCCTCTTCTTCTTTCCTCAATTTCTTGCGTACATAATAGATACGTATGGCAGACGGAATCAGGATAAGCAGTGCGATGGCTATCAGAGTCAGTCCGGCATAATGAACCATTGCTTTGTACTGTTCTTTTTCAAGAAGCAGGTTGTCCATGTTGCGCATCTGATAGATTTCATTCGTCTGCGAGATGGATAGTGCCCGATAGAATGAGTCTTTTTTCGCCAGCAAACTTTGGAATAACGGGATTGCTTCATCCGCTTGTCCCGCCTCTGTAAGAATGCTTGCATGTTCTATTTTGTAGTTCAGCCCTTCATTGTCCGATACTTCGGACAGGAGTTCGATAGCATTTTGAGAGTATGACAGGGCCTTTTCGTATTCTTTGGTAATCCGGTAATAATGGGAATACACATTATAATATAATCCCCGGCAAGGAATGTAAGTGGTAGGAGAGAAGTATTCATCCATCTTTTTCAGATGGGGGCGGGCTTCGTCCAGTGTGCCTTCATTCAGATAATAGTCGGCATAGAGAGACTCCAATAACAGGTAGCTGTATGCTTTGGGTGTCTGCTTTGCTTCTGATAGTGTGTCCAGCACTTTCTTGTATTCCTGCAGGTACTTCAGGAAGTTTTTGTTTCTAGTGGCGGAACAAGATAAGGCTATTTCTTGGAGCACGCTTTTGCGCGATTCCAGGGAGGCGGCGGGTGGCAGAAGGCGGTAGGCTTCGAATCCGGCCTCTTCGCCTTCTTTAAAGCGGGCGGTCATCATATAAGCAGTCATCAGGCATAGTTTGGCCGATGACATTCCTTGGGGATTGTTTAACTTTTGTGCCAGTTTAAACATCTCTTCGGCTTGGGTGATGCTATATTCTATTTTATGCTTTATGATATGTATGGTTATTTCTGCTCTTTTTCCTTCGAAGTATAAGCTGTAGGAGTTGTTTTTTAAAGCAACCGGAGAGAGCTTGTCCATCCAGATGACTGTGTTTTCTTCGTCTTGGTGGTTGAAGTAATAAACGACATGGGCATACAGAGCAAGACACTGATAATACTTGTTGTCCTGTGTGGTAGCTTCCTCCAATAATTTTCCCAGATAGTAGACGCAGGAAGGTGACATCGGGTCCAGATAAGCGAGTGAATAAAGCATCTCCAGCCGGGAAGAATCGGCCGGCAAAGTGTCCAGTATCTGAAGCAGACTGTCTTTGGCAGCTTCGTTATTGCTGGAGAGAGCCTTGCCGGTTCCTCCTGCCAGTACGATCAGTATGAAGAATATCCATAACCGTTTCATGACTGTGCCTCCTTTCCTTCTTTTGTGGGGTTGATGGGATGGGTGAAATAAAATCTGCATCCGGTGGTGGAGGCAGGGTCTATCCATATGCTGCCGCCGATCCGTTCAATGATCAGTTGGCAGATAGAGAGGCCGAGTCCGGTTCCCTGTGCTCCTTCGTTCAGTTTTTCAAAGCGGTTGAAAATGGAACTTTGCTTTTCCAGTGGGATTCCGCAACCGGTGTCGGTGACGGAGAAGAGCGCAAATTCTTCCGATTCCTGACGGACTTCCAGCGTGATACTTCCCTGCGGGGTGAACTTCGTGGCGTTGATCAATAGGTTGATCAGTAACTGTTGCAGGCGTGAATCGTCAGTGTATAACTTTAGGGAAGCCAGCGATGTGTTGAAACGGAGCTCGGCTTGTGTCTGCTTTACTTTGTTGACGGTATCGATTACGTTATTGCAGATGGCGATAGCGTCACAATAGGTGAAGTTGAACTTCATGTTTCCGATCTCCAGATTGGAAAGGTCGATTACGTCATTTATTAGTTTTAGCAACAAGTCGGAGTTTTGCTGGATGATGTCGCCGCATTGGCGGCGTGTTTCGGCGTCGAGTGCCTGCTCGGTCAGCAGACTGGAGAAGCCGGAGAGGGCACTCAGCGGAGTCCGTATCTCATGGCTCATGTTGGAGAGGAAAAGACTTTTGGTCTGCATGGCATTCTCGGCGTTGAGTCGTGATTGCTCCATGCGGATTTTGGATTCCGCTATCTTCTTGTTTTGTTTTAATATGTGTATCACGAGGTAAATCATGATGCCCAGCACTATGACTCCTATTAAAATGCCGCCCATGAAAATACGGTTGAACTCGGCTTTATTCTCTACTTTCATCCGGTTTTCCTCATAAGATGCCCGAAGGCTGTTGATGCGGTGTGCATAGCTGGGAGCGACTACCGAATCGGTGACGATACTGATTTCTTCATACAGATGCGCCGCTTCTACTTTACTGCCCATTTCTATCAGTAAGTTCGCTTTGGCATAAGCTACTTGCAGGTAGATGATGGAGCGCGTCTTTTGCCGGATGCCGGTCAGAATCTCATTGTAATACTGTAATGCAAGATTGTAGTTCCCTGTTGCTTCGTTATATCGTCCTTGCATATAATTGTAGGTGGTGCGATAATAAGGTTGCCTGTCCGAAAGGTAGATTTGCTCTGCTTGCAGCAGGCAGTTGTTCGCATTGCGCAGATCGTTCTTCTGGATATAGTAAGAAACATCTGTAGCAAGTGTCAGAAATTGCAGCGTCTGATGGGTCTGTATGGATTTTGATTCGGAAAGTATCTTTCTGTATTTCTCTGCTTCCTCTGTCCTTTGAGTCAGAATAAGCACCTGTATAAGTTTCAGGATAGTCATTTCTTTATAATGGTTGTTCTCCGAAGGCGAGGCGGGATAACGGATGGCTTCCTTATAAGAATCAGTGGCTTCTTCGGGCATATTGGAGCAGAAATAGGCATCTCCGATAGCTGCGCTCGAAAGGGCTATTCCTAAATCATATCTCATCGTTTCTGCTTTTTCGTACATTTGTCGCGCTTCGTCAATTGCTTTCCCGATGTCTCCGCGCAGGGAGTAGATGTAAACCACCAGTTGCCGGATGCTGAAAGACAGTTCCATCTTGTTTTCCTTTTCCAGTATAGGGCTCAGTTGCTGTCCCCAGGCGATAACGCTGTCTATCGGCGCGATGGAATCGTACGCAATGTTGTTTTCTATCAGGCGTTTCAAATTGGACAGTCGTTCGGTATTCAGGTTTACTGAATGTGAGGGGAGAATCCGGATAAACAGACCTATAGTAAATAATATATAGATATTCCTCTTCATTAAAAGTGGTGTTTTGTTGTATGTGTTATACTAGTTGCCAAAAATAAGCAAAAATCACAAAGAAGCGGTAGGTTGGCGGTGAATATTTTTCTCTTTGTGTTAATATACGTTGCTGCTTGTTCGTTTCATTGGTTCTGTTGCCGGCCATCCGGGAGCTGAGGCTTTATTCTGTGTGGATGTATATAAAAAAATCTGTCGGGGAAGTCTCCCCGACAGATTTAACCAGTAATCTAAGTGAGTTTTTCAGAATGTGATGTCCATTTTCACTACAAAAGTACGGGGAGCGGCTACTGCCATCGGGCGGTAACTGTATTCTTTATTCAACAGGTTGTTGACCATGAATTGGAAGGCGACTTCTTTGGTCGCTTTTACCCCGAAGCGCAAGTCAACGGTGGCATAGTCTGTATTATGTTTTTTCCAGTAAGTAGCCAGTGTTTCTCCTCTCGATTTTCCGAAGAGGATCGTGCGTACATAGTCCATTAAGTCTTGTTGTTGCTTTTCACGTTCGTCCATCATGAGGTAGTCCACTGCCAGTATCTTGCTCTTCCATGCAAAGTTGGCACCCAGATTGATACGCTTCCATTGAAAATCGACCGTGGCTTTAAAGCTGTGCTTCGGGCGGTATTTCAGATATTTGCCTGTATTCGACTTCTCCTTCATCTGAAGGGCGTCGGTGTATAAATCTTCTATTTCATTACGTTCCTTGTAGTCGGCATCGCGGGGCTCAGTATATACATATCCCAGATTATAGAATAGTTTCGTATTCTTGTTGAAGTCATAAACGCCGTTTGTCGAAATCTCCATACCGTAGATTTGCGCTTTCGATACGTTGTGGAACTGTGCTCCGATACCGAAACCTTTGCCGTCCGTCACCATCTGGATGGCATCGCTGATGCTGTTGATCATGCTGTAGTCTGCGTTATTGAACAGTCCGAACTGAAATTCAACCATGTCTCTGTACTCGGTATAGAATCCGGCTACGTCTACAAATCCTTGGAAGTTGCCGATCTTGTATCCTTGCTTGAATCCCAGTTCGGCATTGTAACCTTTCTCCGGTTTGATGTCGAGGTTCGGATAGATACCTACTCCTCCGATGTCCTTGCGGAGATATTTCTCGTTGATGGACGGGTTGCGGTAACCTTGTCCGGCGCTGGCACGGATAAAGCTGTAATCGGCTAACTGATAGTTCAGTCCGGCACGGAACACGGGGCGGAACGGAACTTTGGCTCCGAATATTTTCGTTTCTGCTTCACGGTGATGGTTGTTCACACGGTAGTATTCGGCTCGTACCCCTGCCGATACGCTCAGGCGGTCCCAGAAGCGCTGGTCGTACTGGAAGAAGGCGGCTACATTATCGCTTTTGTACACCTGATCCATGATGGAAGAATTGTAGCGGACGTGCTCGTAAGTCATTCCGGTAGTGATCTGTGCGCCGCCGTCCCATTTCTTGTTGAACTGGTAGTCAAGATAATAGTTATAGTTCTTGTCCGTTTTCGTCTGGACGTTGTTTCGGGTCGGATTCATTACGTTGGATAGCCAGGGGATGAGATCACTGGGGACTTGTCCGTTTTGTATGCCGTTCATCAGGTCACTTGGCAGTCCGTTGTCCATCACCCACGAGATGAGGTCACAATAATCGGCGGTGGTGGCGTTGGGGAAGATGTTGCCCAAGGAAGTGAATACCCCGTTCATGGCATCTTCCAGATTATTGTTGATCAGACCGGAACCGATGCCGACCAATGCCGGGTAGAGCGAACTGTAATCGCCGCCTGCTATATTCTGTATAGTCTGGGCGTTCGTTCCCATATTCCCAAGAATATCAGTGATGGATGCTCCCTGACTGGGCTTGACTATGTTGTCGGCACTATGGTAGAAACGTCCTTTGATCTTGTGTGACGTTCCGTTTTCCGGATTTACGTAGTTGATGAACGGGTCGATGTGGAAGTTGTTTTCTTCGCGCCCCATGTTGGTGAAAGGAGAAGGTTTGTAAACTTCTGTTGGTGATCTCCAGATGAAGAAGTCTCCGTACTGATTGGAAAGAAAGTCAACGTTTAGACCATAGTTCAATATCTTCATACCCATGTCCGGTTGATGATAAGTCAGGTTGCCGCCCATGCGGAAACGTTTGTTATATCCTTGCTGCCGGTATCCTTCATCGGTAAAGAGGTTAATGCTTCCGCTGACGTCAAAGTTGCCGATACGGCGGGAGTGGGAGAGATCGAATCCCTCATAAATAGGGTTTCGTATGCCGCTGAGAAGGTTTCCGCGCAGGATGGGTTTGACGGAATACTTGTCGTCTTTCCAGAAACTCTTGTCGCTCCATTGGTATTCGTCATTCTCGGCATCGCCATATATACCGATATAGGCGCTGAAGCGGGTTTTCGGTGTCAATCCCGGACGGGCGGTACGGATATTGATAATACCGTTGAGAGCAGACGAACCGTACAAAACGGATGAGGCTCCCTTGATTACTTCTATCTGTTCGATGTTTTCTAGAGGTACGGTGTTCCAGTTGATTTCTCCGGTTTTTGGATTTAGGGTGCTCATTCCGTCTACCAGAATCTGGCTGCGGGCACCTACTCCGTAGGTCCATCCGCTGCCGCCACGCATGGAAGGCTGTTTGTCCACAATGTCCACGCCGGGCAGCGTGCGGAGAGTAGAAGTGATATCTGTCGGTGCCTGACGGGCGATATCGCCTGCTTTCACCAAGTCCATGGATACGGTGACATTACTGAGCTTTTGCTCAAAGCGTCCGGCGCTTACCACTACCTCTTCCAGCAGCTTGGTACTTTCTTTCATGTACACGTCTTTAGTGATCACTTCACGTTTGCCGATAACAATGGGCATCAGAACGTCTTCATAACCGATATAGCTGAACACAAGGTCGACACCTCCCTCCGGAAGTTTGATTTCATACGCTCCGTTTATGTCGGACACGGTTCCCTGATTGCCGTGCAACTTGTACGTTACCGCTGCGCCAACCAAAGGTTCATTGGTATTGGCGTCATATATATGTCCTTTCAACGTCTGGGCAAAACTAGTCCCGAATCCGGCAAGGCAGATGAATAATGTCAGAATATATAGTTTTTTCATTGTTTCTGTAATTTATGTTTTTTCTTCTGGTGGAAAGTCTCATTCATTTTTGTCTGTCAGGTCGAGTCCCAAGTCCAGTTGGGTGATGATAGACCAGTTGTCATACAGTGGACCTAAATAGGAATTGTACAACATCGGACCGAAGTTAGGAATACCTTCCATCACTGGCTGAAGATGGGGGATGAAGGCTATGAGAGGACTCAGCGCTTCCCTGTTCAGATAGATATGCGTATGTCCGTTCTCCTTTTCTATCTGCATGGGGATGCCTTCCTTTATCCACGAGAAGAACATCTGAAAACTTTGGTGATCCATATTGGCGATCATAGATAATAAAGAGTTGTCCAATGATTCGCTCACAACTCCCAGTAGAGTCTTCAGTAAGAAAGGATTGGATTTCAGGATAGCATCTGCAATGCCTGCTATCAGATGAGCATCGACCGTCTGTCCCTGCCCTTGCATGACCAGGCTGATAATGCCCGGAAGGTTCAGTTTGACATAGAGAAGGTCATTTTTCAGATACCAGAAAGCCAGTCCCCGGGGAGACTCTGCATAATTGCGTCCCTGGGTTGCGGCAGTAATATCATCGGCAGACAATGTATTGAACATTAACTTCATCATAATGAAATTAATGACTTGTTGCTGGGATGCGGGATTATCCATGTCGATTTCGCTGAACTTCTGTTCCCCCAATTGCAGTTCGTCCGATGTATATTCGGCCGTAATGTTTCCGTCGGATTCCAAAGTGACACTTTTGAGTAATTGCGGTAAGAGGTATCCTCCCATGCCTTTTATAATAACGGATACGGTTGCGTACAAACTTCCCGCATCCTTTACCATCTCTAAATCCATGTCGGTATAAAGGGCTGCTGTCAGTATCTGATTGTCCGACTCTCCCCATTCATATTCGCCGGTTGTCTGATTGCGTACGACATCTTTTCTTCTGCCGCGTGTCAGTTCGCTCATCTGATAAGTTTTTATCCATTGATTTTGCGGCATCGTTACATTCAAATCCAGTTTCATCGTTTTCGGAGTAATGGAGCCGGCGTATTTCACAGTTGCTCCCGCGCACGAAACTGTTTCTCCGCTGAACGTATAGTTGTCTTCCTGCTCTGATAAGTTTATCCGGAATGATGTCTCTTTTTCTCCCGGAATGATATCGTTTAATGTCAATGTTCCTTTTTTACTGTCTTCCGTCTGAAAGTTGACGGTTTTTCCGATTAACTTTTCTCCGCTGTAGGTCAGGTCCAGAGTGGATGGTTTGATATACGAGCCATATTCCTGGCTGAGTTCTCCCGGCCAGAACAGCTTGTCATTGTAGGTTTCTTCGCAAGATGCAAGGAAGAATGTTGTACAAGCTACATAAAATAGTTTTCGTAATGTTTTCATTCTCTTTTTTGTTTTTATTTCAACGTATTTATTAAAACATTGCAAATGTCGGTTAATATTGTTTCTACATCAAGCTCTATTCTTGGTATTCGATGTTCTATTTTAACTATTTTATATGCACGTGTATTTGAATAGATAATTGTAATGTTCTCTTTTAAATAATAGATGTTCTGTTTTTCATATTTTAATAAAGGACTTGGAGGAAATTCGAATGGAAAAAGATATCTTTGTGGAACTAAATTTCTTAATTATGATCATAGATGATGCTCTTCCCAAGTTTGACCTTCCGGTCGATTTTGTTACAGATGACAGCATAACCGGCGATATTCTGAATCAATACGGTCGTTTTCCCTGCCATATAAAGGCGG
>OHAI01002547.1_pt1 | contig 13224 bp, 9 predicted proteins | sample 1577091 | NCBI WGS metagenome assembly OHAI01 (sample SAMEA3541548, study PRJEB24748) | human gut metagenome | biome: human gut; feature: human-associated habitat; material: faeces | place: China | collected 2012
GGCAGAACCGCCGCCCGGCCCAGCGTCCTGCGAACCGGAACAGCCGGTCTGCCGCCCGCCTGCAGCAGCAGGGACAGGGGTACAATAAAAACCAGAAGCTGCGCCCCGCTCCGCAGCGGGACGCACAGCGCCGGGAAGGCCGCAAAAAGCGCCGCCTGACCCGTGCCGCCATCCGTCGGCGGCGGAGGCTCCGCCGTCTGGCAACATTTGGGCTGCTGCTGTGCGTCATCGGGATCGGCATGTATCTCACGGTGACCATGCTGTTCCGCATCAGCGCCATTCAGGTGCAGACGGCGGACGGCACCCAGGTGACCGAGATCGCCGGGTACTCCGCCGACAGCATCCTGCAGACACTGGGGGTGCAGGTGGAGGAAAACATCTTCAGTTTTGACTCCGGTGCGAAGGCTGCAGAGCTGGAACGCCAGTATCCGCTGCTGGAATCCATCCGCGTGGTGCGCGACTACCCCAACACCGTGGTGGTGCAGGTGACCGAAGCCACCCCCACCTATGCAGTGCAGGCGGGCAGCAGCTGGCTGACCCTTTCGGACAAGTTCAAGATCCTGTCCGCAGACCCCGCGCAGCCGGACGGGCTGTGCACCCTGTACGGCGGTGAAGCGACCACCGCCGCCCCGGGCGAGCAGCTGAGCTTTGCCACACCGGAGGCCGACAGCACGGCCAGCACCAGTGCAGCATCCGACAGCAGTGCATCCGGCGTGGTGGACGAGGCTGACGCAAAGATGAGCGCGCTGGCGACCCTGCAGACCAAGCTGGACGAGTACGGCATGCGGAGCGACGTGACCCGCATTGAATTTGCGGACACCGAGCAGATCGCCTTTTTGTATCAGGACCGCATCAGCGTGCTGCTGGGGACGCTGAACGATCTGGATTATAAGCTGGACCGTGCCCGCTACATGCTGAACAACGAGGACGGCAAGGGCTGCGCGGCCACCGACACCGGGCGGCTGGACTTCAGCCATGTCAGTGCCGGCAGCACCCGCAAGATCTATTTTGCACAGGGCGACCCGGTCCTGCCCTCCGGCTATGTAGTGCCGGAAAAGGTGGAGCCGGAAACGCCGGAGGAGACTGCGGACAGCAGCCTGACCGACGAAGAGGCCCCGCAGGCCGCCCCGGCGGCGGACACCGCCCAGGAGGAGCCTGCATTGACCGACCCCGCCCGCATGACCGCCAACGAGGACGAGAACCCCATGTGACCCCACATCAATGTTTTGGAGGAGCGTAGACTGTATGAAATTGGAACAACTGATGGAGGGTGTGCCTTACACGCTGGTGCAGGGCAGCCCGGAGACCGAGATCAACGACATCATTTATGACAGCCGCAAGGCGGCCCCGGGCCTGCTGTTCGTGTGCATCGTGGGCACCCAGCGCGACAGCCACGAGTTTGCCGCCGACTGTGCCGCCAAGGGCGTCAGCGCACTGGTCATCCAGCACGACATCGACCTGACCGCCGTGCCGGGCGTGACCGTGGTGAAGGTGGAGAGCAGCCGCTATGCCATGGCTCTGATGAGCGCCAACCTCTTTGGCAACCCCTCCCGCAAGATGACCATGATCGGCGTGACCGGCACCAAGGGCAAGACCACCACCACCCACATGATCAAAAGTGTGCTGGAAGCTGCTGGCCGCAAGGTGGGCATGATCGGCACCAACGGCATCTACTACATGGGCCGCCACAAGGACACCGCCAACACCACCCCGGAGAGCTACGAGCTGCAAAAGACCTTCCGGGAGTTCCTGGATGCCGGCTGCGACACGGCCCTGATGGAGGTGTCCAGCCAGGGCCTGATGATGGACCGCGTGGCCGGTGTGCACTACGATGTGGGCGTGTTCACCAACCTTTCGCCGGACCACATCGGCCCCGGTGAGCACAAGACCTTTGAGGAATACCGCAGCTGGAAGGGTCAGCTGTTCCAGCGCTGTGATGTGGGTGTGGTGAACATCGACGACGAGAACACCGAAGCCCTGCTGGAGGGACACACCTGCAAGCTGGTGACCTATGGCCGCAGCGAGCAAGCCGATTACCGCGCCAGCGGCTACGAGCTGCTGCGCACCCACGATTTCCTGGGTGTGAAGTTCCACGTCACCGGCAAGGACGAGATGGACGTGAAGGTGAATATGCCCGGCGAGTTCAGCGTGTACAACGCACTGGCTGCGCTGGCCGTGGGCAAGGTGCTGGGCCTGCCGGATCAGGCCATCCACGACGGTCTGGGCAAGTGCGTGGTCAAGGGCCGCGTGGAGCTGGTGCCCATCAGCAAAAAGTTCACCATCCTGCTGGACTACGCCCACAACGAGGTGTCCACCGAGAGCCTGCTCACCACCCTGCGGGCCTACAACCCCCACCGTCTGGTGGTGGTGTTCGGCTGCGGCGGCAACCGCTCCAAGCTGCGCCGCTACGGCATGGGCGAGACCTGCGCCAAAATGGCCGATTTCTCCATCCTCACCGAGGACAACAACCGCTTCGAAAAGGTCGAGGACATCCTCGCCGATATCCGGGTGGGCATGAACAAGGGCAACCCGGACGCAAAATTCGTGGAGATCCCCGACCGGCTGGATGCACTGCATTACGCCGTGGACCACGCCCAGGAGGGCGACCTGATCGCCGTCATCGGCAAGGGCCACGAGACCTACCGCGACCGGATGGGCGTCAAGACCCCATTCCTGGAGCGGGAACTGCTGGAAGAATACGCCCAGCAGATCGGGCTGGAATAAGCAGACATAAAAAAATACGGAGCATCGCCGCAGCGATGCTCCGTATTTTTATGCTCAGTTCTCGGCCAGGTTGCCGGTGTAGAGCTGGTAATACTTGCCCTTTTTGGCGATCAGCTCGTCATGGCTGCCGCGCTCGATGATGCGGCCCTGCTCCAGAACCACGATGCAGTCTGCATTGCGGACGGTGGACAGGCGGTGAGCGATGACGAAGGAGGTGCGGCCATACATCAGGCCGTCCATGCCGCGCTGGACCAGTGCCTCGGTGCGGGTGTCGATGGAGGAGGTGGCCTCATCCAGGATCAGCACCGGCGGGTCTGCGACCGCCGCGCGGGCGATGGCCAGCAGCTGGCGCTGGCCCTGCGAGAGGTTGGCACCGTCGTTGGTCAGCATGGTGTTGTAGCCATCGGGCAGGCGCTTGATGAAGCCGTCGGCGTTGGCCAGACGGGCAGCGGCGACGCACTCTTCATCGCTGGCTTCCAGACGGCCGTAGCGGATGTTCTCCATGACCGTGCCGGTGAACAGATGGGTGTCCTGCAGCACGATGCCGAGCGAGCGGCGGAGGTCGTCCTTTTTGATCTTGGAGATGTTAATGCCGTCGTAGCGGATCTTGCCATCCGAGATGTCGTAGAAGCGGTTGATGAGGTTGGTGATGGTCGTCTTGCCGGCACCGGTGGCGCCGACAAACGCGACCTTCTGGCCCGGCTTGGCAAACACGGACACGCCGTGCAGCACCTCGTGGTCGGGCGTGTAGCCAAAGTCGACGTTGTCCATGACCAGGTCGCCGCGCAGCGGTACGTACTCGATCTCGCCGGTTGCGCGGTGCGGATGTTTCCACGCCCACATGCCGGTGTGGTGGTCGGCCTCCTCGAGCTCCCAGGTCTCGGGGTTTACCTGCGCGTTGACGAGCGTCACGTAGCCTTCGTCGGCCTCGGGCTCCTCATCGATGAGCTCAAAGATGCGGTCGGCGCCGGCCAGACCCATGACCACGGCGTTGATCTGCTGCGAGATCTGGCCGATCTGTCCGCAGAACTGCTTGGTCATGTTAAGGAATGGCACCACGACGGCGATGGACAGCGCCATGCCCGAGATGCTCAGGTTGGGCACGCCCAGCGCCAGGAAAATGCCGCCGGCAAGGGCCACCAGCACGTAGAGCAAGTTGCCCAGGTTCATAAGGATGGGCATGAGGATGTTGGCGTACATGTTGGCCTTCTGGGAGACCTCGAAGAGCTTTTCGTTGCGCTCGTCAAAATCGGCCTCGGCGGCAGACTCGTGGCAGAACGCCTTGACGACCTTCTGACCGTTCATGACTTCCTCGATATGGCCCTCGACCACGCCGAGCTCGGTCTGCTGCGCAATGAAGAAGCGCGCGGAGTTGGAGCCGAGCAGCTTGGTCATAAAGGTCATAAAGGCGACGCCGGCGATGATGACCAGGCACATCCACACGCTGTAGTACAGCATGATAAAGAACACCGTGACGATGATGATGATCGTCATGAGCAGGTTGGGCAGCGACTGGCTGATCATCTGGCGCAGCGTGTCGATGTCGTTGGTGTAGTGGCTCATGATGTCGCCGCGCTGGTGCGTGTCGAAGTAGCGAATCGGCAGGTCCTGCATGCGGTTGAACATCATCTCGCGCAGCTTCTCGAGCGAGCCCTGCGTGACAATAGCCATGGCGCGGTTCCAGAAGAGCGAGGACAGGACGCCGACGCCGTAGATGCAGGCGAGGGTGGTCACGAGCTGTGCGATCTTGGGCTGTGCGGCTTCCCAATCGCCCGACTGCCACGATTCGCTAATAATCTGCAGGGCGCTCTGCAGGAAGGTCGCGCCGATGGAGTTGATGATGGCGCAGAGCACCACGCCGGCGACGACGAGGGGCAAAAGCACAGGATAGAAGCCAAAGAGCGTCTTGATGAGGCGCGACATGGTGCCGCCCTTGCGGTTGAGCGCGCGCTCGGCGGTCGTTGCCTTACTCATGTGCCTCGCCTCCTTCCTGGGTCTGAGCTTGCGTTGCGGATGCCTCGGTGTCGGCCTCGACGGCCCCTTCGCCCTCGGCAGACATCTTGTTTTGCGAGGTAAAGGTCTCGCGGTAGATCTCGCTTGTCTTGAGTAGCTCGTCATGGTTGCCGATCTGTGCGATGCGGCCGCCCTCCATGACGATGATGCGGTCTGCGTCCTGCACGGAGCTGATGCGCTGGGCGATGATGAGCTTGGTCGTGTTGGGCAGATAGCTTGCCAGCCCTGCGCGGATCTTGGCGTCGGTCTTGGTGTCGACGGCGCTGGTGGAGTCGTCCAGGATCAAGATCTTGGGGCGACGCAGCAGGGCGCGTGCAATGCACAGGCGCTGCTTCTGACCGCCCGAAACATTAGAGCCGCCCTGTTCGATCCAGGTGTCGTAGCCCTTGGGGAAACCGTCGACAAACTCGTCGGCGCAGGCCAGATGCGCTGCCTCGCGGACTTCCTCGTCGGTGGCGTTCGGATCGCCCCAACGCAGGTTCTCGGCGACGGTGCCGCTAAACAGCACGTTTTTCTGCAGCACCATGGCGACCTGGTGACGCAGCGCGTCCAGGTCGTAGTCGCGCACGTCCACGCCGCCCACGCGCACAGCGCCTTCGGTGGTGTCGTACAGGCGGGCGATGAGGTTAACGAGCGTGGACTTGGCCGAGCCGGTGCCGCCGATGATGCCGATGGTCTCGCCGCTCGTAATGTGCAGGTCGATATCGTCGAGCGCCTGGCGCTTCGCATGCTTGGAATACTTAAAGCTCACGTGGTCAAAGTCGATGGAACCGTCGGCAACCTCGAGCACGGGCTCGGCGGGATCGGCGATTGTGGGCTCGGCGGCCAGCACCTCGGCAATGCGGTGTGCCGATTCGTCGGCCATGGTCACCATGACAAAGATCATCGACAGCTGCATCAGGCTCATGAGAATCTGGAAACCATAGGTAAAGGTCGAGGAGAGCTGGCCCACGTCGAACAGCGTGCCCTGGCTCGTGATGATGAGCTTGGAGCCCAGGTAGATGATGACGACAAACGCGCCGTTGACGCAGATGTTCATCATGGGGTTGTTAAAGGCGAGCAGCTTCTCGGCGCGGGTGAAGTCCATCTGGACGTCGCGCGCGGCGGTCGCGAACTTCTCCTTCTCAAAGTCTTCGCGCACATAGCTCTTGACCACGCGCATGCCGGTGACGTTTTCCTCGACGGACTCGTTAAGGGCATCATACTTGTGGAACACGCGCGAGAAGATGGGGCGCACCTTAAAGATGATAAAGAACAGTCCAAAGCCCAGCAGCGGAATAATGACCAGGTAGACCATGGCGACGCTGCCGCCCATGATAAACGCCATGGTAAAGGCGAAGATCAATACCAGCGGCGCGCGCACGGCGATACGGATGATCATCATAAAGGCCTGCTGCACGTTGTTGATATCGGTGGTCAGGCGCGTGACGAGCGAGGAGCTCGAGAACTCATCGATGTTGGCAAAGCTGAACGTCTGGATTTTGTAGAACAGGTCGTGACGCAGGTTCTTGGCGAACCCGCAGCTCGCATGGCTGCAGGTGACACCGGCCGCGGCGCCAAAGGCGAGCGACGTGAGCGCGATGAGCACCAAAAGGCCCGCAGTGGGAAGCATCTCGGCTACGGTGGCGCCGTCTTTGATGGCGTCGATCAGGTTGGCAGTGATAAATGGAATCAGCATCTCGCAGAGCACCTCGCCAAGCACAAGCAACGGCGTAGCAACGGTGACTTTCATATAGTCGCGGATGCTGCCCATGAGGGTTTTAATCATCCAGTTCCTCCCAGGTTACGCGGATTTTATCGAGCATTTCGGCGAGGTCCTCGCGCTCGTCGTGGGTGAGCGCGCTAAAGGCCCGTTCTCTAAAGCGGATGCGGGCTGCCTGGTCGATGCGGGCGTTTTCCCGGCCGGTTTCGGTCAGGCGAATGGTGAGTTGCCGTCGATCCTTGGGGTTACGGCTGCGCTCGATGAGGCCGTTGAGCTCGAGCTTGGACAGGATCTCGGAAAGCGACCCCGGTTTGAGGTCAAAGTGCATGCCGAGTTCCTGCTGCGACATCTCACCGTTTGGCTGCTTGGCCAGCAGGCAAATGATGGGCGCCTTGCCGGATACGCCTCCGCCATGAAAGTGCAAGTAATGGCCGCAAAAGCCCAGGCCATTGAGGATGCGCTTGGCAAGCTTGTCTTCGGCGCTGACCGCTTCGGGTATGTCTACCGGTTGCGACGGGTCACCGCCGGGCTCATGCGGAAGGACGAGTGGTTCAACACACATATCTAAGCTTCGCTCCTTTCTTTAGTTAGGTAGTTGAATTGTTTTGTGCCTAACCAATTTAGGAGCACGGTAAATAAATGTCAAGGTACCAAACTTATTATGTTCGAGCGGCACTTAGGGACGTTCCTTATGTGCCGGCATTTGGGGACACTCCTTGTGTCGACTAGTCATTTAAGAACGTCCCCAACGACTAACTTCCTCCTTCCCGTAACCTTTCCGCAACAATTCGTCCTCTGCGGTGCCAGCGCCCGTTCACAACGTCCCCTGCGCTACACTTAGTCGCACTGTGGCGCTGCCGCGCCGCGCCCGAAACAAGGGAGACCCTCATGAAGAATACTCAGCTGCTGCTGGTTAACGATATGTGCGGTTACGGCAAGGTCGCGCTTTCCGCCATGCTGCCGGTGCTGTCGCACATGGGCTACCGTATCCACAACCTGCCGACGGCGCTCGTTTCTGACACGCTCAACTACCCCAAGTTCTACATCCACGACACCACCGAGTACGTGCGTCAAAGCCTCGCTATCTGGGAGGAGCTCGGCTTTGAGTTCGACGCCATCTCGACCGGCTTTATCGTGACCGAGGAAGAGACGCGCATCATCTCGGACTTTTGCCACCGCCGTGCGCAAAAGGGCACCAAGGTGTTCGTCGATCCCATCATGGGCGACAACGGCAAGCTCTATGCCGGTGTGCCCGAGTCCACGATCGGTCTCATGAGGCACCTGCTCGAGTGCGCCGATTACGCGGTTCCCAATTACACTGAGGCCTGTCTGCTCACCGATACGCCTATTGCAGAGCAAATCACGCCCGACGAGGCTCGCGTTCTTGTGAACGCCGTGCGTGAGCTGGGTGCCAAGTCGGTGGTCATTACGAGCGCCGTAGTCAATGGCACGAACGCGGTTATCGGTTACGACCATGTGGCGGGGGAGTACTTTACGATTCCCTTTGAGCTCATTCCGGTCTATTTCCCGGGCACGGGCGACACGTTCTCGGCGGTGCTCGTCGGCCGCGTTATGGCAGGCTGGAGTCTGCAGCGCGCGACGTTCGATGCCATGCGTGTGGTGGCTGAGCTTATCGAACGCAATGCCGACCAAGAGGACAAGTCGGCCGGCCTTCCCATCGAGGCCTGCCTGGACGTGATCGACCATGAGTAACATTGGCGAGGGCGGCGTCAAGCCTGCGGGCGAGAACAGGCCGCTCGGCGCGCCGCGTGGCAAGCGTCCGCGTATCCGCGTGAGCTGCGTGGACCAGCTGGGGACGTGCCGCTGCCACCACGGTCACAAGCCGGGCGACGTTTTTGACTTTGACCGCGATCGCGGCAAGATGTGCGCCATGGCCTGCCATGTGGGCTTTCCCTATATCGATATCCTGCGCTATGGCGGAACCGTGCCTGGCAACGAGCCCGGCACGGCAAAGTTCTGCTGCCCCGAGGTCGATACTCTGAACGTCTGGCTTGCCGAGATCGTCGACGAGTAACCGAGCGAGGATTTTCTCCCGTCGAAATATCGAGCGTGGATTATCTCCCGTTTTGGGCGCAATTTCGCACTCAAAGTGGGAGATAGTCCTCGCTCGATTTGTATGCGAGAATCCCGACCTCACTTATGCCCATGCTTAGGCGCACGCGTCGTTGTTCTATGCGCGAGTAAGCTCAAATTTCTGCATTTCATCAAATTTCGGTACTAAAAATCTCTGCATTTCATCGATAATAGTCGATATAAATATCTGCATTTCATTTATCGAGGCGATGGGAGAGCTTATGTTGCGCAGGAAAATCGCTGATGAGCTTGATTGTTGGCAGAGATCCATTGAACGAAAGGCGTTGTTCGTCACGGGTTCTCGCCAAATCGGTAAGAGCTACTCGATTCGCGAGTTCGGTAAGTCAAACTACGCAACCTATATCGAGCTCAATCTCGCGGAAAATCGCCAGGCAAAAGATGCTCTTCTCGAGGCACGGGATGCCGACGATTTCATCAGCAGGGTGACGCTTCTCTCGGGAAAGCCGATAGCACCGGGCAAAACGCTCGTGTTTATCGATGAGGTCCAAGAGGCCCCCGACATCATGACGATGGCAAAGTTCCTTGTTGAGGACGGGAGGTGCCGCTGGGCGTTTTCGGGGTCAATGCTCGGGACCCAGTTCAAGGGCGTTAGGTCCTATCCCGTGGGATATGTTCACGAGCTTAGGATGTTCCCGCTCGATTTTGAGGAGTTTTGCTGGGCGATCGGGGTGAGCGAGGGAGCTCGCCAAACGATACGCGACGCGTGTATCAGCGAGAAGCCCATTCCTGATTACATTCACGACGCGATGATGGCAAACTTCAGGACCTATACCGTTGTCGGTGGAATGCCAGAGGTCGTGCAGCGTTTCCTTGACACGCGGGGCGACCTTGCCTCTGTTCGTCAGCTACAGTCAGAGCTCAACGAACAGTACCGGCGGGATATCTCCAAGTATGCAAGCGGGCGAGCCCTTCAGGTGCAGAGCATTTACGATCAGCTCCCTATTATGCTCGAGGGCGAAAACAAACGCTTCGTGCTCAATTCCATTGACCCCAAGGCGCATTACGACAAGTACCAGCGAGATTTTGTCTGGCTTGTCGATGCCGGCGTTGCTCTCAAGGCGGATATCGTAACCGAGCCAAAGTCGCCCCTGCTCAAGACGGCACGGCCATCGCAGTTCAAGCTATACCAATCGGATACGGGCATGTTGATGGCGCGCTACCCCGTTGGCGTCGCCCAGGCGGCGTATCTTGATAGCAAGGAACCCAATCTGGGCGGTATTTACGAAAACGTGGTGGCCCAGCAGCTGGCTGCCCAAAATCGCCAGCTTTACTACTATCAGACAAAGAAGCGCGGCGAAGTGGACTTTGTGGTCGACGGACCGGATGGAACAGCTGTTCCGATCGAGGTTAAATCGGGTTCCTATTACCACGCGCACGCCGCGCTCGGCCATGTGCTTGATACGGCCGAATATGGTATAAGGCTCGGGATTGTTTTCTCGAGAGGCAACGTTGAACGCAGCGGAGCTGTTCTTTATTTGCCGCTATATGCGACCTGGGCCCTTTCGGATGTTTTGGGTGACTCCTGTGCCGAGGGGATAAAGCTGGAGGTCAAGCCGGTCTAGGGACAGTCCCCGACGCAACAAAGGGATAGTGCCTTTGTCGCATCCGCTATCCGAGATAATGAGCGTGGATTTTCTCCCGTCTAGAGCGCACTTGAATGCACAAAGTGGGAGAAAATCCACGCTCAATTTGTATGCGGGAGATAATCCACGCTCGTTTTATGCCAATGGCGCACCTCGCGAGCTCGCTTGCCTACAGCTGCTCGAGCATAGCGGCGCAACCGGCGAGCACGTCGCGGTAGGTGGCATCGAAATTGCCGGTATACCAGGGATCGGCCACGTCGCCGGGGCGATCGGTCCAGTCGAGCAAGCGCGTAATCCTGCCGTCGGGGTCGTCGCCAAAGATGCGACGCAGGCCGCGCGCGTTCTCAGCATCCATATAGACAATGCGATCCCAGTCGCCATACTCCGCGCGACGCACCTGGCGCGCGCGGTGGGCGACGACGGGGATTCCGACCTCGCGTAGCTTGGCAACGGTACCGTGGTGCGGCGGGTTGCCGATCTCCTCGGTCGAGGTCGCTGCAGAATCGATGACAAACTCGCCCGCGCGCCCAGCGCGGCGCACCAGCTCGGTAAACACGGACTCAGCCATCGTCGAGCGGCAGATGTTCCCATGACAGATAAACAGTACGCGTTGCATGCGCGGTTTCCTTTCGATCATCATCGAGCTCGAGCATCGCATCTACGCCTACGCCCTCGCCCGCTTGCGCTCCCAACGTGCCAGCTTAATCGTCACCAGCGTAAGCGCCCAGGCCACAAGCGAGAACACGGCGCCCACGGCGCCCACGTGTGCAATGCCAATGCTGCTCACCACGGCTCCGCCTACCGCGGTGCCAAACGAAATGCCGACGTTAAACGCCATGGGCTCAACCGAACTTGCGAGTACCATCGACTTGGGGTGGCGGCTGCGTGCCACGTCCATAAAGTGCGTGATGCACGACACCGAGAACAGGTACATGAGCAGCGCTAGGCTAAAGACAAAGACCAGCGCGAGCGGCATGGTGCCGCTCACAGCAAACAGCCCGAGTAACGCCGCAGCCTGCAACACAAACGTCACAAGCAGCGCCTTCATGCCAAAGCGTGCATCGATCCATCCGCCCAGGATGTTCGAGATCAGGCAGAACACGCCGTAGGCCATAAGCGTGGTGCTCGCCTGAACGGTGCCCATACCCAGCACCTGCTCAAGATAAGGCGTCACGTAGCCGTAGAACACATAGACCGAGCCTACGCCAAACAAAAAGATGAGCATACCGGTGATGATGCTCGGTTCGCGTAGCAGACCCGCCTGCTCGCGGAAGGTAGCGGGTTCGTCGGTCTGTCCGGCGCGCGGCATAAACGCCACGAGCGCTCCGCAGATCAGAACGGCAAAGGTCAGCGTGCCGTACATGGCAACGTGCCAGTCGAGCGTGTCGGCCACAAACTTGCCAATCGAAGTGACAAAGACCATTGCCACGGAAAACGCACCATATACCACCGAGATGGCAAGCGAAGTTTGCTGCGGGGACAGCAGCTCGGGGATGTACGTCACGCCCACGGCGAGCAGTGCGCCCGAGACAGAGCCCAGGACAATGCGCGAGATAAACAGTACCTGGAAGTTGGGCGCCAACGCCATGACCAGGTTGCCGAGCACAAAGACAATGCTGTAGCACACGAGCAGCTGGTAGCGGCGGAACCGCCCCGTGCTGAGCGCGAGCACCGGCGTGGCGATAGCGTAGACCAGCGCGAACACGCTGATGAGCTGACCCGCGGTGGCAAGCGATATGCCGAGTTCCGTTGCCAAGTCGCTTTCGATACCGATGACCACGAACTCGGAGCAGCCGAGCGAGAATCCCAACAGCACGAGCAGCGCCAGGCAGAGCTTGGTGCGCGCGGGGGAGAGCGCGGCGGCGGTTGACTTACTTTTAGGCGTGGTTGCGGCGGTCAAGGTTGTCACTCCAATGTCGCATGAATAAGCGGGATTCAATCCCTGCAACTCTAACAGAATGTGTCAGGTGCCTGCCCCCTTTGTCGCAGGCTGCGCTTGCCTGTATAGTCGCAATACAGGCGAAGATGGTCTCAGGTACATCGCGGGCGACAGGAGATCCCATGGGTATGCACACGACAAAGGTTGCAGTGGGCGAGGGCAAGTTTGCGCTCGAGGCCCAGCTGACGGTGACGCCGCGAGGCATGGCGGTGTACGCCTGCTCGCCGGAGTTCGCGCACCTGGGCGCTACGGCGCAGGCCATTCCGCGCCCCGAGCCCGGCCGTACGGCGACGGTGAGCATCCTGGCCGTTCCGTGCCATCGAGATGAGATCCCGGCGCACGATATCGCGGCGGCGCTGGCGACGCGCTTTGGCGCGCCGGTCGTTGCAAGCACGGGATTTCATGTGGAGCAGGCGAGCGGGGACGACCTGCAGCGCGTGCTCGCTACCACCAAGGAGCTCATCGCCGCGCTCGAGGAGGCCGCCGCGCGCATCCTGCGCGCCGGCTGGGATGAGGGCGGTGCAGGCGCCGAGGTCGTGGCGGTCGATGCCGCGACCGGCGAGGCGCTTGGCCCTGTCGATCGCATCGAGGCACATGCCGGCGAGGGCATCCTGCATCAGGCATTTCTGACGCTTCTGGTCGAGGGCCAGGGCGAAGACGCGCGCCTGCTGCTCTGTCGTCGCAGCAAGCTCAAGCGCCTTTGGGGTGGGGTGCTTGCCGACGGTTGCGCCGGCCATCCGCTCCCCGGGGAAGACGCCGCGGCCGCCACGGCACGTCGCATCAACGAAGAGCTTGGCATCACGCGCGAGCCCGATCAGCTCAAGCACCTCGGACACGTGGTGTACCGCGAGGACCACGGCGACGGCCGCTGCGAGTGCGAATGGTGCGAGGTCTACCTTGCCCATGTTGAGCCGGGCGAGCTGCATATCAACCAAGAGGAGATCTCGGAGGTGCGCCGCGTGGCTCCGTCCGAGCTCGACGGCTACCTGCAGGGTCACCCCGAGCAGCTGGCCCCCTGGCTCCGCGAGGCCCTCGGCGACCCATTCATCCGCACGGCCCTCGCTATGTAGAAAAGACAGTCCCTTTGCCACATCCAAACCGTCACAACATTCGATGAAAATCTCGAAAACGAGGAAAAGCGTCGAATG
>OHAI01002562.1_pt1 | contig 13183 bp, 20 predicted proteins | sample 1577091 | NCBI WGS metagenome assembly OHAI01 (sample SAMEA3541548, study PRJEB24748) | human gut metagenome | biome: human gut; feature: human-associated habitat; material: faeces | place: China | collected 2012
CGGTCTTGCCATGAATTTCACCTCCTGTTTTTGGGTATAAGAAAAAGCATATTCCAAAAACGAAATATGCTTAATGATTTCTTAACCAAGATTCTTTTTTCTGTGTTCTTTTTCTCTTTTCAAAATTTCTAATTTTAATCTGCACCGCTTATCTTTCCAAATTCTAATCCCTGTGTGTATACCCGCTCCTATCAACAGTATAACTAATGCAGCATAAATTACATATAACATAATTATTTTCATAGCAATAAGCTCCGATGATTCAATTCCTGTTTTTTCATCAAGTATCTGTGGAACAATTGATAACGTAGAAAATGCTGCTATTGCTATAGTATAATAGATAGTCCTATTTCTATTTACATACTTTTCTTCTTCAAATTGTTCTTTTAAGTTAAATTCCTCAGTCTCTAACCGCATTTCATCAAAATTCCTGTACTTAATTTCATGCTTCTTTCTAAACTTAGTATACATTTTTGTGCTCCAACACATTTCTTTATCCTCCGTAAAATAGTATTTGTGTATATAATTCGACAATATCACACAAAATTCCTTTTTTAGAAGAATAATTTTTTTAATATCTCCACTCCCACCAATCACACGAGATATTCACCCATCATCTCACGATGATACACCGCTTATGTTACTAATTCCACGATACACTATATCACAGGTTCAATGTGACATTCAATGACATTCTTAATTTCAATCAGTGCGTTACCATGCAAACGCAAAATATGTCTGTATCCGTAATTCATTTTACAAGCAATCATTTCCCACGTTTGAAAATTGAGATAACGCAAAATTAATATAGTCCGAAGTGTTGCGTCGTCGAGTTTATTCACGTTTTCCAAAATCTCTTTTTTAATCTCATACAGTCTGTCAATGCGTTTATCTATCAATTCGGAATATGCCGCATAACTCACGAACTTATTCTCCGAAGTATTCACGTTTGATGTCTGCACCTTTTCACTGCCCGACCGAGCCACAGTGCTTGTTGCCTTTGTCAATGCCCGCTCTTGCTCCAAAATCAGTGCGTTAATCTCCTCGTCCGTTTTTCTCGCTCTCAAAAGCCATTCTTTACATTCTTTAATCGTCAAATCGTTTTCCTCCACTTCATTCAATTTTCAATTTTACTTTTTCAATCGGCACAATAATTACTGCGTGTTTGGTTTTGTCCAACAGTTCAAGTGAATATTTCAAAAATCCTCTCGGGTCTTTTCTTGCGATACACGCATTAAGGATAAACGGTGTCGGTTCGGGGATATTATAAAAATCAGAGTAATAAACCGTTTTATTCAGATTTTGTTTTACTTCAAGAATATCCATATCACAAATCCTCAATGCTTATAAATATACCCGTCTGCTCCGCCCAAAACTTTTCTGTTATTTCACTTGCCACAAGTGCGTCATCTTTCCAAAATCCCACTTCCGTCATAACATCCTTAAGCATTTTCTGTAAGTTATCCGTATCGGGTTTTGTTGCCTTATACTCACCGTCCGAATGCTTGCCTTTAGGGAAGCACCACTTTGTCACCATACGCACAGGCTTTTCAAACATCTTTTTAGGTGCGTAATGCGAAAGATGTGCCGCAAGTTTTTCTCTTACCGCTTTAACTTCCGGCGGTTCATAAAATACCGGCTTACCTTTTACGACCGCAATCTTTTTTTCTTGATACGTTTTTGTCGGCGGTATCATTGCCATAAAAAATTGTACTTTCATTTTCTCACTTCCATTTATTTACTTCGACTTATTTTGAAATTTTGCTTTGTCAGTCAGTAAGGGGAAGGAGTTGTTGTGCGTGAGCTTTCGCACAACTACTTCCCCCTGACCTTAGGGAAAGGGAAACCTTTATATATACGTAGTATATATACATTTTCCTTCCCTCGAGAAAAAGTCGATATTTTCCCGAGTTTTTCTTCCCTAAGGAAAATTTAATTTTTCTCGACTTTTTCCTTAAGGAAAGGAAAGAAATTTTTTCGACTTTTTCCTTATCAGTGAAATTTTTAAGAGTAATTTTCCCTCCGACATTTTCCCTCTTATTTCTTACCTACTTGACCCTCATCAATCCAAAATCCACCGTGTTCTTTCAATCTGTTTCTTACTGTTTTTTCCGTAACGCCCATATATTCCGCCATAGATTTTACTGTCACTTTATCATCAATTCCGCACGCCTCGAATGCCGTTTCAAGTGAATTTTTACGTTCTGTTTTACGTTCTGCGTCTGTTTTCTTTTTAGCAAAATTCTTTTTCCACGTTGGCATTCCGTCATCAACTGCAATGTCTTTTAACACTCCGATATTATCAATATCATGTACCGGATATTTAAACCACAGGTTTACAGGCGCAAACTTTGGGAACTCTCTAAGCGTACCCTCTATACGCCACGCACTACGGCTTTCTACCTCTTTTCTTACCTTACCGACATCTTCTATAACGCACTCGTAAGCGTCGTTTTCAAGGTATTCTCGGCACAATGCAAGCATTTGAGTTTCACTATACAAATCGTCCTGTGACGCATGATACAGTTTATCGTATTTATATAACCAACCCTCACATACTTTACATACTGCCTTATTCTTTTCCTGTTTTAATATATCGTCGTTCAATTCAAGTTCTACAAGGTCGATAAGTGCATCGGGATCACGTGCAAACACCCCCGAACCCGAGGCTCTGTCCATACTTCTTTTACCGCCCTGCGCACCCTTACTGTGATGATGACAATATATCACCGCACAGCCGAGTTCCGTACACACCTTGTCGAACTGATTGCAAAAGTGGGCCATTTGGTCTGCACTGTTTTCGTCACCCGTTATAACCTTATATATCGGGTCAATTATAATCGCTATATAATTCTTTTTGCTTGCCCTGCGTATAAGTTTCGGAGCGAGCTTGTCCATTGGTACACTGCGTCCTCTAAGATTCCAAATATCAATGTTGGATAGATTGTCGGGTGCTATGCCAAGTGCTGTATAAACGTCCTTAAAACGGTGCAGACAACTTGCTCTGTCGAGTTCAAGATTAACATACATTACTTTGCCTTGCGTACAGTTCCATTCAAGCCATTTCTTTCCCTCTGCAATGGCACAGCACAATTCTATAAGTGCATATGATTTACCTGCCTTTGACGGTCCTGCTATAAGCATTTTATGTCCCTGTCTTAAAACTCCGTCAATAAGCGGTGGTGCAAGAGAGGGCAAGTTGTCCCACACATCAGCCATACTTTCGGGATCGGGCAAATCATCATTCACGCTTTCAATCCATTCACGCCACTCATTCCAATTTTCTTTACCTATATTGGTATCAAGAAGATATTGTTTTTTACCGTTACGCATTATGCCCGGCATACGCGATAATCTTGACGGATTTCTATTCTGAATATCAAGTTTCAAGCCGTTTTTATTACACACGTTATACAGATAATCGACACGCTTTTTATATTCTTCATACGTTGATGCGTCAATTTTCACTATTGCGTGAAGGCTTTTCTTACCACTGTATACAAGTGCCGCAACAGGCAATTCCAACTCTGTTATAATGGCTTTTTGTGCCGAAATGTCCATTGTATCGGATTCGACAAGTGCATATCTGAACTCCGTTACGTTTTCATTTTTTACGCCCTTACCGTCAAGAGGGTTAAACCTTATCCACGCCCCGACTTCGCTGTTATAATCGCCGAGTACACTGCCTATATCGCCTTTGCATTGGTACAGTTCCTTTATAAGCTGACCTGCCGTTCTGTCGTAACAGCCTTTTGACGGCAAGAATTTTCCGTCATGTTCCCAACTTTCCGTAACATAGCCTACATTTTCATCCGGCTCAAAAAGTGTTTCGAGGTATGTGATAATCTGCTCTGTCGGATTCCATTGTTCGGGAATATGTATCTCACTGCGTTCAAGCCAGTTCCTGTCTACTACAACAAGTTCGTCTTTAGAACCTATTTCACTGTCCCAATCAAGCTCGGCTGATACATTTTCATAATGGTATCCGTTTTCTTTAGCCATTTGAATGATAGTTCCGGCAGTAACGGGAGCAGATGAGCCTTGAAATGTCGCCCACTTCTTTGCACATTCACCGCTATGGTAACGGTTTACGTCTTTCATACTCCACATATCCCAATCAGATACCGTATATCCCTCGTGTTTTAGTGCCATACCTACGTTTATCCACTCTTGATAACTGCAAGTTGACGGATCAATATATTCAAGAATTTCTGTCAAATTATAATCGTTCATATCTTAATTCCTTTAATATTCACTCGGATTTATCCCCGACGGTATTCGCCAACCGTTTGCGGCAATTCTGTCAATAAGATTTTTTGCTTTTTCAAACTCCCAAACACCGACGTGCTGAAAACCTCGACTTTCAAGAAAGCGTATTTGCTTTGGAGTTGTAAGTCCTGCCACACGTCTTTTTTCCAATCTTTCAAGCAGTTTGGTTGCCTTACCTGCATTGTCTATTTCGTCGGGGAATATTCCGTATTTTTCAAGTACCTTTATTTGTTTGTCTGACGGAGGTGACATTTCCCAACCGAATGTCGGTACATATCCCGATAAATCTTCGGCTTGTATGCTCATTTCAAATTGCAGAGGATCAACCAATTTACGCTTACGTTTCTTCATTTCCGCAAGAAGATTTGCAAGTGCCTCTTCTCTTTGTGCAACTACATCTTCGCTTGCCTTTTCCTCTGCCTCTTCTATGTCAACAGGATAACCCGCATTTTCGATATTCTCCGTCATTTTTACGGCAACTTCTTCATTTTCGCAAATCAAATGTGCGGGGTGACACAGTTCGTGTCGTTCCGTATGCCATAAAAAATCGAGTAAAAGTAAGTGGTCCTTATTCGGTGCAAGTCTTGTTCCGCGTCCTACCATTTGACTGTACAAACTGCGTACTTTTGTAGGTCTTAATATGACAACGCAATCCACATCGGGACAATCCCAACCCTCTGTCAAAAGCATTGAATTGCACAACACATTATACTTATTGTTTTCAAAATCATTTAATATTTCTGCTCTTTCTTTGCTTTCGCCGTTTACTTCCGCCGCTTTAAAACCTTTTTCGTTCAGAATATCCCGAAACTTTTGACTTGTCTTGACAAGTGGCAGAAACACCACTGTTTTTCTGTCAACGCAATGCTTTGCCATTTCATCTGCTATCTGATACAAATACGGATCAAGTGCCGTACTTAAATCGCTTGATTTAAAGTCGCCTGCCTGTGTTCCAACTCCTGTTAGGTCAAGTTTTAACGGAATTGTCAAAGCCTTGATAGGGCTTAAATATCCCTCTTTAATAGCCTTTGGGAGTGTATATTCATATGCAAGACTTTCAAAGACTTGTCCGAGATTTTTCATATCGCCTCTGTCCGGTGTTGCAGTGACTCCAAGCACCTTTGCCTCTGAAAAGTGGTCTAATACACGTCTGTAACTGTCTGATATGCAGTGATGTGCCTCGTCTATGATGATTGTATCGAAATAATCGCTTTGGAACTGATTTAAACGTTTTTCACGCATAAGTGTTTGTACCGAACCTACAACAACTCTGTACCAACTGCCGATACAACTTTCTTCTGCTTTTTCCGTTGCACAGCCTAAACCTGTTGTTTTCATAATCTTGTCTGCCGCTTGTTCCAAAAGCTCACCTCTGTGTGCAAGTATCAGCACTCGCTGACCGTTTCTCACACATTCTTCTGTTATTTTTGCAAATACTATTGTCTTTCCGCAACCTGTCGGAAGAACAAGCAATGTTTTATTACAGCCGTTCTCCCATTCACGGAAAACGGCTGATTTAGCTTCATTTTGATATGGTCTTAATTCCATTTATTACACCGCCTTAAAAACTTCCCGGAGTAAATGACGACGCAGGTGATTGCGTTGGTTCGGCTTGTGTTCCTGTCGGCTCATAGAATTTTTTGATTTCATTGGATTTTAAGACTTCACCTGTCTTAGTGCTTGTATATTCATGTATACCGATTTTACATCTGCCTGTTGCTCCGACAACCGCACTCCAATTCATACGGCACTTTTCGCCATGCTTTCTCTGTCCTATTGCGGTAAAAAATGCACAAAGCATTCCCTCTGTTTTGGTATGTAAAAACAGGTTGTGTTTAATCGTACCTTGATTACCTTTGCCGTCCGCAACGTTTAATGTTATAATCGCTTTGTTGCACGGCGGAAGTTTAGCACTTCCTTGATGTCTGCCACGCTCAAAGCCTGTTACCGTAAAATTATAATCACCGTCGGGCAATATTTGAAACTCACTGTCGTTTTCTATTTCATCATCCCAACCAAATTCTCTTTCTTCTGCCATTATTCATTACCTCCTTGAAATACATTTTCATTTCTCATTTTCTTAATAATTTCAAATACTTGATTCCATGCTCCTACCAATACACCGTTAATAAAATCTACCGCATAGTTTTCTATCGGTGTATCTTCGGGATAATATCCCTTATATGCTACGGCTTGTCTTATTTCAGCGTCTGTTACTTTATTCATCTGCATTAAGTCTGCCAAAGCTCTCGGAATATTTACTTCTTTCGGCATATCAAACGATTGTGCCGATGTACCAAATTCTTTTCTTTCATCTGATATGTTTTCTGTAATATGTGTTGTTGGTGCAACATTTTGCGTTGGTGTTACAGGCGGTGTCGGTGCAACTGACGGTGTCGGTGCAACTGACGGTGTCGGTGCAATAGGTTGTACATTATCTTCAAAACAGTGTGCAATCTTTTCATACTCAAACGGCATTTCGTCCGGAAGTTCGTGACGGTTCTTTGCGTCCCAACAAGGGTGATGTGTGGTGTACATTGTTCTTGTACCGCCCTGTGCCTTATGTTTTGTTCCTTTGTCGTCAGTCGCAACCGAAAATGTTTTATAATTGACAAATAAAATCATATCCGCCCACTCTTTCAAAATAGGTGAAATCTGCGAACTTGTTTTTTTGCCGAGTTTCAACTCCCAACGGTCATATGCTCCCATTTCGTCCGGCTGTTCAAATTTGCGCAACTGTGCATGAGCCGTCAAAACTACATTGATACCCAATTCAATCAATTCATCAAGTGAATTTAAAAATCTGCCTATCTCCTCTAATTCGTACACATACCCCGAACCGTATCCGAAATCCTCAATACTTTTTTTGTTATTATCTGCGCATATCTTTGCAATACAAAGTCTTTCCGCCCAGTCAAAAGTATCTATAATGTATGTTTTGCATACAGTCGGATTTGCTTTGACATATGCTACTTCCTCTTTTAGCAATGTCCAAGAGGTAGGCTTAGGCAAACGTCTTACGTCCATATGCTTTGTACTGCCCTCTGTATCTGAAAACAGAGGATTTGGGAACTTCGACGCAAACGTTGATTTGCCTATTCCCTCCGGACCGTATATGATTACTTTTTGTGCCGATTCGATTTTTCCGCTTGTAATATCCATTAAAATTCTCCTTCTTTCCAAGTTTTTGTCGCATTAGGTGTTGCTGTGCTTGATTCGCTTGAATATCCGTCCTCAATGATGATACTGCATTCTTCACCTGTACTTACTCTTGTGGCTATTGCCTGCAATCCCTCTTTTTCAAGCCATTCACCGAACTCTTTTAATGTGTCGGTATCCATTTGTTCAAGCTTATCAAGCAGTACAAAACCACAATTCGGATTTAGTTTTCTAACAATAGCCGTTGACACTTTCATCTGTTCCGCACCGCTCATATTGTCCCACTTGAATCCGTTGTATGTAAGTTCTCCGTCCTCAACCGACAGTCCGTCAAGCGGAAGATTTGCATTCTTTAATAAATCCGTTTTTTCTTTACGAACGTTATTAATTACTGTTGTGAGTTCGTCATATTTATCCTTGTATTCTTTTGCCTCTTCTTCGGCTTTGTCCTTATCCATATTGGCACGAACTTTAATATTTATCTGCTCTATGTTCTTTATGCTTTGTTCAAGTTCTTCTGTCGATTCGTCGTGCAAATCAAGTGCCGATTTTTGTGCAATTTCAAAATCCGAAAGTACAACATCAAGTTGTGATTGAAGATTTGTAATCTGTGCTTTTAAATCTTCGGAACGCTTTAAAAGTGATTGTGCTTTTTCACGTTTACGTTGGTTTTCGCCGTTTTTTGCAAGTATTTCCTGTTGCTTTAGGATAAGTTCCGAGATTGAAATAAGTTCTTTCGGTGCTTCGGGATAATCGACTATTTCTTCCGCAAACTTCTTCTTTTGGTCTGCTATTCTGCCTATCGCAGTACGTTCGTTATAAAGTTGTCGTTCCCTGTTTTCAATTTCATATAACTGCTCTCCGACACCGATTACTTGAAGCAGTATCTCGGCTTTTTCCTTTGATGTGCCTTGCATAAATTTCGGCAAGTCCAGTGCAAATTGTTCGATAAACTCATTCAAAAGCTGTTGACCGCCTTTGTTACCGTTCGGATCTATTACTTTCAATGCACTGTTCTTGCCCTTGCGCTCCACAATTAAACCGTTTGACAATTCAATATGAAGAATAGGCGGAATGACCGAGCCGTCACGCTGTGGTTGTGACGGACGGTATTTGTCACCGCCCAGTGCCCACGCTATACTGTCTATGACAGAAGTTTTACCCTGTCCGTTTTTGCCACCGATAACCGTCAATCCACTTTGTGCCGGCTCAAGCTTAACCGCCTTTATTCGCTTGACATTCTCAAGTTGGAGTTCATTTATCTTTATCATTGATTTTCGTTCCTTTCCGTGGTATAATGTTGACATAGATTATTAATCTATGTAATTACCTTTGACCGTTTCGAGTTGCACCTCATACGGTCTCTTTTTTTATGCTGATTTTGCAGTGACAACCTGCGCTGAGATTGTCGTTGCCTTTATACATTTCTGTTTGTTTAAAGGCTTCTTCTGTGTATATCGAACAGAATTTTAATAGTGTATCGTTAGTTTCTTTGTATTGATACATCGCTCTGAAAATCTTGCACGCTTGCTCTATTGTTTCCGCCTCGATGATTATCCAACCGCCCTTAAATGGCTGTCCCTCACTGCCGAATGTAATGTAATAGTTATTCATTCTCTTTCACCTCCACATTCTTTTTGACTAAATCTTTCAAATACTTCTTAACTAATCTGTAATATCTTCCTTTTACGTCTTCGGTCGAAATAGTATCCGTTGAAAATGTAAATGTTTTGATTATATTGAATGGTTCAGTTTGATATATTTCTATACATATCATAGTTGTAAATGGATTTTCATCACCTATCATATGATACATAGCAATAGGTGCTTGCTTATGTCTTTCTGCAAATAAATTAATCTGCAAACACAAATCGTGCAATTCTGTTATTTGCTTTGCTGTCATTGTTTCTCTCCTCCGATAATCTTCGCAACACTCATTTCAAGCGGGTGCTTTGACTTGATACGATTTGTTATCCCGTATCCTTTTGCTATGTATGCCTTAACCGACTTGTTGTCGTCGGCGTTTAAAACCACAACATCATCTCTGCCCGTCATTACTACATATTTGTTCATTTGAAAATATTCCTTTCACCATTATTTTCTGTTTCAAGTGTCCTCTGCACTCCTTGGCGAATGCGTTAATCATCGGAAACACCTCACGCTGAAAATACTCCTCTGTTTTCTCATTCTCTGTTTTTGGTTTTCTTTTTAGCATTTTTCTCGTTCCTTTCCAATAGTTTCAATCCGCCGAATAACCCCACTCCAAAGCTAAACAACGCTACTCCTATAACATACATATGTTATTCCTCCAATTCGAAGTGGATTTTTACCAAATCAATTAACGCAAGATATTCTTTGGTAAACTTACTATTACCGTGTGTTTCTTTTACCTTGTCAACAAATTCGGCTAATGTTCCGTAAAAGCAACCGCATTTAACAGCTATATTTTCCTTTGTTCTGAAAATGGTTGTATTTCTATATTTTGAACCTAATCCTTTTATTGTTATATAGTCAGCATCGCCGTATACCCTTGCATTGCCGCACACCTCTGCATTGCCGTACACCCACGCATTGCCGTACACCTTTGCATTGCCGCACACCTCTGCATTGCCAAACACCCACGCATTGCCGTACACCTTTGCATTGCCGTACACCTCTGCATTGCCAAACACCCACGCATTGCCGCACACCTTTGCATCGCCGCACACCTTTGCATTGCCGCACACCTTTGCATTGCCGCACACCTCTGCATCGCCGCACACCTTTGCATTGCCGCACACCCAACAGTTACCTTCTTGAGATAAATTGCGTTCGCTTTCAACATAACCTCCAAGCTCTCCTTTTTTTACATTGCCAAAATCTTTTAGAGCTTTGATTCTGTGTAATGTTGTTCCCGACACGTCTATTGTTTCATCAGTCAATTCATATTTTTTCATATATTATTCCTCGCTTTCTACCCTCACAGGCACACATAGACTGTCCGCAAAAGGATTAAAACTCTTAGGGAAAGTCTGACTATTTTACGGATAACACGCGGACAGCCCTTGTCTGCCTGTGAGATTTAATTTGTTATGCCGATAAACCTAATTTTTTAAGTTTATCTCTGCGTTTTTCAAGTTCTGCAACATCAATGCCCCACACTTCATATGCCATTTCGGTATTGATTGTATATAGCTGTGATGTCTTGACATTTTGCTTTATCTGTTCTTCCTGTACGGCTTTCTTGTACTTTGTCAGCGTCGCAGAACCCAAACCGCCGAACAACTCCTTGATTTCCTTGTTGCCGATTTCGGGGTATCTGTAATATATGTACAATGCCGTATCAATGTCAGCTATCTTCCTTACTTTCATTGTCTTTCACCTACTTTCTTTTTATGCTGATTTTTGTTCCATTATCGGCAGTATACCCTCACTCTTTAACAGTGCGTAAATAAACAATCTGCCTTTTTGTGTCCAATATGTATTTACTTTAGAATGTTGTTTGCCGTCATTTCCGTTTACAGTGTGTGTCTTTGTGCTTGTATAGCCTTGCTCCGCATATTCTTTGTACAGTAGCCATATTTTACCTTGTTTAAATTGTATCTTGTGTTCTTTTAAGAAATTGTTTAACCATTTTGCCGACTTACCGTAATCCTTTGCTATGACAGTGACTGATAATAAATCGGGACAATTTAAAACTAAATCATAATATGACGCCTTTGGTTGAAGTTCCATAATCTGCTGTTCTTGAACTTTAACAGTAGTGTTTAGTTTCTTATTTTTCTCTCGCTCCAATTTTAATGCCGTAAACGCCTGTATAGCCAAATCGGGATTTTCCAATAGTTCTTCGGTCGCATACATTCCTGTTTTGCGTATCGCCGGTAATACATCAGCCGTAACCCAATGCTTAAACTTCTTCGCATTCGGCATTTTGCTTGATAAGATAAGACTGTACAAACCCGATTCGTTTATAATGATTGTTTCTTTATTCTGATTACCGTCAAAAAGCATGACCTTATGTCTATCTTCTTCATCTACATGGCGGTTAATATCTCGACTACCGTTTTGGTACTCGAGGATTTCCGCCACATCCTTACCGACAAACATAATCTCTCCGTTTACTGTTGTTGTTCTTACAGAGCCAAACTCTGCATTTTCAAATACCTTTAATTCTTCCATAACTTTAATTTTCCTTTCGTATACATGTCGATTGTATTTTTTAACCATTTGTGCTATAATCATCTCGGAAGGAGGTGACTATAATGATAATTGTAAAAACACTTAACGAATTCCTGTCATTTATAGATATGGCAAAGCAACAAAATATTTCTTATTCAATAATAGGCTCTGAAAAAGAAGGGTTTGAAGGAGTTCTTAGTTCAGATAAAAGAAATAATAAGTTTTATGGTAAATATGTCCTGCTTTGTCCATCATTCAAAGTTTTTGTTTCTGTAAAATCTCCTCTTGATGAAAAGCACACAATTACAAATATTTCATCATCATTTGGTTTTACTGAATTTGAACATATTTCATTAAAAGACGGAATTTTATACTGCAATAATTGAATTTTAGGAGGATAGTCTAAAGAAGATTATCCTTCTATTTTATTCAATAATTCCAAACATTTTATTTTGATTTCAAGGTCTTCCGTTGCAGTATATATACTCATAATCTCTGTAACTAAAAATGACCTTTTTTGTTCAAAATAAAGCTTTATATACTCATCTTTCTTAAATTTCATAATTCTCATCTACTTTCTTATTTATCAACTTTTCAACACTGTTTTTGTTTTGTATTATCATATTCGAAACTTTTAATTCAAAAAAATTTCATACTTCCAATTATACTCATTCACAATTTTAGTTGCTTCACTTAAAAAGAAATCTGACTGACCATTTATTTTTTGTAATACCGCCGTTGAACTGATATTCAGTAAATGAGCCAAATCATTAGCAATGATATTATTTTCTTTCATTTTACCTTTCAATTTCATATACGGTTTATGTTTTAAGGTTTCCAATTTAACAACACTCCTTTTATATATTACATTGTTTGTTGTGTTAATATTAACTTACAAGTATAATATAGCACATTTTAGTTTCGTTGTCAATAACTTTTTAGAATTATTTTTATGTTTTTCAAAACTTTTTTTATTTTCCTCTTGCAAATAGTTTATATATGTGATAACATAACTTTGTAAGGAGATGATTATATGTTTTCCGAAAATTTAAAAATCGCCCGAAAAAGAAAAGATTATACTTTAGAACAGCTCGCCAACGAATATAATAAACGCTTTGGTGGCGGACTCAGCAAAGGGACACTTTCTAAATATGAAAACGGCAAACAAGAACCGATGATAACCGTTGTTATAAATTTAGCAGAAATTTTAGATGTTTCTATTGACTTTTTAACAAATTCAACGCTTGATAACACATATAAATTAGTATCGGACGAATTGGGCTTAAGTCAAAAAAGTATTGAAATTATAAAAACTTTAAACGACAATAATTTATCCGATGCAATAAACTGTCTTATTGAAGATAATAACTTCGTAGACTTTTTACAATATTTTTATCAGTATAAAACAGAATTTGCAGATAGAAAAACAGCAGAAAAATATTTCAATAAATTTATTTCTAAAATTGGTCCTTATGCAAGAGCCATCTATCCAGTAGATAATGTCGAAGATTATGAATATTTAATATATAACAATCTACAACGTCACTTTGATGATTTAGTTAACAGACTATATTTTAAAGAAAATAAACAAGGGGAT
>OHAI01002569.1_pt1 | contig 13138 bp, 9 predicted proteins | sample 1577091 | NCBI WGS metagenome assembly OHAI01 (sample SAMEA3541548, study PRJEB24748) | human gut metagenome | biome: human gut; feature: human-associated habitat; material: faeces | place: China | collected 2012
GAGCGAGTGGGACGTCGCCGACTCCATTGGGCCTCAAAGATTGAGATAAATATGGATATGAACCCAATTTGTGGGGGTGGGGCGTTGCGCGCTGGTGCGGACGGGCCCCTTTTGGCATGACTGGGCGGACTAATTATCAAAAAATGCCATCTACCTGCGGGTTCACAACGCTGCCACAAACTCTCAAAAGTCGATTCAAGCTTAACTTGAAGGTTAGGGCGCTCTATCCAGGGGCGAGGGGTGGGCAAAAACAGCTGACACAACACAATATATAGTGGTTGCTTGAAATCGCGAGTGGTCGTTTTTATGGGATGAGTGGGGGGATGGGTGGAGGGTGGGGGGAGAGAGTGGGAAAAAGTGTTGATAAAAGTCGCTCTAGCCCATAATATTGAAAGCGTCGACAGAGGGGGTGGTTCCCCGTACACGCGCATCCGAGCAACCGAGGGGAGGGCGCAGCAGTGATATTGACCGGAACATACGAGCGCAATCTCGATGCAAAAGGTCGTCTGTCCCTGCCTGCACCCCTTCGCGAGGAGCTTGGAGAGCACGTTCGCGTGTTCAAAGCCCTGGATGTCGATGCTCTGTACGTGTTCTCTGCCGAGGCCTTCGATAAGTGGGTCGAAGGACTCTTCGCGGGTCGTGAGGGCCACGAGGGTTTTAACCCGCGTGACATTAATGACCAGAAGCTCATGAGGGCGATCAACAAGCGCACCACGTCGATGGACGTGGACAGCGCCGGTCGTATCGGTCTTTCCGAGTCTCTCCGCAAGCAGGCGAACCTCGACCGCGAGGTCACGGTTGTGGGCAACTACGACCACCTTGAGGTTTGGGACCGCGCTACGGCCGATGAGGACGATGACGATGAGGCCCTGCTGGACCTCTTCTTCTCGTAAGGGCAAGGCACGGGTAACGGATGGAGCGTGGGATCTTGACACAAGAATATCGGCATGAACCTGTCATGCTCGGCGAAGTGCTTGAGTCGCTGCGGCTAAAGAGCGGCTCCGTTGTCTGCGATTGCACCCTTGGCGGTGCCGGCCATTCGGTAAAGATGGCCGCGCAGGTGGGGGAGACGGGTCTTTTGCTCGGCGTCGATCAGGACGACATGGCCCTCGAGGCCGCTGGCGCCCGTCTGGACCGCGAGGTTCCCGGCGTTCCGCACCAGCTGCTGAAGGGCAACTTCGGCGACTTGGACGAGCTGCTTTGCTCGGCCGAGGTGCCCGGGGTCGATGGCTTCCTGTTCGATTTGGGCGTTTCGTCACCGCAACTCGATATCCCTGGCAGGGGCTTTTCGTATAACGAGGACGCCCCATTGGACATGCGGATGGATCCGGGTAATAACACCTTAAACGCAGCTGAGGTCATCAACACCTATAACGAACACGACCTCGCCCGGATTCTACGCGTCTACGGCGAAGAGAAGTTCGCCTCGCAGATCGCGCGCGAGATCGTGCGCCGCCGCGAGCAAGAACCGATCGAAACCACCGGCCAATTTGTCGAGATCATCAAGGCGGGTATCCCGGCTGCCGCTCGTCGGCATGGCGGACACCCGGCCAAGAAAAGTTTCCAGGCCATTCGCATCGAGGTCAATCACGAGCTCGATGTGCTCGAACGAGGGCTTGATGCCGCCACCAGGTGGCTCAACCCGGGCGGACGTATCTGCGTCATCTCGTATCACTCGCTCGAGGATCGTATCGTAAAGAACCACTTTAAGGAGATGAGCCAGGGGTGCACGTGTCCGCCGGAGATTCCGGTGTGCGTGTGCGGCAACGTGCCGATACTCAAGGTCATCACCCGCAAACCCTTGGTTGCCCAGCCTGATGAGGTTGAGCGCAACCCTCGGGCGAGATCAGCCAAAATCCGCGTGGCGCAGCGTCTGTAGGCACGACCGCGCGATATTGGACCTCCCGCTCGCACCATAAACGAAGCTTAAACACACTACCAACGTACTCGGGATGGGAGGCGGCATATCATGGGCTACAACACTTCAAGCGCAGCACTCGCCTATGATATGAACGCCATGCCCGCCTATCGTGAGACGCCGCAGGCCCCCGTTGCTCCCCGTGAGCAGCGCACACCGCGCTTTGATGTCTACACGGGCGCGGGCCGTCAGGCAAACCAGGCGGTAAGCCCGGTTTTCATGAGCGTTCTTAAAACGTTTTGCATCATTGCGGCCATCTTCATGACGATCGGCGTCGCCCGCGTGGCGCTCGCCGGCGTTACGGCCCAGGTGCTCAACAGCAACGCCGAGCTTACCAACACGCTCGAAAAAGCGACCGATGAGAGCTCCGACCTGGAGGTCATGCATTCGGTCTATGGCGCCGACACGCGCATTCGCGACCTTGCGGGCGCTTACGGCATGGTGGAGCCCAGCGAGAGCGTTACACTTGACTTTTCGCAGGATGCAGCCGCGGGCGCCAACGCGACCGCGACCGCTCAGTAGCAAGACGGTAGCTGAGTATGACAAATGACTATCGCCGCGGTTCCGATGGGGGCCGCGGTTCTGGACGTCCCTCGTCGCGGGGACGTTCTGGTTATCAAGGAACGGGTCGGCAATCTTACAACGCCGGGCAGTCCCGTGGCAACGACCCGGCGTCGCGACTTCGCGGCTCGGGCGGCCCTCAAGTGCATAACACCAGGTCGCGCAAGAGTTCGTCGACCGAATGGCTCACGGGCACGCCTCTGCCTCGCCGCAAAGCCGTCATGGGCTTCATTGGGCTTGGTTTGGGCTTGGGCGTCTTTCGCCTTGCCGACTATCAAATTGTCGAAGCCGATAAACTGCGCGAGCGTGCCGATGCGCGCCGCCTGCTTGCGCAGACCCTCTATGCCAAACGTGGCACCATCTACGACCGCAACGGTAACGTGCTGGCGTCGTCGGTCGAATGTCGCAACATCGCCGTGAACCCCCAGCTTGTCGAGGATGTTGACAAGACGGTGTCGGCGCTGGTCAAGGCAACTGGAATCGATAAAAAGACCTGCCGCAAGCTCGTTGAGTCCGATGGAACCTGGGTGTATATCAAGCGCCAGGTGGACGAAGACGACGCTGCGGCGCTGGAGAAGAAGAACCTGCCCGGCGTGCTTTTTGAGCAGGCCATGAAGCGCGTATATCCATACGGCAATCTGGCATCGCAGGTGCTGGGTGTAGTGAATGTAGACAACGACGGCTTGACGGGTCTCGAAAAGCAATACAACAAGCTTCTGACCGGCACGAACGGTTCTCTCGTACGCGAGCGCGCGAGGGACGGCAGCTATATCGCGGGCGGTGCCTATAAAAAGGTGGCTGCGGTCGACGGCGTTGATATCGTGACGACGCTCGACGTCAATATCCAGCGTGCGGCCGAGGATGCCCTGGCAGAGGCTGTCGAGAAGACAAAGGCCAAGAACGGCTCGGCGCTGGTCACCGATCCTACGACAGGCGAGATCTTGGCAGCCTGCTCGTATCCGACCTACGACCAGACCAATTTGGAAAACGCCAAGACCGAGGATATGAACCTGCGCCTGGTCACCGACGCCTACGAGCCCGGCTCGGTCTTTAAGACGCTCGTGGCGGGCGCCGGCTTCGACTTGGGTGTCGTGCGGTCGAGTACGTCGTTTGAGGTGCCGGCGAGCATCAAGGTGGGCGACGATACCGTCACCGATGCCGACAAGCGCGACTACGCCATGACCATGGATGTGCGCGAGATGATGCGCCGTTCGTCCAACGTGGGATTTGTCCTGGTGGGGCGCAAGATCGGTGCCGACGACTTTGCTGCCTATGTGGACAAGTGGGGCATCGGTCACAGCTCTGGTGTCGATTTTCCGGGCGAGAGCCTGGGCATCGTCAAGGAGCGTGACCAGTATGACGGCGCCACGCTGGGTTCGATGAGCTTTGGACAGGCGCTGTCTGTCTCACCGATTGAGATCGCACGTGCCGTGGGCGGCATCGCCAACGGCGGCGTGATGATGACCCCGCACTTCTATAAGTCCAGCAAAGGCGACGAGAAGGACTGGGACGAAGGCGAGCGCGCGATTTCGGAGGACGCCGCATCCCAGGTGACATCGTGCATGCAGACGGTCGTGTCGGAGGGAACGGGCGTTGGCGGCGCGGTTGACGGCTATGACGTGGCGGGTAAGACCGGTACGGCCGAACGTGCCGACGAGAACGGCGGCTACCTCAAGGAGAACTACATGTCGTCCTTTATGGGCTTTGCACCGGCACAATCGCCCAAGGTGCTGTGCTATATCACGCTCGACGGAACGCCGAGCGGCTCAGATGCCGCTGCGGTGCCGTTCCAGTCCATTATGGCCAACGCGCTCGACGTGCTGGGTATCCCACACACGAAGTAGGGGGTTACAATCTTTGGGGCGTGGTTTGTTGTCCCATATGAGGGGTGTTCACATGCCCTGCACCACGCATGCGCGGCGCTGGGATACAATACGCCGATAGCATTATTTAGGTTTACAGGGGAGCTGCAATGATAGAGATCGCCGTCAACAACCTCGCGGCCGCAACAGGGGCCCGAACCGTGACGGGAGAAGTCGATCGGGTATGCCGCGGGTGCGTTATCGACTCGCGCCAGGTCGAGGAAGGGACGATTTTCGTCGCCTTTCCCGGTGAAAACGTCGACGGCAATGATTTTGCTTCCCGTGCCGTCCAGTCGGGTGCCGGCGCCGTCGTGATGACGCGTGAGCCCGAGGCCGAGCTGGTCTCGCTGGCGCAGGACAAGGGCTGTGCCATCTTGCTGACCGATGATCCCGAGGAGTTTCTGCTGCGTTTGGCGCACGCGTATCGCCTGGAGCTTGGCTGCCTGGTCGTTGGCATTACCGGTTCCATCGGCAAGACGACGACCAAGGACGTTCTCGCCGCTGTGCTCGCCAAGCGCTATCGTGTCTGGGCCACCAAGGGCAATTTCAATAACCTGATCGGCATGCCGCTCACGGTGCTTTCCGCTCCGGCCGATACCGAGGTCCTGGTGCTCGAGATGGGCATGAACCATTTCCACGAGATCGAGCGCCTGTCCCAGTCCGCCAATCCCAACCTTGCCATCGTGAGCAAGATCGGCACCTCTCATATCGGCATTTTGGGCAGTCGCGAGAACATCGCCCGCGCTAAGGCCGAGATTGTCCAGGGCATGTGCGCCGCCGGCGACTATTTGCCGCTGCTGGTTTTGGGCGGCGAGGACGATTTTACGCCGTTCATTCGCGATACGTTCGCCCAGCCTGCTGGTATCGACGTGATGCTGGCCGGTGTCTCTGACGATGATGAGGTCCGCGCCCGCGACGTTCGCGTTGATGACGAGGGCCGTCCGGTCTTTACGCTCGATTTTGGTCAGGGCGAGACAATCGATACCATGCTTGCCATCCCCGGCGTGCAGTCCGTTCCTAATGCCGTTAAGGCCGCCGCGGTTGCCTATCGCCTGGGCGTGACGCCCGAGCAGATCGATGCTGCCTTTAGGGGTCTTACGATCACCGGACACCGCCAGGAGATCAAGCGCGCCAAGAGCGGTGCACGCGTCATCGATGACTCCTATAACGCCAGTGCCGAATCCATGGCTGCTGGCCTCGATCTGCTGTGCTCGCTTTCGTGCACGGGGTCTCGCATGGCGATCCTGGGCGAGATGGGCGAGATGGGCGATGAGGCTCCTCGCATGCATGAGCTCGTGGGCGCCTATGCCGCCGCCAAGAAGCTCGACATGCTGGCGTGCGTGGGTGGTGAGCTGGCCCAGCTTATGGCCGATGCCGCACGCATGATGGGCATGGACGAGGACCGCATCCAGGTGTTCTCCGATTATCAGCAGGTGCTCGACCGCATGGGCGGCGCGCTTGAAAAACATGATGTTGTACTGGTCAAGGGTTCCCGCTTTGTTGAGCTCGACCGCTTTGTGGAAGGTGTGTGCTAGCCCATGTTCGGCAATCCCTCGTATCCAACGTATCAGGCTTTTTTGGGGCTTGGCATCGCCGCAGCCATTGCGCTGCTGCTCATGCCGTGGTGGATCAAGCTGCTCAAGGTCGAGGGTATCGGCCAGCAGGTTCGTGCCGACGGCCCCAAGCGTCATTTGGTTAAGCAGGGAACGCCCACCATGGGTGGCGTTGTCATCCTCGTCGCGATCTCGCTGACCTGCCTGCTGATGGGCAAGCTCACCACCGAGCTCGTACTCGTACTGCTCGCCACGCTGGCGACCGGCGTGCTGGGCCTGATCGACGACCTGACCTCCGTTACGCATGGGCGCTCGCTCGGTCTGACGCCTCATGCCAAGATGATCGGCCTAACCATTATCTGTGTCACCTTTACGGTACTTGCCGTCAACTGGTGCGGCGTCGCCCCCGAGATTCGTTTTCCCGGTGGGTTGACGATCGACCTTGGCGTGCTTTCGACCACCATCTGCGGCTATTCGTTCCCGTGGCTCTATATTGTCTTTTGCTGGCTGATGATTGCCGGTCTTTCTAATGCCGTGAACCTGACCGATGGCCTTGACGGTCTTGCTGGCGGCACCTCCATGATCGCCATGCTCGCCATGGCTGCCATGGCGTTTTTGCACGGAGACGTGAACCTGTCCATCTTCTGTACCGCGTGTGCCGGTGCCTGCTTGGGCTTTCTGTGGTTCAACTGCTATCCGGCGAGCATCTTTATGGGCGATACCGGCTCGCTTGCTCTGGGCGCCGCGTTTGCCTGTACGTCCATCATGACCAACACCGAGGTCGTCTCCCTCATCATCGGTGGCCTGTTTATCGTTGAGACCCTGTCGGTCATGATTCAGGTTGTCTACTTCCACTTTACGCACAAGCGCGTCTTCCTTATGGCGCCCATCCATCATCATTTCGAAAAGAAGGGTTGGGCCGAGACCAAGGTCGTCATCCGTTTTTGGATTATCGCTGCGGCATTTGGTGCCGTTGGCCTTGCTCTGTTCTTCCAGTTGGGATAGTGGTCTTTCATGCCTCTTGCTGATGTCTTTAGCCTGCTCGTTTTGGGTCAGGGCAAATCCGGTCTCGATGTCGCCCGCTGGGCGCTGGCACATCCAGAGCGCGTAAGCGCCGTTACCGTGTATGGCGGCGGCACCTCTGAGCCCAATGACGCCACGCGTGCGCTCGAGGCTGCTGGTGCGTCGTTTGTCTATGGGACCGAACAGGTCGAGGGCGCCTATGACGTATGCGTGACGTGCCCGGGCATCTCGGAGTTCTCGGGCTTCTTTAAGGCCGGGCGCGAGCATGCCGCCCAGATTATGGGTGAGCCCGAGTTTGCCTATCGCCTGTCGCCCGATAACTGGATTGCCATCACGGGCACCAACGGCAAGACGACCACCACGTCGCTGACCGATTATCTGCTCAAGGCTTCCGGTGAGGCCAGTGTAGCTGTCGGCAACATCGGTGAGCCGCCTATCAACGAGATTGACGGCCGAGCCCACAACGAGTGGTTTGTGGCTGAGCTCTCGAGCTATCAGATTGCTACGACCACCGAGCTCCACCCTCGCGTGGCGGTGCTGCTCAACATCACTCCCGACCACTTGGGCTGGCATAAGAGCCATAAGAACTATGCGCTTGCCAAGATCAAACTGTTTGACAATATGGTCGATGACGATCTGGTGGTCGTCGACGTCGAAGACGCCGGCATTCACGAGTTCGATGAGTACATCTACACGCCGGGTCGTCGCATCTGCAAGGTTGCCTTTGACGAGCCAGAGGGTGAGGATGTCGCCTTTGTGCGCGATGGCAAGATGATCGTGCGCCTGAAGGGCGTCGAGACCCCGCTCATCGCTACATCCGAGCTCAAGATCTCGGGCCATCATAATGTTATCAATGCCCTGTGCGCTGCCACGGCTGTCCTGGCCGTCGGTGCCAATCCCGAGGGCATTTGCCGCGGTCTGGCCTCGTTCCAGCCGCTCGAGCACCGCGTGGAGCCGTGCGGCGAGATTGACGGAGTGCGCTACGTCAACGATTCCAAGGCGACCAACACCGACGCGGTCGAGAAGGCACTGACGGCATTTCCCGATGACAACGTGATCTTGCTGCTCGGCGGCCACGATAAGGGCACGCCGCTCACGGACTTCGCGCGCGTCGTTATGGATAACGTGCGCTCGGTCGTCTGCTTTGGCGATGCGCGCGAGCGCTTTACCGCCGCTATGGACGAGGCCGATGTCGATGGCGATGTGGATATCGCCCAAGCGGATGACCTACGCGATGCCGTGGACGTTGCCCGTTCGCTGTCGAGCCGTGGCGACGTGATCTTACTTTCTCCTGCCTGCTCTTCGTTCGATGAGTTCTCGGGCTATGAGGAGCGCGGCCGCGTGTTTAAGGACTACGTGGCTCAGCTTGCCGCTGCAGCGAAATCGCAAATGGAATAGGGGTTGCCGGTGAGAGAGGAGAGCCCCCGACAAGGTATGAGGAGGCCCGACTCGGACCGTGCTTCCTCGCGGCGCAGCACACCGCGTTCCGGTCGTGGCAGGCAGTCGTTTAGCGAACGCTATATTGCCGGCGTTCCCGCCCGCATCATGCGCCCCCGTCTGATATTTATGGCCTGCCTGTTTACTTTGGTGTGCTTTGGTCTGCTGATGGTGTACTCGGCGTCTTCGGTCGAGGCGCTGCACGAGAATGGCTCGGCGACGTTTTTCCTGGGTCGACAGGCCGCGTTTGCCGTGGTTGGTGTTCTGGCGCTGATTGCCATCGTGCGCGTTTTGCCGGACAGCTGGTTTGGGGAGGATGTGCTTAGGATCTTCCTTATCGGCATGATAGGGCTACTGTTTCTGGTGTTCTTGGTGGGCAGCGGCAGCCGTGGCGCCACGCGCTGGCTCAACATCGCCGGTATTCAGTTCCAGCCTTCCGAGTTTTTAAAGCCATTTGCCATTGCGTATTCGGCCATCATGCTTGATCGCTTCTTTTCGCCCGGTGGCAACATCAACGAATTCCTTCGCAAGATGGGCATCTACCTGGGTATTTCGCTCTTTCTGATCTTTATCCAGCCCGATTTCGGTACTGTCCTGATCATCCTGTTGACCCTCATGTGCATGGCGTTGTTTGCGGGTCTCGACCCGAGATTTATCATCGGCGTGCTAATCTTCGGCATTCTCGTGATCGTGATTGCACTTGTCGCAGAGCCGTACCGTATGGTGCGTATTCAGGTTGCCTTGAACCCTTGGGCTGACGAGTATGGTGACGGCTATCAGGCCACGCTTGCCATCATGGCCTTTGCTTCGGGCGGTCTGTTCGGCCGTGGCATCGGCAACTCAACCATGAAGTACTCGTATCTGCCCGAGGCGCACAATGACTACATCCTGGCCATCATTGGCGAGGAAGTCGGCTTTGTCGGAACCGTGCTGTTCTTCTTGGTGTTTGCGATGCTGATCTACTCGGCGTTTCGCATTGCCGAGCAGGCGACCGATCGTCGGGGCGCGCTTATGGCGTCTGGCTCCGCGGTCATTCTCGCGGTGCAGTTTTTGATTAACGCGCTGGGTATCCTCAACGTGTTTCCCATGACGGGCAAACCGTTGCCGTTTATTAGCTACGGCGGTTCGTCGATTATTGTGTCGCTTATGCTTGCCGGGTTGATCCTGCGCGTTTCGTACGAGAGCGCCCGCCGCGATGAGTATGACCGCCGCCGTGAGAGCTTTGCCGTTATGGACGAGAGCACCGCCGGCGTGGCCCATGTGCGCGGTGAACGACCTTCGCGTAGCGGCTTTACCGTTCTGGATGGTTCTGCATCCGAGCCGGCAGCTCGTCCACGCTCGCGAACGGCTCCGCAAGGTCGTCCGCAGCGCCCCAGCCCTCGCAACGCGGGCGGCGGATATAATCGAATCGATTTGAACTCGGACCCGTCGGCGCGTCTGCGCACCGACGACCAGGGACCGCGTGTACGAAGGGACTACCATGACCGATAAAATGACCGTTGCTATTGCAGCCGGCGGCACGGCAGGACACATCAACCCCGCGCTCGCCTTGGCCGAAGAACTGCGTGACCGTGGCCACCACGTTGTGTTCGTGGGCCAGTCGCGCAAGCTCGAGGGTCGTTTGGTCCCCGAGGCTGGGTTTGATTTTGTGCCCATTACGGTCACGGGCTTCGACCGCTCCCGTCCTTGGACGGCGCTGACCTCGCTGTGGCGTGTCAATAAGGCCAAGCGTGCGCTCGCCAATCATTTCTCAAAGGTCGGCAAGCCCGATGCCGCCATCGGTTTTGGTGCCTATGTCGAGGTTCCGCTGCTGGGGTGGTGCAAGGGCGCAGGCGTTCCGTATCTGCTGCATGAGCAGAACTCTGTTCCGGGCCTGGCCAACAAGATGATGAACTCCCACGCCGCCCGCGTGTGCATCTCGGTGCCGGCAGCGCGTTCGGTCTTTGAGCGCGAAGGTGACCCTGACCACGTGCTCATGACCGGCAACCCCGTACGTCGCTCGGTGATCGAGGGCGATCGCGCTCGTGGCCGCAAGGCACTTGGCGTTCCCGAGGACGCTACGCTGCTGCTCGTCTTTGGCGGTTCACTTGGCGCCCAGCACCTCAACGAGCGCGTGACTTCGCTCAAAAATGAGCTGCTTTCGCGCAAGAATCTCTATGTGTTGCATTCGACGGGTGCCGACGGCTTTGAGGAGACCGAGCGCGCTTTGGCGCTGACGCCCGAGGAGGCGAAGCGTTACCGCGTCCAGCCTTACATCGACAACATGGGCGATATGCTGGCTGCTGCCGATTTGGTGCTCTCGCGTTCGGGTGCATCGAGCGTGGCCGAGATCGCTGCGCTCGCCGTGCCCTCGGTGCTCGTGCCGTATCCGCATGCGACGGCCGACCACCAAACCACCAATGCTCGTTATCTGGTCGACGCCGGGGCCGGCGTGCTCTGCGCCGATGCCGATATCGACGGTTCTGCCTTTGCCGATGAGCTGCTGCACCTGGTCGATGACGCGGCGGCGCGCGACGCCATGCGTCAGGCGGCGCGTGGTCTGGCTCAGGATAGAGCCGCCGCTCTTCTGGCGGATGCGGTAGAGGGTTTGCGTTAGTTAGACGGGATATCTTCGGTCGCCCTCGCGCTGATGCGGTAGGTGCGGTACAGTTAACGGGTTACAGGCAGTGTTTACGCAAGGAGTACACGAGCACATGGCTGATTCCCAGACTGCAACCTCCGCGCCCGAGTTTAAGAGCGCCCACTTTATCGGTATCGGCGGCGCCGGCATGAGCGGCATCGCCCTTGTTCTGCACGAGCGCGGTTATGCCGTTACCGGCTCCGACCTTAAGACGTCACGTTATATCCGCCAGCTTACCCGCGCTGGTGTGAAGGTGCATGTGGGCCATGAGGCCGCCACGATCGACGAGGTCAAGCCCGACGTGGTTGTTGTCTCCACCGCTATTCCGGAGTCCAACCCTGAACTCGTGCGCGCTCGCGAGCTTGGTATTCCCGTGTGGCCCCGTGCCAAGATGCTCTCTGCTTTGGGCCACGGCTACACCACCGTCGCTGTTGCCGGCACGCATGGCAAGACCACCACGTCTTCGATGTGTGCCACCATGCTCGACCGCATGGGTCTGGATCCGAGCTTCCTGATCGGTGGCATCGTCGAGGGCTATGACACGAACGGCAAGAACGGCTCGGGCGACTACTTTGTCGCCGAGGCCGACGAGTCCGACAGCTCCTTCCTGTTCCTGAACCCCAACGTAGTCATTGTGACCAACGTCGAGGCCGACCACCTCGATCACTACTCGGGTATCGAGGAGATCGAGGCAACTTTCGCCAAATTCATGAGCCTGGTGGGCGAGGACGGCACCGTCATCGTCTGCGGTGAGGACCCGCATCTGGTCGAGCTCGCCAAGTCGACGGGCCGTCACGTGCTTTCCTACGGCTTTGCCGAGAGCAACGACATCGTCTGCATGCACCCGGATGTCAAGGGCATCCAGAGTGACTTTATCGTTCGCTTTGAGGACGGCACTGAGCGCGCTGTGGAGATCAAGAGCAATCCCGGTCGCCACAACATGCTCAACGCCACGGCGGTGCTCACCGTCGCCCATGTCCTGGGCCTTGACATCGACGCCGCCGCCAAGGCGCTCTCGAGCTTTGAGGGCGTCCGCCGTCGCTTTACCCACGTGGGCGATATCGATGGCATCACCGTGGTCGATGATTACGGCCATCACCCCACCGAGATCAAGGCGACGCTTGCTGCCGCTTCGTCGCTGGGTTACAAGCACGTCGACGTCGTGTTCCAGCCGCACCGCTATTCGCGCCTGCAGGCCCTGTGCGACGACTTTGCCGATGCATTTGCCAATGCCGATAAACTGCTGCTGATTGATGTGTTCTCGGCTGGCGAGATGCCCATTCCGGGTGTCACCTCTAAGATGCTCGCCGATACCGTGCGCGCCAAGCATCCTGGCAAGGAGGTCGTGTACTGCTCCAGCCGTCTTGAGCTCAATCAGGAGCTCGAGCAGATGGTGGGCGAGGGCGACCTGCTGCTCACCATGGGTGCCGGCGACGTTACGACCGTCGGTCCCGAGTTCATTGAGTATCTGACTGCCAAGAAAGACGCTTAAGTCTAATGGGTCTGTTTAACGCCGTCATGGCGCTCTCGGGCATGATCGACACGGATGTGATCGAGGACGAGCGCCTTGCGCGTCATACGAGCTATCGTATCGGCGGCAAGGCCGACCTCTTTGTGACGTGCCATAGCTATCATGCCCTCCGCCGCGCCGTGGCGGTGCTCGATCGCGAGCAGGTGCCGTGGGTCATCATCGGCAAGGGCTCCAATCTGCTGGTTGCCGATGGCGGTTATCGCGGTGCCGTCATTTCGCTCGGACGTGAGTTCCAGCGCACGGTTGTTGCCGATGACGGTTGTACGCTGACGGTCGGTGCGGGCGTGATGTTTGCGCGCCTGGTCAACGATGCCCTGTCGCGTAGCCTCTCGGGCCTTGAGTTTGCCGTTGGCATTCCTGGTTCGGTCGGCGGTGCGATATCTATGAATGCCGGCACGCGGACCGAGTGGATTGGCTCGCTGGTTGAGGATGTCGTAACGTTTGACCCGGCATCCGGTATCAAGCATTATGCGGGGTCCGAGATCTCTTGGGGCTACCGCGAATGTAGCCTTCCCCGCAATGAGATCATCCTCGAGTGCGTGCTCAAGCTTAAACCGGCGCCCAAGGCCGACATTCGCGAGCGCATGGAGCGGTACCTTACAAGGCGCAAGCGTACGCAGCCCATGGGTCGCG
>OHAI01002573.1_pt1 | contig 13132 bp, 8 predicted proteins | sample 1577091 | NCBI WGS metagenome assembly OHAI01 (sample SAMEA3541548, study PRJEB24748) | human gut metagenome | biome: human gut; feature: human-associated habitat; material: faeces | place: China | collected 2012
AAAAAAAATATCCGACAAAGGGAAATTATTCTCATATAGAGTTAAGGCTACTGCAGGCGGTAATGAACTTGACACTGAAATCAGTATAAACGAAAACGAAAATCATCCATTAAAAGGGACAATAAATGCAAACACATTCTTTTATAAAAATGCAGAAGGACATGCCACCGCAAATATAAATATAAAAGAATCCAACATTAATATTGATGACACAATATGGCATGTAAAACCATCAAATATCATATACAACAAAAACTATTTGGAAATAAATAATTTCTCTGTAGAACACAGCAAGCAGCATGTCTCTGTAACAGGTAAAGCAACTAAAAATCAATCCGATTCCATCCGCATTGGTTTCAAGGATATAAATATAAATTATATTCTTGATATGGTTAATTTTCATTCGGTGGAATTTGACGGATTTGCAACAGGAAAAGCTTACTTAAAAGACTTGTCTGGGAAAAATCCTTATTTATTTGCAGATTTAACTGTAAATAATTTCCTGTTTGAGAAAGGAAGGATGGGAACTCTTAAGGCAAAGGCAATGTTTAATAATACAGAAAAACAGATAGACATAAATGCCGTGGCGACAGACGGGCAGAAACGTAGGACATCCATATTAGGATATGTGTCTCCTCAGAAAAATTATATTGATTTGAATATCAATGCACATAATACAAGACTTGAATTTATGGAAAGTTTCTGCAGCAGTTTCATGCATGATGTCGATGCACGGGCAAATGGCTCTGTAAGGCTCTCCGGTTCACTCGATAATATAAACCTTACAGGTATGCTTGTTGCAGACGGAACGCTGGGAATAACTCCTCTTAACACAAATTATACTCTAAGAAATGATACAATAAGATTTATACCGGATGAAATAGAATTTAGAAACGATAGCATCTTTGACAAAGATGGAAATACTGGCATAGTGGAAGGAAATATTCATCATAAGCATCTCACAAACCTCAGTTATGACCTGTCTGTCGTATCAGACAATCTGTTGGCGTTTAATACGGACGGTGAAAATGGGGACTCGTTCTATGGTACTGTATATGCAACAGGAGACTGTAAGATAAAAGGACGAAGCGGAGAAGTCGTAATGGACATCAATGTTGTCCCTGAAGATAAAAGTATTATAGTTTATGATGTAAGCAGTCAGAACGATGTGTCTACTAATGAATTCATACAATGGAAAACGCCTGTGGAAGAAAAGAAAGAATTAGAAACTTCAGTACACAGTGCGGATATAGACAGCATATCTGAAGGCAGACAGACTTCTTCAGATATACGTCTTAATTTCCTTTTAGATTGCAATCCTTCAATGACGATAAAAGTACTGATGGACAGACAGTCCGGTGACTATATTTCCCTCAATGGTAATGGAGCACTCCGTGCAACATATTATAACAAAGGGTCTTTTGATTTGTTTGGAAATTATACTGTTGAACGTGGTATCTATAAACTTACTATAAGAGATATAATAAAGAAGGAGTTCACCTTCCAAAGAGGCGGAACTATAAAATTTGTAGGTAATCCATTCAATTCGTCATTAGATTTGAAAGCAATTTATGTCCTTAATGGTGTAAGTTTGTCTGACCTTAATATAGGAAATTCTTTTTCTAATAACAACGTGAGGGTGAACTGCCTCATGAATGTTACTGGGACTCCTGATGCACCGCGGGTTTCCTTTGATTTAGACATGCCAACACTAAGTAATGATGCTAAGCAAATGGTTGCAAGTGTTATAAATGCCGAGGAAGAAATGAATCAACAGGTTTTATATTTGCTGACAGTTGGTCGTTTCTACACCCAAAACAGCAATAATAATTCATCTGCCGGTGGCCCAACATCGCGCAACCAGGCTTCACTTGCCATGCAGAGCATATTGAGCGGAACAATCAGTCAGCAATTGAATAATATCCTTGGTAATATTATTAACAGTAGTGACTGGAACTTCGGTGCAAATATATCTACAGGAACCGAGGGTTTCAATGATGCGGAATACGAAGGTATACTGTCCGGACGGTTATTGAATAATAGATTGTTGATAAACGGACAGTTCGGATATCGCGATAACGCTAATGCCACAACGAGTTTCATAGGTGATTTTGATTTAAGATATCTGCTTTTTCCTAACGGTAATCTTTCGATAAATGTATATAATAAAACAAATGACCGTTACTTTACAAAAAACAGCCTGAACACTCAGGGAATTGGTTTAATTATGAAAAAAGATTTTAACGGTATAGGAGATCTGTTCAGAAAGAAGAAGAAAAATAAAAAGTAGCAAAATTCACATGAACGGTACTTGAATGCATCTTTAATGCTGACATTCTGCCGTATACAAATATTATTCATTTATAAAATGCTGTTTTATTAAGATTGCAATTATGAAAACAAAACGTGCCATAATAGTCGGTGCGACTTCGGGTATAGGGTATGCCACGGCAAAACTGCTTGCTTCTAATGGATGGATTGTTGGTATCGCAGGGCGCAGAGAGGACTTACTTTTACAGATACAACACAGTCATTGTGGCATTGTTGCTACACAAAGAATAGATATAACCGAGGATGATGCAACGGCAGGTCTTATGCGTCTTATTCATAAGTTAGGCGGAATGGATATGTATTTTCACAGTTCAGGTATAGGTTACCAGAATGCATCACTTGAAGCGTCCAAAGAACTTGCGACAGTATCAACAAATGTACTCGGGTTTACAAGAATGACGGATTTTGCTTTCGAATATTTTCACAACCATCCGGATACAGATGGAATAATAGCTGTTATAAGCAGTATAGCCGGTACAAAAGGGCTTGGCGTTGCACCTGCGTATTCTGCAAGTAAAAAATATATAAATACATATTTGGAGAGTCTTGCACAACTCTGTAGCATCAGAAGCATTAAAAATATACATATTCTTGACATTCGTCCAGGATTCGTAAAGACACCATTTCTTGGAGATGAATGTCATTATCCAATGCAACTTGATGCAGACTACGTTGCAAGGTGTATATGTAAAGCCATCGAGCATCGTAAATGTGTAATTACAATAGATTGGAGATACCGAATTTTAGTATTTCTGTGGCATCTGATTCCAAGATGCATATGGACTAAAATGAAAATCGGTTCCTGACTTTCTGCTTCATCAAATATATGATTTCATTGCCGGAACATTTAACTGTGATGAGCATCAAAATTTCTTAGAAAAAACTTATACAATGAATATAAAACCTATAGCACATTTTCACTCTCCATTTTCTTCAAAATTCGGTATACCAAAACAAAGTGGGCTTGTTGAATGTTTGAGGGGTACTATCGTCTTTGAACATATATACAGAAATCGGGATTTTATACGTGGACTTGACGGTTTCGACTACATTTGGCTAATTTGGGGATTCTCTGCAAATCCACACAAAATATCCGCACCTGTTGTAAGACCTCCTGTGTTGGGTGGTAATGAGAAAGTTGGAGTTTTTGCCTCACGTTCACCTTTCCGTCCCAATGCACTCGGGTTATCATCGGTTCGCATAGAGTCAGTCGAACAGGATATTCAAAATGGTCCCGTAATCAATGTCCTCGGTGCGGATCTTATGGATGGTACTCCTATATATGATATAAAACCATACATCAGTTATGCAGACTCACATGAAAATGTGCGTTGCGGATTCACCGACAATATCGTACTTAGTAAGCTTAATGTGAATATGCCAGAAAATATAGAAAGTCTATTTACAAGAGATGAACTTCTGTCATTATATGAAGTTCTCGAGCTTGATCCGCGTCCTCGCTATCAGAATGACTCTGAAAAGATATACGGGATGCCGTATGCTGGATATGACATTCACTTTCGTGTAGATGATGGTGTGCTCACGGTAATTGATGCAGTACGATTGCGGAGGCATTTAGGTTGATTTGTATTAAACAATATGTATTGAATCCTTATGATTTTAATTATATGTAGCATAGCTGAATTTTTAACAAATCTCCATTCTAAATATAAACCAGAATCGCATTAGACTTCCATTCTTATTTAGTGCTGCTGTAAGCCGGATTATATTAAGCTTTATCGAAGATGTACCGGCTACATCGAGAAAAAGCGAAAGACTATATGACGTCAGCAATGCGGAAGAAGTATGAAGAGCAGACAATAAACCTTAAATGTATAATCGGCATGCTAATGATTTGGGGGTGATGTTAAGATATTGTCTTTCTTGCATATTGCTCTGTCTGCTATAATAAGATGGTTGTACTTTAGTGTGCTTTCATATATTCATGCGTTTATGAAAGTAAAAAATTTTGACAGCGGAAACTATCAGAAGAGAGATTGAAGAATGATGATGTGTGTATAAAAAACGGATATGTATTAATTTGTGGCTTATTAAAAACTCTGTCACGGTGTGGAAGAGCCTTTCCTGTTTTCTGAGGCTGTGTTGTCGTGGTGTGACAAAGCCTGTTATGCGGTGCGAAAAAGGCTTTATCAGTCTGCGAAACAGGCTTTATCAGTCTGCGAAACAGGCTTTATGAGAGGACGGAAAAGGGAGTGAAAACAATCTGTTTGGCGTAACTGGCTGTCGTACAGAATGTTGGCATGTATGTCCAAAACTCAGCATTTTGCGATAGATATGATTGTTGTGAGCCACGATGGCATTCTCGTGAAGTATACGTTGTTATAATATTCGTCTTTGGTAATACATAATGTATATTTATGCTTTGACACACAGTCAATGATTTTCTGTTACACAGACGTTATGATAACAGTAATGATAAACCCAGATTGTCGTTAGAACACCGCTTACAAATTTAAGGATTATTGTCTGCTCTTCATCCTTCTTCCGCACTGCTGCCATCATCTTGTCTTCAGCTTTTGCTCGACATGGTCCGGTACATATTCGATAAAGCTGAAGACAATCCGTCTGACAGCAAGTACGAAATAAGAATGGAAGTATAATGACAGATTCGAGATAAAACATACGGTCTTGTTGAATAAAAGGCAAACCAATACGAATAACAAGCCAACTGGAAAAATAAATTATTCAAAAAAGATGCGTATATCAAAAATTTTTACTTTATTTGTATTTGTAATAGTTATGTATAAACTAAATACAAACAATTTATTCACTAATTCACTATATCTAATATGACAAAGGTTAAAGAAGTTTACCGCTGTGCTATTTGTGGTAACATAGTAGAGATTATGCATATGGCAGGAGGCACACTGACATGTTGCGGGCAACCCATGGAGCTTCTTTCAGAGAACACCGTTGACGCTGCAAAAGAAAAGCATGTACCGGTAGTTGAGGCTATTGAGGGTGGTTATAAAGTTAAAGTCGGAAGCGTTGAACATCCTATGCAGGACAACCACTATATAGAATGGATTGAACTTGTAGAGGAAAATAAAATACAGCGAGTTCATTTAAAACCTGGAGACAAACCGGAAGCTGTTTTCTACACAGATTGCAAGAATGTTTACGCACGCGAATATTGTAATTTACACGGTCATTGGAGCTCAAAAAAAACTGAATAGACATTTTAGTTGTTTTTGTGAACAATAACTTATAAAATGAGAATAGCCATGGATAATAGTTCTGATATTATAAATTGGCTATTCTTATTTTTGGTGTCTTTAAAAATCAAATTTCCACATTTATATTTTATCCAAATAAGCGCATCTCAAATTAAAGGTTAATACCATTAGCCATTCATACATATATCACATATACGTTTATCAGCACTTCATTCATTTACATACTGCTGGCGTTATGTTACTTTATGACTCAATCTTAATATAACACATTACATCAGGTTGAAACTTAGAAAGCAAGAATGTCTGTCGCTGCATCACGAAATATGGATGAAGTATTATGCCCTGTTGTGACTAAAACAAAAATCAGCTCCGGGTAGAGCCGATAATAATAAATTATTATTCATAAATGGATAAATAATAAGGAGAATGTCGGTCTTTCAATAAAATTGAATGAACACGACAAACTCCTTATTATCGTATCTACTTTATCTGTGCTTTATAATAAAAAATTATATCAGTAATTTTATATAAAGCATATCGCAAGCAACTTATTCGTTTTCGGCATCAAGTTCTTTCTCATGTTCTGCGATAAGAGTCTGCTGCATCTCATTCGGAACAAGTTCATAACTTGCAAACTTCGTGTTGAATGAAGCGCGTCCTCCTGTTATACTACTTAATGATATCGAATAACTGCTAAGTTCTTTCAATGGGATTTTTGCTTGCAATTTCTGATATCCGGCTTCGCTGTCCATACCCATTATCAGTGCACGACGGCTTTGCAGATCGCTCATTACATCGCCCATATAGTCTGATGGGACATATACCTCCAGATCATATATTGGTTCCAAAATTTTCGGACCGGCTTCCTTAAAGGCAAGAGAAAACGCATTACGTGCCGCAAGCATGAACGATAGTTCATTTGAATCAACAGGGTGCATTTTACCATCATAAACAATGACTCTCACGTCACGTGCGTAGCTTCCGGTCAGTGGTCCGTGTTCCATTCTTTCCATTATACCTTTAAGTATTGCCGGCATGAAGCGTGCGTCTATTGCACCGCCAACTACCGAATTAATGAAAACAAGCTTTCCGCCCCATTCCAAATCTATCTCTTCGCGACCTTTTATGTTGACTTTAAGCTCCTGACCGTTTATTTTATATGATACAGGATCCGGCATGCCTTCGGCATAAGGTTCTACAATAAGATGTACCTCACCGAACTGTCCGGCTCCTCCCGATTGCTTTTTATGTCTGTAATCAGCGCGTGCCGTTTTTGTAATGGTCTCTCTATAAGGAATCTTAGGCTCTTCGAACTTAACCTGTAGTTTTTCATTGTTTTCCAATCGCCACTTCAATGTACGCAGATGGAATTCTCCCTGACCATGTACCAGAATCTGACGCAATTCCTTAGACTGTTCTACGATCCAAGTCGGGTCTTCTTCACGCATACGGTTCAATACCGCCATCATCTTTTCTGTGTCGGCTTCATTTACCGGCTTGATAGCTCTCGTATACTTCGGATTCGGATATTTAATGAAATTGAATCGGTTCTCACAATCCTTTCCATTCAAGGTATTGCCCGTCTTCACGTCTTTCAATTTTACTGTACAGCCAATATCTCCCGCACGCAGTTCATCCACTTTTTCACGGTTGGCACCTGCACATACATAAAGCTGTGCCATACGTTCTTTCGAACCTCTGTCTGCGTTGCTCAAATCATCGCCTTCATGTACCACACCACTCATTACTTTAAAGTACTGTACATCTCCGATATGAGGTTCCACAGCTGTCTTAAAGAAGTAAAGTGAAGTAGGACCATTCGGATCGGGAGGAACAGGAACACCACGTGTATTGTGAACTACCGGCATTTCATCCACGAACGGTACCACATTACCCAAGAATTCCATCAAGCGACGTACGCCCATGTCTTTACCTGCACATACGCAGAATACCGGGAACATACCTCTGGCAGCCAAACCCTTACGAATACCTTCACGCATTTCATCTTCTGTCAGCGATTCAGATTCAAAGAATTTCTCCATCAGACTTTCGTCGTGTTCAGCCGCAGCTTCCACCAACGTCTTATGCCATTCCTGCGCTTTTTCCATTTCTTCTGCCGGAATGTCTTCAATAGTTGGAGCACCGCCGTCCGGTCCCCAAGAATATTTCTTCATTAAAAGTACATCAATCAACGAATTGAAGTCTGGTCCTGTACTAAGCGGATACTGAACCGGAACAACTTTAGAACCATAATTCTCTTTCAACTGTTCAAGCACATGGTCAAAATTGCATTTTTCACTATCCAACTGGTTTACCAGGAAAATCACCGGCTTACCCAGTTTTTCAGTATAACGGAAGTGATTCTGTGTACCCACTTCCGGACCATATTGCCCGTTCAATAACAAGATGGCTGTATCAGTCACATTCAATGCGGTAATGGCAGCTCCCACGAAGTCATCACTTCCCGGACAGTCGATAATATTCAACTTCTTTCCGTTCCATTCTACATGATACACAGTAGAAAATACCGAATATCCGTATTCCTGCTCTACCGGGAAATAATCACTCACCGTATTCTTGGCAGTAATTCTTCCGCGACGTTTTATAATACCACTCTCATAGAGCAAAGCTTCTGTGAGAGTGGTTTTACCTGAGCCATCATTACCGAGAAGGGCAATGTTCTTGATTTCGTTTGTCTGATATACTTTCATGGTATTTCAAGATTTAGTTTAGTAACGAAAGGATATGCTTTTCATATCTCTTATTTTTTAACGAAGCGCAAATTAGAGATTATAATTCAGAAAAACAATAAAAAGTTTCGTGTTACTAAACTATGTTTTCAGACATACAAAATCTGTATTCCTTCTTTCCTCCCATAAATTATCCGTATCTTTACACCCGTAAAACAACTTCTTACAGTAGATTAATTATGGCTGGAATCTATCTTCATATCCCTTTTTGCAAACGACGTTGCATTTACTGCGACTTCTTTTCTACGACAGAAAATGATAAAAAAAGTACATATGTACAGGCGCTTTCCAAAGAACTTGAGCTGCGGAAAGACTATCTAGATGGAGAAATTATTGACACCATCTACTTTGGTGGAGGTACGCCTTCACAATTAGAAGAAAAAGATTTCATCCAACTTTTCGAAACTATTTATAGAATATATACCGTAAATCCGGAAGCCGAAATAACTCTTGAAGCGAATCCCGACGACCTGACACCTGAATACATAGCCATGCTGCGTACCCTCCCGTTTAACCGATTAAGCATGGGCATACAAACCTTCAAGGAAGATACTCTTCGTTTGCTTCACCGCCGGCACACGGCTGCTCAGGCTCAACAAGCATACCAACATTGCCGAGAAGCTGGTTTTCAGAATATCAGTATCGACTTGATGTACGGACTGCCTGGAGAAACATTAGAAGATTGGCAAAAAGACCTTCAAACAGCCCTTCAGATGCACCCGGAGCATATTTCAGCCTATCATCTGATTTATGAAGAAGGTACTCCTTTATGGAATTTGAAAGAAGCACATCAAGTGGAAGAAACGGATGAAGATTTAAGTGTCTCCTTATTCAAGGAGTTGATACATACCCTCAAGAGTGACGGATATGAACATTATGAAATATCCAATTTCTGTCTCCCGGGATTTCACTCACGCCACAACTCCAGCTACTGGACAGGTAAAAAATACCTGGGCTGCGGCCCTTCTGCACATTCCTACGACGGGACTTCCAGACAATGGAACGTGGCTTCCCTTTCTCAGTATATACAAGGTATTCAAAAAGGAACACCTTATCAGGAAAAGGAAGAGCTTGATCTGTATACGCGCTATAATGACTTTATCATTACCCGCCTGCGCACTGTTTACGGAATCCCCACCCATATACTGAAAGAAACATTTGGAGAAGCCTTATTCGATTACTGCATGCGCATGGCTTCTCCCCATCTGAAACAAGGATTCCTGACACTCGACAATCACGTCATGAAGCTCACAGAAAAAGGGATATTTATTTCTGATGGAATCATGAGCGACCTGTTATGGGTAGACGATTAGATTATTTAACACTTTCCAGATAGGGGGATACTCACATTTTGGCGTTTTCATTACAAACCCCTAAAAACAACGCATTATGGAAACTCAAAAAGTTATTCTGCCCTTCTTTTACGCATTATTCCATGCTGGTTTCTCGTCAGAGGAAAACTCGTCCCCCATTGTTTCACCACAAAAAGAATCAGCATTGCATTCAGAATTAATCCCCATTCCTTCAGAAGAATCTGAAAAGGAATAACCCTACACACATTTACACACATTTTCTCTATCACACATTCACAAAAAAATTCCGGAATGAAAAACCAGCCAACCGCTTTTATTTCATTCCGGAATTCATTTTATTTTCAGAAGAATGCGCTAACGCCTCCCTTATTTAGCCAGACTGTATACAATGTCCATAATCTGCTTACCGATTTCATCAGCAGCTTCCATTGTAGAAGCTTCTGAATACACACGAATAATCGGTTCCGTGTTACTCTTACGCAAGTGAACCCACTTATCAGGGAAGTCAATCTTCACACCGTCGATGTCATTGATTTCTTCATTCTTGTAAAGTTCTTTCACCTTCGCCAGAATAGCATCCACATCTGTTTCCGGAGTCAAATCAATACGATTCTTCGCAATGAAATAGTTAGGATAAGTAGCACGCAATTCGCTTACTTTCTTTCCCTCGTGTGCCAGATGACTCAAGAACAGAGCAATACCCACCAATGCATCACGTCCGTAGTGAGATTCCGGATAAATTACTCCTCCATTACCTTCACCACCGATTACCGCATTGGTAGCTTTCATCTTGGTTACTACATTTACTTCGCCCACAGCAGAAGCATTGTATTCCATGCCGTATTTACGGGTTACGTCACGCAGTGCACGGGTTGAGCTCAAGTTAGAAACCGTATTTCCCGGAGTATGCTTCAACACATAATCGGCCACTGTGACCAGTGTATATTCTTCTCCATACATGGCACCGTTCTCACAGATAATAGCCAGACGGTCTACGTCAGGGTCTACCACAAAAGCTACATCACAAGTACCTTTCTTCATCAGGCCCATGATGTCGCCCAAGTTCTTTTCCAGCGGTTCCGGATTATGCTGGAAGTCGCCAGTCGGTTCGCAATACAACTTTTCTACGTACTGCACGCCCAACTGTTCCAGTAACTGAGGCAGTACCACGCCGCCTACAGAGTTCACACAATCAATAGCCACACGGAAATTAGCCTTACGGATAGCTTCTACGTCGACCAGCTTCAGTGCCAGTACACTGTCGATATGTTTCTGATTGTATGTATTATCTTCACGGTACTTACCAATATGTTCGATGTCAGCAAATTCAAATTCTTCTGCAGCAGCGATACGCAATACCTCATTACCTTCTGCCGCATTCAGGAATTCACCATGTTCGTTCAACAACTTCAAGGCATTCCATTGTCTCGGGTTATGGCTGGCAGTCAAAATAATACCACCGCATGCTCCCTCCATAGTTACAGCAAGTTCTGTAGTCGGAGTAGAAGCCAATCCAATGTTTACTACATCGAATCCCATTCCCATCAACGTTCCACAAACCACATTTTTCACCATCTCACCCGAGATACGTGCATCACGGCCTACCACAATCTTATTTGATTTATTGGTCGTTGTCTTACGAATCAATGTAGCATACGCTGATGTGAATTTCACAATATCCAAGGGATTCAGCCCCTCACCGGCATGACCGCCGATGGTTCCGCGAATTCCTGAAATAGATTTAATAAGTGTCATAAATAAAAGGTTTTAATTATTTAGGTTATCTTGTCATGTTATAGGTCAATTCATAAAAGCATGGATACACAGACTGAGTGGCAGAAGAAGTACCTTCACTATGCGGTACAATCAGTTTCACACGTGCAATTTTCTCTGCATCATTTGTTCTTCCCGGTTTCAGATAACGTAACGGAATCAACCAGCCAGAAGGAACAGCTACTGTCCCATACATACCATACATACTGTAAGTATCATTGCGGGTAAACGAAGCTGAATAAGACTCACCACTGATTGTCAGTTTGAAATCCTCTCCCTTGATTGTATAAGAAGGATTGGCTACGTGAAAGTTAGCCAGCAAGGTATCTCCAGCTGTCATACCTAAATCAGTGCGTGTCTGAAGTGCCACTTCCACAAAACGAGCTACCATATCATACGTTCCATCTCCCAGCACCTCTTCTCCAGGGCCACGATTGTCTACGTGCATATAGACTCCACTTTCGTCCAACAACACATATTCATTTTCTTTCGTCGTAGAATCCTGTGCTGCAAAATCAGCCTCAGAAATAACTTTTATGTCATTTTCCAGAATATACTTATTAATGGCATCTGCTTCCTCTTCCTTCATTTCTGCGTAAGTTTTTCCATTATTACAGCTTTGCAGCGCCAACATTATCAGGCCGGTTACAGCCAAGAGTAAATAGTTCTTTTTCATATTACCTATACATCTTTTTACACGGACAAATGTAGTAAAATACCTCAAAAACATACGTTTTGTTTTGTCCAATTATGTCTAATATTGTTCAAGAATAAAAATTTCTCACTAATTTTTCAATAACAAGCTCTCATATTTCACCAAAGCCTGCTTAAACAGGTTTACAGCCTCATCCATCGTACCGTAAAACTCTCCACCGGAAGCATTCAGATGTCCGCCTCCATTAAAGAACTCAGCTGCCACCTGATTACAAGGGAATGCTCCCACCGAACGAAGCGAAACCTTAATCATATCTTTCTCGGTATCTTCACGCAAGAATACTGAAAAACAAATTCCCTTCATCTGGAGAGGAATGTTTACAAAACCTTCCGTATCTCCTTTTACGTAACGGAACTTACCCTGTTCTTCCTTTGAAAGACAGATTAAAGCCGCACGGAACTGAGGATATACCTGCATTTTTTCATAAAGCACATACCCCATCAGGCGAAGACGACCTTCTGAATACGTATTGAATACCTTGCGATAGATATCATCCTTATCAATGCCCTTAGACAGCAGTTCGCTGATAATGAAATAAATCTCACGGTTATTGGAGTTATAAGTAAAACCTCCTGTATCCGTCATCATTCCGGTATAAATACACTCCGCTCCTTCCAAAGTAATGTCATCAAAACATCCCAGACGACATATCAGTCTGAAAATCAACTCTGAAGTAGAAGAGATTTCCGGATGTGAAATGGTCACCCGGCAGAAAGGTTCCGGGTTCAGATGATGGTCAATCATCACCTTTCTTCCTTGTGCTTCTCTTACTGCATCCGCCATCTGGTCAATACGCGACAGCGCATTAAAATCAAGACAGCAGATTACATCTGCCTCAGCAATCAGTTTATCGGCAAACTCAGCATATTTATCATAACGGATAATATCTTTCGCTCCAGGCATCCATCGTAAAAAGTCAGGAAATGCATTGGGCACAATCACATTCACTGTCTTGCCATGCACAGACAGAAAATGATACAGGCCCAACGAAGAACCCAAGGCATCCCCGGTGCATTGATTACCGTGGTGGGCGCAGCATTGCCGCCGCTGATC
>OHAI01002582.1_pt1 | contig 13092 bp, 13 predicted proteins | sample 1577091 | NCBI WGS metagenome assembly OHAI01 (sample SAMEA3541548, study PRJEB24748) | human gut metagenome | biome: human gut; feature: human-associated habitat; material: faeces | place: China | collected 2012
GGAGGCCAATAAATAGAACTGCTTCACCAGACTTTAATAATGTGCAGATTTTCTTATATATATCATCCATATAACTAAACGTATATTTAGAATTTTTGAACTTATGTATATCCGCCTCCTGTGAACCAATTAAGAAATGGGCTTCATTATATTCATTCATAAGCACGCCTGCAAAATGCATTTTTTGTTCCACAGCATAGCTATATAATTCAGAAGCAATTCCTCCTGAAGCTGCTGTGGAATGCATCTTCTCATTCAAGCTCCATGCTGCATACGCCTGTAACGGTCGGTTTAAATCTGTTCTCCTATTATTCGGACATACATTGGAGCATCGGCCACAATTCACGCACATCTTTTCATTAATTTCCATGTGCCATGAACCGTCTATGTTCTCTTGCCGATAAATTGCATTCTGAGTACACAGATTTTCGCAAGCGCCACAGGCTGTACATTTATCCTTATCGCATAAGCTGCGCATTTTCCCATTCTCCTATCTTAAATACTCCCGTAAAATCTCCCACGATTCACTCCTCTTTTGTTCAATCGCATTATCAATATAAACATAATCAATAGGCACATCATAATTCAGATTTTGTGTCTTTCCTTCTCGATTTTCAATATGCAATTCTTTACATAAAGAGAGCATTCGGGATGTATTGCCACGATTGTAGTAGAACACATTTCGATGAAAATATAATGCAAATAATAATCCATGATATGATGCTGAAAAAACGGTATCTGCATGTAGAATCAGTGAAATCCATTGTTGAATGGATACCGGTTTCAATATCCTTAAATTTTCTATTGGCTTTACATGATTAAAATCGATATAATATGCTATCATCTTATGTTTCTTTGCATATGCAATACCATCACGAATATTAGCTTTATCTTTTGTTGTGAGATAAATCAAAACATACTTGTCTTTTGGTGCATACTCATCATCGGATAACTCCCTCCAATATGTATTCGGCCATAGCATCGTTGGATCACATGTAACCGGAACTTTTTTTCCTAATAATTCTTCAACCCATTCCGACGCCTGTTCCTCCCTAACACTAATTGAGTCAAATTTTTCCAATAGCGATTTAATCTTTGGCTTATCATTTTCATTCCATGCTGTACCGATAGAAGAAGAAAATGCATACTTTCTTTTATCAGACTTAACAAAATCAAGAAAATATGTGTAATCATGCCCCGTTATATTCATTCCCCAAACAATATCGCTTCCAACTATAAAAATATCATATCGATTATTTGCATTTACGATAGTTTCAATGTTATATCGCGGACTCAGCTTCATTTGTTCTTTAATAAATGTATGAAAACTAATTTTCTTCTTGTGTAACATCGGATGCCATAATACAAATTTGAAAAACCCCTTTATGGTTCGCACACTTTTCAGCGGATACGTTGTTTCTCTGTCTTCAATTGCTTTACATGTATAATCAATAATTTCCACATTGCCACATATTTGCTTAACCGCATTATATGTAGCATATGTCTGTAATAAAGAGCCATAGTTTACTGTATCATGTATTGTAAGCATTCCGATTCTTTTCAACTTTTCTATTCTCCCCAATAATTATTTCGCATATTTCATATAAAGACTCTCATACTGTGCAATAAATTCCGAACTGTCATATTGCTTTGCATTTCTAGCCGAATTGCACCCCATTTCATAACGCAGCTTGTGATTTAACACGAGTTTTACCATTTCATTAGCCAGTCTGTGTCCGTCTTTTGGTGGTATCAGGATTCCATTGTCTGTAACAATATCCGCCACACCACCAACATTTGTTGATATAATAGGAAGTCCCGCAGCCATAGCTTCTAAAATTGCGCATGGAAGTCAGTTCCTTCGTTTTCACCTCAACATGTACCACAGGATGAAACACATCCACCCAAATAATTAGAGTGGCATTATCACTACTTACGCTGACATAGCCATCATTAAGATGCAGAGTCTGCCGAAAAGAAGCCGTTCCGGCAAAAGGGTTCGGAGTGAGCCTCACACGAAACCGACCCTGCTTCAGCAGACAGTTATTCTCGTCAAAAGAACCACTACGACTAAGGTAGAACAGAACATCGTCATTCTCTACCCATACATTCATGCCGATATCACCACCCCCGCAGGGCATAGACTCCGAAGCATTCCGGCTTTGAGTATTCCAAACCAAATTGGCAGGCTGTCCCCACAGAAACTGCCCGCCAATAAACACTAATAATAAAAACGTAAAGATATTCTTCATTTTTTTCTGTTTTTACCAGTCATCGGAACGGAAAGACGATACAGGTAAATCTTCACCAAACAAATCTCCCTCCACATAATTCTCGAAGCCATAACGAACTGCCACCGGATGAGGTACTCTCTCGCTCTTTACAAGCATTTTACTTCTCTGTATCCACGCTTTAGCAGGATAAAAAACCCGATCTTTACCTGCAACCTGAAAGTTATATGATTCAAAACGGTCTTTACAATTTATCCACATCGGTGCCCGATCAAAACTGACTATTACCGTATCATTCTTTACTTCCATTCCTGTATAGTAAGGACTTTCGGCCGTAACACCTTTCATTCCGTAAGTTTTTACCAATGCCAAACGCGCCAGACGTTCTCCTGCCACCTTCTTTTTACCCGGATGAATCCCCGTTTTCATTCCTGCGTCCAACAATACAGCCATACCACTATTGCCCACCCGGTGTTCTACCATAGCTTGTTGTTCGCGAAGATAAGCAGAATTTATCACATTCTTGCCAGGCTCAGTAATAATTCCATAATCATAAGGTGCAATTTGACAATAATAGAAGGGAAATTCCCCTTGCTGCCATTCTTCGCGCCACCCGCGTATCAGTGCACTGAACATATCGGCATAAGTAGAAGCCCGGTTATAGTTATCTTCCCCCTGATACCAGATAACTCCACGCATGGCTAATCCGATGAGCGGATGAAGCATACCGTTATAGAGTACAGTCGGAGTACGGTTCTTTGACTTGATATCAGCTTCCGATTGGGGAATCTTTGCTTCGGGAAATGCCTTCAACCAATCCGGATGCATCCAGGCTTCACAGGCAGAACCTCCCCAAGAAGCCACAATCAAACCCACAGGTATATTCAACTGCTGTTGTATCATCCGACCGAAGTAATAAGCAGTAGCACTAAACTCACGCACAGTTGCCGGAACAGCTTCCTGCCAGGTTCCCACCACATCTGTTTTCGGAGTAAAAGAGGAAGAACGCTTTACGGTGAACAGACGGAGTTGCGGATTACGGCTGTTCATCACATCTGTATTGCTATTCTCCACCGGCTGGTTTTTAAAACCTTTCATGGGCATTTCCATATTACTCTGACCGGAGCATAACCATAATTCTCCCATCAGGATATCACGTATTTCGGTCAGCTTTCCATCATCAAAAGTGATCGTGTAAGGGCCTCCGGCAGAGGGGGTGGATAAAGCAAGTTTCCACGCGCCTTTTGCATCGGCAGTCGTTTTATAGGTTTGTTTATCCCAACTTGTTGTAATTTTCACCGGTGCATCGGGAGTAGCTGTTCCCCATAAATTGGCACGAGTCTGCTGTTGCATCACCATGCCGTCTGAAAAGAAAGCGGGCAATTTCACTTCCGCATTTGCCGACAGGCAAGTCAACCATGCCCAAGCAATGCCCAGTAGTAGTTTCTTATTTTTCATGTTATGTGTGATTAGCATTATTCTTTAGTTCTAAAAAACTCGCAAGGTCCCATCCATCCGGCAGGTAACAAACCATCTCCGGGCAGACGGAATTTTGCATTCGTCCATATCCCCTCAAAAGGCGCTTTATCCTGATCTGCTCCACGGAGCGCATTCGCCCAGGTATTCACCACCTCCACTTCCAAGACATTGGTTCCGTTACGAAGCGCATCGGTAATGTCCACTTCGTATGGAGCTGTCCAAGCCGTACCGCATGCAATGCTGTTGACACGTACAGTCGCTACATTGGCTACTTTACCCAACCGAAGAATAATTCTTCCGTCCTGTTCATTCTTCCATCTGAATAGCCCTCTGTAAGTGGCATGTCCGGAATAATATTTTATTTTTTCATCCTCTTCCTTACTCCAGTCAAATAATACCGGACGAGTGACAGTTTTGCGCACGGAAGGGAATGTTACTGTCCATTCCTTGATCGATATGGATACAGGTTCCCTTTCGATCCGTTCCGGAGAAACTTCTGAAGATTCTTTGGGGAATACGACAAATACAGAGCCATTGGCTGGCAAAGACAAAGCGACTTCGGTACGGCCGTCCGCTTCTTTCCATTGTGCCGGACGGGTAATGGTTCCTGTTACCGCATTCCACAATTCAGGCGTGCGCCCTGCAATGCGGAAAGAAGCGTTGAATGTACGCAAACTGTCCACCTGATTAGCCACAAAATAAATCTCATACTCTTCCCCGCTCCGATGAGTATATGCCACATCAGCAGGAAGAAGTACATCCCGTTCCACACCGAAAGAAGAAAAATCATCTTCCCGATAAGGCAATTGCGGAATAATGACACCTGCCGCGCGGAGTTCCTCTACTTTTGCCTGTGCCTCAGGAGACAACGGCAGGTTATCAGGATTCATAGGACGGGCTGTAGGAAGCACCAATACTTTATAAGAAGCTCCTCCCGGAAGTACCATTCTTCCATTCTCCGCTTTTGCCAAACGTAACAGAGCGTCTTTGTTAAAAGAATCGTAGGCATAACCACGCATCGGGTTCACCCAGTCTTCGGGATCGGCCATGTTTGCCGAATGGGTAACACCGACAGGACGCACACGGGTGGGTTGACCTTCATTAGCCAGCCGAATCCGTTCGCTTTCCACCCGTTCGGCTCCATAGATACCGGGAAGCATCGAAACTAACCGTTCGGGCAAAATGGAACGTCGCGGCATCTCTTCACCGGTAAAGACGGCGATATCAACCACCGGATGACCGTATTGCAACAAAGTCTGGCAACGGGTGATGTAATCTACAAAAGATTTCCCTTCCTCCCACCAGGTCTGGTCGCGCTGGAAGAAGAGTCCGATGCCGTCCAAGGTCATACCGGGACGGCGGTTCATCCAAGGATTATGGGTATAGACATGAAAGAAGAGTTTATTGATACCCAGTGCATAGTTACGGTCCAGCAAAGGTTTCAGCATGGCAGGGTCTTCATCCCATACGCCACGAATTTCAGTAAAGCCTTCGGCCTGGATAATATTCTTTCCATAAATATGCGCGCCACTGATGGCATCCAGCATATCATTGGGTTTATCGTGCGTAGGACTGTTCAGCCAAAATTCCCCCATAGGCAGATCCACTTTCTGATAATGCATCAATCCGTCACTGACCATAGTAGGAGCTACGCACTCGGCAGAGAACCGGCAATCGTATTGACGGGCACAGTCTGCCAATACAGTGTAGAACACATCAGTCACCAGTTCTCCGATGGTGGTACGGACATCCCGCAATATCTGCTCACTGCGGGCGGCACTTTCCATCGGAATACCTGCCAGCAAAGGAAGATAAGGCATCAAATCATATCCACGGCGTTTCTTAAATTCCGCCGCGAAGTTATCACTCCAGTTCTGACTGCCACACTCCCAACTGTCTACGTGCATATATTTCAATACACGGCGTGCCACGGCTTCATCCGTCTTTTTGAACATTTCCGCAAACCAGTTCGAGAACTGTTTCTGAACAGCCTTGGTGCTGAACTTGTCGCATTCCAATCCTTTACCTCCTCCGGCAGTAGCATTCACATGTCCGGTTGCCGTATGTCCCATGCGGAGAATACGCCATTTACCTTCGGGTAAACGGGCGGTCAGCCTGCCCTGATACAAAGGGAGATTGATCAATTCATCCGGTTGCACACAAGCCGCATCGGGTATTTCCGTCGAAGTAGTAGCAGTAGCCACACGCCACACCAGTCCTGCTTTTCCCTCCCACTGATGAATACGCGGAGCCGTATGAAGGACTATATCATTGATTTTCAAATTCGGTTTCCATTTAGCTGCATCCAGATCCTCACTACCCGGTTCGCTTCCCACGGGAGTCCACTCAAAACGGAAGTAACGGGCGGTAACAGGGGGGATGGCATGAGTGGACTGGAAATCCGTATTCTGCCATCCCTGCCGGGCAGGGACCAGTTGCTTCACTGTTTTGAACGTCCGTCCGTCCTCACTGGCCAATACTTTCAGGCGATGTGCCTGGTAGTTATTTCCTCCCAAAATAATTTCCACGTTGCTGCAAGTCACAGGTTCTGCATATTCATACTGAATCCAACAAGGATAAGAGGAACGGAAGACTCCTTTCTCATCCCTGTTCACAGCCTTGGATTCATCTTTGATAACGGCCTGTTTCAAATTGCCGAAAGTTACCTTCGGCTTCAATGAAGTATCCTCAGGCTGACGCTCCAATGGAATGGCGTAGGTAACGATATCTTCATAATAGCCATCCAGTGCTTCGGGCATGGGCAAAGTGAGATTCCGGATATTTCCACCGTTCACAATGGTGTCACTCCATACCACTTTTTGCATGGATTCTTCGGGAGTCATCCAAGGACCTCCCGCCAAGGCAAAGCCGTCACAGATGTGCATGCCCAGTTGCATTCCCAGCCTGTCGGCCTCTTTCATACTATGAGTGACCATACGCCACCATTCGGGGGTAAGCTGCTGGGCTTTCCCTTCGTATTGAGGTCCCTGCTCCACTCCCTTGATAGGCATCAGATAGGCTCCACCCAAACCTACACGGTGCATGGCTTCCAGATCGGCGGTAATCCCTTCGGGAGTTACAGCGCCAAACATCCAATACCAGAAAGTCCAGGGACGAGCTTCCTGTACGGATGAATTTACAAACTGTTGCCGTAAAGCGGATTGTGCTATCATCGGTTGGAATCCGGTTGCCAGCAATATGGATACAAACAGATGTTTTATCTTCATAAGCTATTTATTCTATATTTAATGATAAACGAATAAAGTTGTAATTTGTACTCAATTTTTCAAATATAGAGAGTTCGAGCCAAATAAAAAAAGAAAAGGGAAGAATAAACAAAGTTCCTCTTCCCTTTACAATCTATTTTTTCACTGTTATTCAAATTTTAACGTGATACCTCCCCCATATGCTCCATCAGCCCAAAATGCTTGTGAAGACGGACCTATCAAATCTGTCGTATTCACTTTATTACGAACCGGAGGAATTACTTTCATCAGACTGATGCCGGTAGCCGGGAAAGTATAAAGCAAGCCGTCACGACCGTCGCGAGGCTGATAAACCCCTACATAATTCTGAGGAGTACGGTTACAGATACTTATCGTTCCTTCCTGTGTTTTCAAAGTCATCCATTGCACATTAGCAAAGTACCCTTTAAATTCGGGATAAGTAAAGCTTTCGGCAGGAATGGGATCATTATACTCATTTTCCCATACGCCCAACTGCGGACCATGCAGACGGTTCTGCCATACACGGTAAGGACCGTCACCTACCCAACGCTTGCTCAACACTTTATCTTCCGGATAATCAAACATCACCCCCATCAAATCCACTACACCGCTGAAGTTGTATGTAAAGTCTATAGCAGCGGTACCGTCAGGAGCGATAGTCCATACAGCCTGATCAAAACATCCCAGTTTGTAGTTATGAAGTTCATCTACATTTTGCTTTTCCGTGTCTTCAATCCTTGTAAATCCTTCATTAACAAAAAAGTCCTTGACCATTCCATTTTTTGCTGTAGGATAATAATATCCACGTATTGTCTTGATGCCACGTTGTCTGGCTAATCGAACAAGTTCATTCATCATTGCATCTTCCATGCCACGTTTCAGCACACGACAACTCATAAGCCATAATTGAATAGCCAAAACCTCATCTTCAATTTTTCCGGCAACAACCGATACAATTCCATTGTCACCAAATTTATCTTTTAAACGCCCGCACAAACATACATATTCGTCAGATTCCTGCATATGTCTTATATCCTCTTCCGAACACCTTTTTGTCGTTAGATTGAATTGGTTTGACTTGTTCGTCAACTGAGCAATTCGTTGAATATACATCGGCTGAAAATCTGTCAAAACAACCGTCATTTCTAACGATCTTAGATAATCAGAATAATCGGCAAATGCCGCTACTTGTCTCACCGCCTCAGCCTTCGCCTGATATAACTTTGTCTTTTCGGTATCTTCTTTTGATAATGCGGTAACTTCAAAATATCCACTGTGATCCAACACCGAAATATAATTTTCAGGTTTATCCATAACAGGTACAGCCACTTCCGGTATTTGCTTTTTTACGATTTCTCGTTCTGCCGGATTATCATCAATAAATACAAAACTATCTAACCCTAAGGCTAATTCCTGTGCCATATTCTGAATATTCTGGTCCTTTGGCTCCCAATTCGCTTTGATACTCACAAAGTCTTCTGGTCGCAATGTACCGCTAGGATGGTTTAGGCCTGCAATAGCATTTTTCTCCTCATTCTTAGAGACAACAGATAAAACTACTCCTATATCCTTAAGCCGCTTACAATATGCTTGAAATTCAGAAAACATCTGTCCCACTGGCACTTCTGGTCCGATTTTTATGCCTTCCACACCATCGTCACCTACTACACCTCCCCAAAGCGTATTATCCAGGTCTAAAGAAATGATCTTTTTATTCTTACCATAAATAGACTTAACAATATCTGATATGCTCTTTGCCACATATGGAATAGCCTCTAAATTCATAGCATATTTATACATATTCCAATACAACGTATTGTTCCAATTACTAATGCCATAGTCCTGCGCCAAATAATCTATATCATTGATATAAAAATTGCTATGTGTTTGCGCATAACTATAAAGTTTTTGATTTAGACGTGAAATATAATTACATGTTCCACGATAATCCCATATATCGCGATTCCCCATCAAGCGATAATTCGGACGTTCAAAATTGTTCTGAATGATCGTACACTGATACTTGTCTGACAGATGTTCCCACATTATATTCCAGCGCTCACCTTCTGCCTCCAACATTGCATTGACCTCATCCACACTATGATCAATTTCCGGGAATTTTTGTATATTTCTCCAATTGGTATGAATATAGATAATATCAGGAGCAAACGTGTCCAACACCTCCGTCCCAAACATAGCATCTTGCCAATACTGTCCATATTCTGATTGATAAAATTCAGCCTTTATACCGCATGTCAGTAGTGCCAATTCTAATTGATCTACCAATTCATTTGTTGTTGATCCACCCAAAACTGCTACCTTTTTCGTTATCCAATTTACCGACTCATTCAAAAGTTCTTTTTTAAGTCCTCTTTTTTTTCGCAATAACATTTTTGTATCTAGCGGATATTCATAACAATTCATAGTTTTCTCCTAATTCGGTCTGTCCTGATCTCCATCGCCTTTAAATAGAATAATATCTTCATCCGACGAAAAATAATATATCTCTATATTCTTCATTTCAAATGGGGAAAAATAATTAGGAATAATATTTGAGGTTTCTTCTCTCTTCACCCATCCTCCCTGTTTGAATAAGTCCTCAGCCACTCCCGTTTCATAGCAATCGATATATTCTGCATTATATTGTTTTAACAAATCATCTAGCAAATTAGCCATACTTTCTATCACAGACACATCTCCGATGATATCTACCAGTCTTATAACCATCGAATAATCAACTGATTGTTTTCTAAAAATTAGCATTGTCCTTATCTTATCTTCGTTATTTTTAATGCCATATACTAGATATGTATATTTTGGATGAGCAAAGTATCTCTTTTTTATATACCATTGTTCCTTTAATGGCTTAGGATTCCCCTTATAGTAACTATCAAAATCAAAATTCTTTTCTACTGCGCTCCAATCCTCCAGAAGAACATATTCACATGTTTTGGTTATGGTACTGGGGATATCTTCTTCTATTCTAGCCACCTTATAATGCTCAATATCAGCATTTAGCCTATACCACTGTGTCATTTTTCCAAATGAATACCCCAAATATTTATATATTCCCTTTAATTTCGGGTTGCTACCTGGCGATGCTATAATTCTCACATCGCCATTTTTCTTAAGAAAATCGAACAATTCCAATCCTAGTGCCGGAGATGCTGTATGATTTGCTTTCCACATTACCGTCATCACATCTCGATTTTTCTTTCCATATGGAATATACCCCAGAATTGCATTAATTTTATTTGTCTGTTCATCTACAGAAATGACATATGAAACGCTATCTCCAAATCTATGCTCATACTCAAAAAACATTTTGTCTACTGCCAACAAATGATTCTCTTTCCAATAATCATTTATAAACTGCATGATTTGTAATATATCTTCTTTTGTGGCAAATCTAATCATTGCTTATTCTACTCCTTGTACTAATTCAATGATTCCTATTCTGCTATGCATCAAAAATGCAACCTCTGCATGACTAGAAATAACAGGTGCTTTTTCTATATCTTTAAAAATCAAAAACCCTATCTCTTTTAATTTGCTTATAGCCGCTTGTAGATTGTCCACTTTATAACATATATGATAAGGCGTGTTCACATACTTTTTCATAAGCGGACATAATTCCGATTCTCGAGTCGGTTCTATTAACTCGATACATTCTCCTTTACCTTTTAAAAAACATAAATAAGATTTTCGAATTTCATCATATTTTTTTTCAGTAACTAATTCAAATCCTAACTGTTGATATAGCGAAAGCGTTTTGTCAATATTCTTAACCAAATATCCTATATGATGAGTTTCTCCTATAATAGTTTGCATCATATTTTCTCCCTAATAGCAGCTACAATATCACCGACATTTTTCATTGCGACTATCTCATCAATTTCAAAACTAACATCAAATTCATCCTGCACAGCCGCTAAAATGCTTATCTGCATCAGACTATCCCATTCCTCTATATCAGCAGGGCTCATTTGATCTGATAAAGAAATTTCTTCGTCAAATAAATCCGAAAAAATTTCTTCTAACTTTTTAACTATTTCTTCTCTTCTCATTTTACATATTCTCCTTTATTTTTTTGTAATTTTTACTTTTCGGTGGGAAATCATTGCAATCTAAACGTGGTAATTCTAATGCCTTATCTTTTCCAATCTGTGCCACTCTGGCTTCTGTAGTTAGCCCAACACACGCTCCTTGCGTCTTGATATAGTCCAAAACATCTTGGTTATAATTTCCATATGGGTAATTCATTACCCACCGTTTTCTATCTATAAACTCATCTAATGTATCTAACGCTAATGCGATATCCTGTTGCATTTGATCTTTGGACAAATTTCCTAGCCAATAATGATCATATCCATGCAAACCGATAAACATGCCATGACGCTTCATTGTACGGATCTGTTCTTCTGTCATATATAGTTCATAAGCCAACTGTTCTTCTGTAACGCCAACATACTTTTTAAACAGATCACTGGATATCTGATTACGCAATCGCTCCGGCAGAACAGTCTGTAGCATCCTCTTAACAAAAATTGTTTCCTTACAATCCCATCGGTTTGCCACCGCATATTGCTTCCAAAGATCTTCCGTTTCCGGGAAATCGAATTCTTTTCCCCTATAGAAATCCATTTGTTTCTTCACATCTTGGACCAATTCATAAATGTCTGCGCTAGCAAGCATATAATGAATTTTATTTACATCCAATAACTGATGTGTAGCAAAGGTTTTTCCCGGGATGAAAAATGATCCCTGCACGCCAAATTCTTCTAATAAGGGCAATGCATAGATATAGTTGTCCACATAACCATCATCAAACGTCAATAATAACGCTCAGTTCGTTGCAGAGAATATCGCAGCACAGTTGGAGAACCGTGTTTCTTTCCGTCGTGCTATGAAGTCTTGCATGTCAAGATCTATGAAGACCGGTATCAAGGGTATCAAGACAAGCGTTTCCGGACGTCTTGGTGGTGCTGATATGGCTCGTACAGAGTTCTACAGCGAAGGAACTATTCCGCTTCAGACACTGAGAGCAGATATTGACTATGGCTTCGCAGAAGCTGATACAACTTACGGAAAAGTTGGTGTAAAAGCTTGGGTATACAACGGTGAAGTACTTCCTACTAAAGGAAATAAGGAAGGGAGCGATAAATAATGTTAATGCCAAAGAGAGTTAAACATCGTAAGCAGTTCCGTGGTAGAATGACAGGAAAAGCGCTCAGAGGAAATAAGATCACAAATGGTGATTTCGGTATCGTTGCTTTAGAGCCGGCTTGGATCAAATCCAATCAGATCGAGGCAGCCCGTATCGCTATGACACGTTATATCAAGCGTGGTGGTAAAGTTTGGATCAAGATTTTCCCAGATAAACCGGTAACAAAGACTCCTGCCGAGACTCGAATGGGTAAAGGTAAAGGTGCTCTTGAGTACTGGGTAGCTGTAGTTAAGCCGGGTCGTGTAATGTTCGAGATTTCCGGTGTATCCGAAGAAATAGCTAAAGAAGCACTTCGTCTTGCAACTCACAAGTTGCCGGTTAAGTGTAAAGTTGTTTCTCGCGCAGACTTAGAAGGAGGTGCGGGCAGTGAAGAGTAAAGCATTATTGGAAGATTTGAGAACAAAATCTGCTGCAGAGTTAAATGAAGATTTAGTTGCCGCTAAAAAGGAATTGTTCAATCTCAGATTCCAGAACGCAACAAATCAGCTTGATAACACAAGCAGAATTAAAGAAGTAAAGAAGAACATCGCAAGAATTCAGACCGTGCTCGCAGCACAGGACTAAGACTTGCAGATCTATAGCCAAAATTTGGAAAGGAGGACACGATCGTGGAGAGAAATCTTAGAAAGACTCGTGTAGGTAAGGTTGTAAGCGATAAGATGGATAAGACAATCGTAGTTGCAGTAGTAGATAACGTAAAGCATCCACTTTATGGCAAGATCATCAAGAGAACTTATAAATTAAAGGCTCATGATGAAGAGAATACATGTAAGATTGGTGACAGAGTAAGAGTTATGGAGACAAGACCATTGTCCAAGGACAAGAGATGGAGACTTGTTGAGGTAATCGAGAGAGCAAAATAATTTGCGGAAATATGGAGGTAATTATGGTACAGCAGGAATCAAGACTGAGAGTAGCTGATAATACA
>OHAI01002583.1_pt1 | contig 13087 bp, 12 predicted proteins | sample 1577091 | NCBI WGS metagenome assembly OHAI01 (sample SAMEA3541548, study PRJEB24748) | human gut metagenome | biome: human gut; feature: human-associated habitat; material: faeces | place: China | collected 2012
GCGTGTCGGAGCGCAACCGCCGTAGGCGGCTCTTAGCGCGGAGACTGAAGCTGTCAGCGGCCCCGCCCGCTGACTGATGAGGGCCGCCCTTGCCGTTGCAGCCCATCAACGGGCAATAATGGCAAACCTGCCCCTCATCCGGCCCCGCGGGGCCACCTTCCCCCAAGGGGGGAAGGCTTTATAGCTAACGCCCTGTGCGATTCCGCACAGGGCGTTGCTTTTTCCCCCGCAATAGGCTATAATGTACCTTGTATAAATGTGCAAAGGGGAATTGCTATGTCCTGTGACTTGCTCGTCGGCTCCACCGGGTTTGTGGGGGGCAACCTGCTGGCCAAACATACCTTCGCCGCGGCATGTCACAGCAGTGACATAACCGCGCAGTACGGCACCCGCCCGGACCTTTGTGTCTACGCGGGCGTGCCGGCGGCCATGTTCCTGGCCAACGCCGACCCGGAGGCCGACCTTGCCGTCATGCGCGCCGCGCGGGAGAATATCCGCCAAATCGCGCCCAAAAGACTTGTCCTGATTTCCAGCATTGCCGTGCTGGCAGACAGCCGCGGCGTCTATGAGGACAGCCCCGCGCAGGACACCGAAGGTCTGCCCGCCTACGGCAAAAACCGTCTGCAATTGGAGCGCTGGGTGCGCGAGGACTTCCCCGACGCGCTCATTGTGCGCCTGCCCGCACTGTACGGCGCCGGCATCAGGAAAAACTTCCTCTTTGACCTGCACACCATCACCCCGGCCATGCTCAGACCGGAAAAATACAGCGAGCTGGCGGCAAAATCGCCGCTTGTCAAATCAGCCTACACGCTGGCGGACAACGGCTTTTACAAACTGAACGGCACCGCCGACCCGGCAGCGCTGCGCGCCTTTTTTGCAGCCAACGACTTCAACGCCCTGGCTTTCACCGATGCCCGCAGCCGCTACCAGTTCTATAATTTAGGCCGTCTCTGGTCGGATATGGAGGCTGCCCGCGCCGCTGATGTAAAGCTGCTGCACCTTTGCACGCCGCCGGTCTCCGCCGCCGAGGTCTACACCGCCGTGACCGGCAAAACGGACTGGCACAATGAACTGCCCAAGCCCCCGTTTGACTACGACCTGCGCAGCCGCCACGCGGCGCTTTTGGGCGGCAGCGGCGATTACCTTTGCACAAAACAACAAGAATTGGATGATATTACGCGCTTTATGCGCAGTTGGAGGGACTGAACCATGCCGAGCTATCAGCTTGCCATCTCGAACATTGCATGGCAGAAGGACGATGACGAAACCGTATACGCGGCCATGCAGCAGGCGGGCTTCACCGGCCTGGAGCTGGCCCCGACCCGCATTTTCTCCGAAGCACCGTATGATAACCTGACGAGTGCGCTGCTGTTCGGCGGCTACCTCAAAAACCGCTGGGGCTTCTCGGTGCCCAGTCTGCAAAGCATCTGGTACGGTCAGAAGGGCAATATCTTTGACCCTGCCGACACCGAGCACCTGCTGGACTACACGGCGCAGGCGTTCCAGTTTGCCCACAGCCTGAACTGCCCGTCGCTGGTGTTCGGTTGCCCGAAGAACCGTATGCGCCCGCTGGGGGCCAACGATGCCGCCGCCGAGGCGTTCTTCATGCAGGCGGGCAACCTGGCCGCGCGGTACGGCGTGCATCTGGCGCTGGAGGCCAACCCGCCGATGTACACGAACTATCTGAACGGCACCGCCGACGCCTTTGCGCTCGTCAAGCGGCTGGACAACCCGGGCTTGTCGGTCAATCTGGACCTGTCCACTGTGCTGGCGCAGGGAGAGCACTTGCAGAGCTTCATCGATGATATGCAGTATGTCAGCCATGTCCACATCAGTGAGCCGGGTCTGGTCCCGATTGAGCGCCGCCCCGAGCACAAGGAGCTGGCGCTGCTGCTGGGAGCTGTCGGCTACCGCGGCTTCGTCTCCGTCGAGATGGCCCACACCGACGTGGATACGATCCGCCGCACGATGGACTATATCGCGGAGGTGTTCGCATGATCGAGTATGAGCGCACAAACTTGAACGGCGTGCCCGACTACACGGCTGTGGAGTTTGAGGGCCGCCGCCATGACTACTGCCTGCTGATCCCCGTCATCAACGAGGGCGCGCGCATCCTGACCGAGCTGGGCCGCGCCCAGAAGGCGGGCATCGACCAGCTCTGCGACATCGTCATCTGCGACGGCGGCTCCACCGACGGCAGCATGAAGCGGGAGACGCTGGCGCTCTACCACGTCAACACGCTGCTGACGAAAACCGGCCCCGGCAGGCAGGGCGCCCAGCTGCGCATGGGCATGTATTTTGCGCTGGACCGCAATTATAAAGGCATCCTGACCATCGACGGCAACAACAAGGACTCCATCGAGGACGTGCCCGAGTTTATCGCAAAATTGCAGGAGGGCTATGACCTCGTGCAGGGCAGCCGGTTTATCCGCGGCGGCCACGCCATCAACACGCCGCCGGTGCGCTATGCCGCCGTGCGGCTCATCCACGCGCCGCTCGTCAGCCTGGGGGCGCACCAGTGGTTCACCGATACGACCAACGCTTACCGCGCCTACAGCCGCGAGTACCTGACCCACCCGGATGTCCGCCCGCTGCGCGATGTCTTTGGCGGGTATGAGCTGCTGGCGTATTTAAGCATCCGCGCGACGCAGCTGGGCCTGAAGGCCTGCGAGGTCCCCGTGACCCGCGCCTACCCTGCCACTGGCAAGACGCCGACGAAGATCAGCGGCTTCAAGGGCAACAGCGACCTGATGAAGGTGCTGCTGAATGCGCTGGCCGGGAAGTATAATCCGTAAGTTCTATTTTGCAAAGATGCAGGGGCGAGCAGTGCTCGCCCGCGGCACTTGGCGGCAGCCGCAAAGTGCCCGGGTCGATGATGAGCATCGACCCCTACAATGCCGGGGCGGATCCCATATCCACCCGGCAATCGTCCGAAGGAATGTAAAAAGGGGAAACGCTCTATGACCTACGATAAAATCATCCTCGGCGCGGGGCTGTACGGCCTGTACGCGGCGCAGAAATGCGGCGCGGCGGGGCAGCGCATCCTTGTGCTGGAGCGCGACCCCGCGCCCTTCATGCGCGCGACCTACATCAACCAAGCCCGTGTCCACATGGGCTACCACTACCCGCGCAGCTACTCCACGGCCATCAAGTCCGCCCACTATTTTGAGCGGTTCTGCAATGATTACGGCTTCTGCCTGCACACCGAGTTTGACCAGGTCTACGCCACCAGTGCGCACTTCTCCTGGACGAACGCGGCGGAATTCCGCCGGTTCTGCGCGGCGGCAGGCATCCGCTGCGACGACGTTGCGCCCGAGCGCTACTTCAACCCGGGTCTCTGCGACGGCGCGTTCCTGACCACCGAGTACACCTACGATGCGCAGATACTCAAGCGCTGGTTTCTGGAGCAGCTCGCCGCACTGCCCAACGTTGAGGTACTGTACAGCCACAAGCCGACGGCCATCGAGAAGGTCGGCAGCGCGTGGCGCGTGCAGGCGGGAGACATCACCGCCGAAGCGCCCTACCTGCTCAACGCGACCTATGCGGGCGTCAACGACGTACACGCCATGCTCGGCCTGCCGCCGTTCGGCATTAAGTACGAAAAGTGCGAGATCATTTTGTGTACTGTGGACAAAAGCCTGAAAAACACCGGCATCACGGTCATGGACGGGCCGTTTTTCAGCCTGATGCCCTTCGGCCGGACCGGCCTGCACAGCCTGACGAGCGTGACCTTCACCCCGCATGAGACGAGCTATGACAGCGTCGCGACCTTCCCGTGCCAGCAGGAATGCGGCGGCGTGTGCAAGCCGGGCAGCCTGTACAACTGCAATGAGTGCCCGGCCAAGCCGCAAAGCGCCTGGCCCTACATGAGCCAGCTGGCCCGCAAGTATCTAAAGGAAGAATACGGCTTTGCCTACCACAGCAGCCTGTTCAGCATGAAGCCCATCTTAAAGGCCAGCGAGATCGACGACTCGCGCCCGACGGTGGTCCGCGTGATGAACGACGAGCCGAAGCTCGTCAGCGTGCTGTCCGGCAAGATCAACACGGTATACGACCTGGACGAGGTATTGGATGTATGATGCTTAAAGACAACAATTTTATTTCGGCAGTCGTCTACCTGCACAACGACGGCGCGCGCGCCGTGGAGTTCTGCCGCACGGTGGCCGCAGAACTGGACGCCAACTTTAAACAATATGAGCTGGTCGTCGTGGACGACGCCTGCACCGACGACACAGTCAAACAGCTGCGCACCTGGGGCAGGGAACAGGACGCCCCGCTGACGATTTTGCACATGAGCATCTACCACGGGCTTGAGGACGCCATGAACGCCGGCCTCGATGCCGCCATCGGCGACTATGTCTATGAGTTCGACTCCACCGAGCTCTGCTACGCGCCGACGCTTATTATGCAGGCATACAGGGCGGCGCTGGACGGCAGCGATATTGTGTCGGTCTGCCCGCACACCGTGCGCGGCGGCAGCAGCCTGTTTTATAAGGTGTTCAACGCCCACTCCCAGAGCGCCTACCGCCTGCGCACCGATGCGTTCCGTCTGGTGACGCGCCGCGCCATCAACCGCGTCCATGCGTCCAGCACGCACCTGCCCTACCGCAAGGCGGCCTACGCGGCCAGCGGCTTACGGATGGTCGATCTGGAATTTGACGGCCAGCTGACCGTTAAGCAGAAGGGCCGGTTCAATCTGGCGCTGGACAGCCTGACGCTCTACACGAACTTCGGCTTCAAGGCCAGCGTGACCGTCACGCTCTGCATGATGGCGCTGGCGCTGGCCGAGCTGATCTATACCCTCGTCATCTTCGCCACCGGCCACCCGGTAGAGGGCTGGACGACGACGATGTTCGTCATCACCGTCGGGTTTGCGGGGCTGTTCGCCGTGCTGACCATCGTCGTCAAGTATCTGTCGCTGCTCTTAAATCTGACGTTCAGGCAGCAGAAATATCTTGTGGAAAGCATTGAGAAGCTGCAAAAATAACGCATGAGGAAGTTACCGATGAAGCATTTTCGCCCGCGGCTGTCCCGCCGCGCTTTCTGGGTGCTCTGCGCCCTGCTGGTCTGCCTGCGTCTGGCGCTGACGGGCTTTCAGCAGGCGTACATCTGGGTGGGCGGTGCGCCGCTGGACGACGAGCTGATGTTCCGCGCGGCCAACCATATCACAGCCGGGCAGTGGCTGGGCGCGTATGATTATCTGACGCTGTCCAAGGCCATGTTCTTCCCGGTGTGGCTGGCACTGCTGCACGCGCTGCACCTGCCGTATCTTATCAGCGGCGCGGCGCTCTGGTGCGGGGCGGCACTGCTGGCAGCGTTTGCATTTTCGACGCTGTGGCGCAAAAAAGACACCGCACAGGGCCGCGTGCTGACGCTCGGTCTGTTTGCGGCGCTGGCGTTTCTGCCGTCGAGCTGGGCGGCCTACACGCTGCGCGTCTACCGGGACAACATCTTTCCGGCGCTGTGTCTGTACTTCTTTGCGGGCATGGCGGGCATGGCGCTGCGCGCGGTGTTCACGCCGGAAAAGCCGCTCTGGCCGTGGCTGGCCGCGGCGGGCGCGGGTCTGGCCTGCGGCTATCTGGACCGCGAGGACGCCGGGCTGTTCCTGCTGCCGTTCGCCGCGGCGGCCACCGTCATTGTGGCCGTGGTACTGGCGGGCAAGCGCCGCTGGAAGGCTCTGGCCGCGCAGGTCATCCCGTATGCCATGCTCGGTGTCGGCGTGCTGACCTTCTGCACCCTCAATTACACACACTACGGCGTGTTTGCGCTGTCCGACTTTTCGGAAGGCTCCTTTGCCGCGGCGATGGGCGCGATGATGCGCGTGGACACCGACAGCACCGCGCCCTACCTCTCCGTGCCCGCCGACGCCCGCGAGAAAATTTACGACGCTGTGCCGGAATTGGAGCCGCTGGCCTACTGGCTGGAGGAGGATGCCCAGCTGCAGAATGATTTCCGCGACCCAAATCTCGACGACTACCGCGCGGGCAGCTTCTATTGGGCCATCCGCCGCGCCGCGCAGTTTGAGGGCATCTACGCCGACGCTAAGACCGCCGACGCCTACTGGCAGACCGTGGCCGATAAGATCAACGCCGCCTGCGACGCGGGTACACTGCCCAGCCGCACCGGCAGGCGCGTGGCGACGAGCCAGCCGATCTCGGCGGCTTACGTCCCTTCGACGCTGGCCGAGACCTGGAACGGCTTTTGGCATGTGCTGGGCCTGCGGGACTGTGCGCCCTATGAGACGCTGCGGTCCATCGGCACCGAGGACGACTTTGCCGCCTGGTCCGGCTACCTGCACTGCGGCTTCAACAGCGCCGCCAACGCGGGGGAGGACACGCCCTACTACAGCCCGTACCAAAAGACGGTTTTTGCCGTCATGCAGGGCTGGACGCGGGTCTGCAGTATTTTGCTTACGGTGGGCGTGCTCTGCGCTGTGCTGTGCCAGCTGGCAGAGCTTTTGCCGCAGCGGCGTCAAAAATGCACGGCACAGACCGTTGTGCCGTGGCTGCTGCTGTTCGGCATCTTCGGCATTGCGCTGCTGCGCTGTGCCATGATCGCCTTTGTCGAGGTGTCCAGCTTCGGCATCGGCACCAGCACGATGTACCTGGCAACGGTGCATCCGCTGCTGGACCTTTACGCATTTGCCGGGCTGCTTTTGTACGGCAGACCGAGAAAAACTTACAAACGAAGGGAGAACGCATGACAGATCTACTGGTCATCGGCGGCGGCGCGGCGGGCCTGATGGCAGCCGGGGCCGCCTGTGCCCGCGGGCTGACCGTGACCGTGCTGGAGCACAACCCCAAGGGACCGGGCCAAAAGCTGCTTATCACCGGAAAGGGACGCTGCAACGTCACAAGCGACAGCGACGTGCGGGAGTTTCTGCCCTATGTGCGGCATAACGGGCGGTTTTTGTATTCGAGCCTCTACGCTTTCCCGCCGTCGGCGGCCATGGAGCTGTTCGAGTCGCTCGGCGTGCCGCTCAAAACCGAGCGCGGGCGGCGGGTCTTTCCCCGGAGTGACCGCGCCGCCGACGTGCTGGCCGCGCTGCGCGATTATGCACGCGATGCGGAATTTGTGCGCGGCAGCGCAAAAAAGCTGGTCGTCGAGGACGGCGTCTGCAAGGGTGCTGTGACGGACCGCGGCGAGACGCTGCGGGCAGAAAACACGCTGATCGCCACGGGCGGCATCAGCTATCCGGCCACCGGCAGCGACGGCAGCGGCTACAGGCTGGCGCGGCAGGCGGGGCACACGATCATGCCGCCGCAGCCCAGCCTGTGCAGTCTGGTCAGCCCCGACCCGGCCTGCCGCCGCATGATGGGCCTGGCCCTGCGCAACGTCACGCTGACGCTGCTCTGCGACGGCAAGCCGCTGTTTACCGAGCAGGGCGAGGCGCTGTTCACCCACTTCGGCCTGTCCGGGCCGCTCGTCCTGTCGGCCAGCACCTACATTGAGGATATAACGAAGCACCGCTATATCTGTGAGTTTGACTTAAAGCCCGCGCTGGATGAAAAAACGCTCTATGACCGCCTGACCCGCGACTTTGCGGAGCAGGGCAGCCACAGTGCGCAGGGGGCGCTGGCAAAGCTGCTGCCCAACTCGATGCGCCCCGTCGCCGTCGAAAAGTGGGGCATCGACCCTGCCACGAAGGCTGCGCAGATCACGCGGGAGCAGAAACAGGCGCTCGTTGACCTGTGCAAGCACTGGCAGGTGCCGGTCAGCGCGCTGGGCGATAAGGAGCACGCCGTCATCACTGCCGGCGGCGTCGATGTCCGTGAGGTAGACCCCAAGACGATGGCCAGCAAGCTGTGCGCGGGCCTGTACTTTGCCGGGGAGGTCCTCGACGTGGACGCCCGCACCGGCGGGTATAACCTGCAAATCGCCTGGTCAACCGCCGTGGCGGCAGCCAGGGCGCTGTGACCCCAGCCTTCCCCCGAGGGGGAAGGCGGCCCCGCAGGGTCGGATGAGGGCAGACCTTACGGCAGCTGCACGGGAAGGAGAAACCACCCGGTAGGGGCCGGGCATGCCCGGCCTGCGGCCCTGCGGCGGTAACCCTCTAACGGGCAGCCCCCCGCAAGCTCTCCCCTCATCAGCCGCCTGCGGGCGGCAGCTTCTCCCCCAAAGGGAGAAGCCAAAGACGATTCTATTTAAAGGGATGATAACTATGATTTCCATCGCAATCGACGGCCCGTCCGGGGCCGGTAAATCCAGTCTCGCCAAGGCCCTCGCCAAAGACCTCGGCTATGTCTACGTTGACACCGGCGCCATGTACCGCTCCATCGGCCTGTACGCCGCCCGTGCGGGCGTTGACCCGCATGACGCCGACGCTGTCGCCGCACTGCTGCCGCAGATCAAGCTCGGCATCCGCCTGATCGACGGTGCGCAGCACATTTATTTAAACGGCGAGGACGTCAGCACGGCGATCCGCGCCGAGGAGATCGGCATGGCTGCATCCGCCGTGGCCGCACACCCCGCGGTGCGCAGCTTCCTGCTGGACACCCAGCGCGGCTTGGCCGAAAGCCAGAACATCCTGATGGATGGCCGCGACATCGGCACGGTTGTGCTGCCCAACGCCACGGTCAAGATCTTCCTGACCGCCAGCGCCGAGGCCCGCGCCCAGCGCCGCGCCAAGGAACTGGCCGAGAAGGGCCAGCCCGCGGATTTTGCCACCGTGCTGGCCGACATCCGGCAGCGCGACTACCAGGACAGCCACCGCGCCGTGGCCCCGCTCAAACAGGCCGACGACGCCATTCTGGTGGACACAAGCAGCATCGGCCTGCAGGAGAGCTTTGACCTGCTCAAGCGCACGATTCTTGCGCACATCTAAGGGGGCTGACGATGCTTTTATACTGGATTCTGCTGCCCATCGTCTGGGTGCTGGCCCACATTCTGTTCCGGTTCGAGGTCATCGGGCGCGAGAATTTGAAGGCCGTCCGCGATGGGCGCGCCTACGTCATTGCACCGAACCACATTGCCAACCTTGACCCTGTCTTGATCGCTATAACGATATTTGACTGGAAGCGGCTGCGCATTCTGGCCAAGGAGGAGCTGTTCAAAAATCCGCTGGCCGGCTGGTTCCTGCGCTGCATGGGTGCTGTTTCCATCGAGCGCGGCAAGGGCGACACCACCACCGTCGAAAAGCTGACGAACGAGTGCAAAAATGGTACGGGCATCATGATCTTCCCCGAGGGGACCCGCACAAAGACCGGCAAGCTGGGCGTGATCAAGAGCGGCGCATTTGTGATCGCCGCCGCCGCGGGTGCGGACATGCTGCCTGTGCGCATCATCTACGGCACCAAGGACGGCAGGCTGCACCTTTTCTGCAAGGTGCGCATCGTCTTTGGCGAGCCGATCCCCGCCGCGGACCTGCAGATCAGGGACCAGAGCCACAAAATGGCGGAGCTGCGCCGTATGAAGAACCGCCTGCGCGACGAGCTGGAGCAGCTGCTGGCCGACAACGCCTTTGCCATGCCCGTCGTAGAAGCGGCACCGGAGCCGGAACAGCTGCCTGAAAAAGGCGAGTGAGCTGTAGGGGTGATGCTCGCATCGCCCCGCAGACTGAGCGGCAGCCGCAGCGTTCCCGGGTCGGTGACAGGCATCGGCCCCAACAACCTGTAAAAAGGAGCTTATCTATGGAGATCATCCGTGCCAAAACTGCCGGCTTCTGCTTCGGTGTGGACCGCGCGGTCAAGCTGACTTATGATTTATTGGCGCAGGGACGCAAGGTTGCGACTCTCGGCCCATTGATCCACAACGCCCAGGTCGTGGCCGATCTGGAGGCGAAGGGCGCTGTGACCTGCCCGGATATTGACGCCGTGCCCGACGGGTATGAGGTCATCATCCGCAGCCATGGCGTGCCCAGAAGTGTCTATGATAAAATAAGCACACGCAGCCTGGCGTATCACGATGCCACCTGCCCGTTTGTTGCAAAAATCCATAAAATCGCGATGGAAGCGGACAAAAACGGTGCGCTTTTGCTTGTTGCAGGCGACGCCGACCACCCCGAAGTACAGGGAATTGTCGGCCATACAAGCGGCCCTGTGCAGGTTTTTGCCAATCTGGAGGAGCTGCAAAAATTGCTCCCCACGCTTTTGCAACAAGAATCCATCTGCGTCGTCGCGCAAACGACATTTCGCGTGGAAAGTTGGGAAAATTGCAAAGCTTTTTTAAAAAAAGAGTGTACAAAAGCCAGAATTTTTGATACAATATGTAATGCAACGTGGGCGAGGCAACAGGAAGCGGAAGACCTCAGCCAAAAATGCGATCACATGGTCGTCATTGGTGGTCATCATTCTTCCAATACCCAAAAGCTGTTACAGGTCGCCGCGCGGCATACCAAGGCCATCAACGTCGAGACTGCTGATGAACTCGACCCTGCATGGCTTGCTGGTGCGGCGCGTGTGGGCGTGACAGCCGGGGCTTCAACGCCTTCGTCTATAATTGAGGAGGTACTTAACAGTATGAGTGAAGAGATCCGTGACGACATGAGCTTCGAGGAGATGCTCAAAGCTACCGAAGCCAATGCAAATGTTTACACCGGAAAGATCGTAAAAGCCAAGGTCATCAGCGTTTCCCCGACGGAGTGCATCGTCGGTGTCGACGGCTCCAAGCACACCGGCATTGTGCCCCTGCGCGAGATGAGCCATGACCCCAACGCTAAGATGGAAGACCTTGTTAAAGAGGGCGACGAGCTGGATCTGGTTGTTGTCAAGACCAACGATCAGGAGGGTGTTGACACCCTGTCCCGCGTTCGTTTTGAGGCCCAGAAGGGCATGAAGGATGTCTCCGAGGCTGCCGAGAACGGCACCGTTATGGAAGGCGACGTCATGGAGGCCAACAAGGGCGGCGTTGTTGTCAACGTCAAGGGCGTCCGCGTCTTTGTTCCCCGTTCTCAGGCCACCATGCGCCGTGACGAGGACTACACCAAGCTGGTTGGCCAGCACGTTCAGCTGGTCATTACCGAGTGCGCAGGCCGCAAGATCGTCGGCTCCATCAACAAGGTCACTGCCGAGGCCAACAAGGCCAAGCGCGAGGAGTTCTGGGCCAATGTTGAGGTCGGCAAGCAGTATAAAGGCGTTGTCAAGAGCCTGACCTCTTACGGTGCTTTCGTTGACGTGGGCGGTGTCGATGGCCTGTGCCACATCAGCGAGCTGAGCTGGAACAACATCAAGCATCCCTCCGAGGTCGTCAAGGTCGGCGACGAGATCGAGGTCTACGTCAAGAGCTACGATCCCGAGAACCAGAAGGTCTCCCTGGGCTACAAGAAGGAAGAGGACAACCCCTGGGTCAAGCTGGAGAATGAGGTTCCCGTCGGCACCGAGTTCACCGCTCCCGTTGTCTCCATCACCAAGTTCGGCGCTTTCGTCCGCATCATGCCGGGCATTGACGGTCTCGTTCATATCAGCGAGATCAGCAATGAGCGCGTGAACAAGGTCTCCGACGTGCTGAAGGTCGGTGACGAGGTCCGCGTTAAGCTGACCGCCGTTGACTTTGACCGCAAGCGCATCAGCCTGTCCATGAAGGCCTGCCTCGACGAGAACGGCGAGGACGCTGAATAATTCTTAGTCATTGCGCAACCGTATGGGGCCTGCCTGTTGTAACAGGCAGGCCCCTTTTTGTACAAGTAACCTGTAGGGGGGCGGCGTCCTCGACGCCCCGCGGGCGGGCAGTGCCCGCCCCTACAAACGTAAAACGGGTACATCATGCAAAAACTCAAAGACATCATCCAAAAATACTATGAGGGTCTGGCCTACCTGTTTTTCGGCGGGGTCGCAACGCTGCTGAACCTGGTCGTCTTTGCGGGCTTCCAGGCGGCGTTTGGTACAGACTTTGCCGCGGGCATCGGCAATATTCTGGACAACTGCATCTGCATCCTCTTTGCCTATTGGACAAATCGCACGTTCGTGTTCAAAAGCGCGAACAAGGGCAAGGCGGCCTGGGCGGAGTTCGGGCAGTTTGTCTCCTGCCGCATCGCCACGATGGTCATGGATCAGGTCATCATCTGGCTGGGCGTCAGCCTGCTGGGACCGCATGTCGCGTTTGCCGCGGCCAACGGCAAGCTGTGGGCCATGGGCGTCAAGCTGTTCAGCCAGGTCATCGTTATCGTGTCCAACTACGTTTTCAGCAAATTGTTTATCTTTAAAAAGAAGTAACGCATCATCCGGAAGGAGCATACCATGCTTATTTTTAAAGTGGCAAAATTTGTGCTCAAGCACCCGCTGCTGACCCATGGAGCCAGGCAGCTCGTGCACAAAAAACTACGTCCCCAAAAGGAGGCATCCCCTATGAAACAGAAAGTTCGCGGTCACGCATTCCGTCTGGTGGGGCTGATCCTGGGCATCATCGGTGCCACGGTCAGCATCACCTCCATCGTTTTCGCTGCCCTGGGCCTGCATCAGGCACGCCTGTGCAAGCATTGTGAGAAAGGGGAAAATTTCCGATGAAATACACGAAGGAAGAAATGCTGAGCAAGGTCGACCACACCCTGCTCAAGCCCGAGGCAACCTGGCCCCAGATCCGGACCCTCTGCGATGAGGCTATCGCCAACCACTGCGCGTCGGTCTGCATCAACACCTGCTACGTCAAGCAGGCCGTCGAGTATATGGCGGGCCGCGTGCCGGTCTGCTGCGTCGTCGGCTTCCCCCTCGGCGCTATGGACACCAAAAGCAAGGCATTTGAGGCTAAAACTGCCATCGAGAACGGCGCGTCCGAGGTCGATATGGTCATCAACATCGGCTGGCTGAAGAACAAGCAGTACGACGACGTCCGCAATGACATTGCCGCCGTCAAGGCTGCTGTGGGCGACAAGGTGCTGAAGGTCATCATCGAGACCTGCCTGCTGACCGACGACGAGAAGATCAAGATGTGCGACATCGTGCCCGAGGCCGGTGCCGACTTCATCAAGACATCTACCGGCTTCTCCACCGGCGGTGCGACCTTCCACGACATTGAGCTGTTCGCAAAGCACGTTGCGGGTCGCTGCAAGATCAAGGCTGCGGGCGGCATCTCCACCGTCGAGGACATCGAGAAGTTCCTCGACCTCGGCGCAGACCGCCTCGGCACCTCCCGTGCCGTCAAGCTGCTGACCTCC
>OHAI01002585.1_pt1 | contig 13082 bp, 10 predicted proteins | sample 1577091 | NCBI WGS metagenome assembly OHAI01 (sample SAMEA3541548, study PRJEB24748) | human gut metagenome | biome: human gut; feature: human-associated habitat; material: faeces | place: China | collected 2012
TTTGTCGTATGTCCCACAAAGATAGACAAGACAAACTAAAAAGCAAAACATCTTTTCGATTTCTCGGAACTGTTGCAGATTGAATTATAAAGAATAAGCCGAAAGATGTCTCCTCTTTCGGTAAATCAAAGGACAAACTTGGTCGCAGGGTATTAAAATAGCCCCCTCGTCCAAGTCTGTCCTTGTCGCTGGTATTTGACAATGATATTCCGCATTTCTTCCGTCAGCAGAAAATTGATAGGTTTGCCCGTTTTCTTGCGAACGTATTGCACCCGACCGTCCCGTACATTCCCGTATTTCAGCAGGGCGATGTCTGCAAAGTTAATCCCTGCTCCGAAATAGCTGAACACGAAAATATCACGCGCCAATCGTTCGGAGGGATAGCCTTGCGACAAATCGAGTGCAATAACCTTGCGCACGTCCTCTTTCGCAATGGCCCGTTTCTTCGTCCGCGTATCGAATTTGCTGACTTTATAGGCATCGAACGGGTAATAATCCCGTTTCACCAACTGCAATTCTACCGCCTTGTTGAACACGCTACGCAACGTCCGAAAGAGTTGGCTGATGGTCGTATCACCGCAACCGCTCGTCCGTAACCAATTCTCGTAACGACGCAACCACACGGCGTCAATGTCGCTGAACGGGATTTGCAACCGCTGCCCCGTGAATTTCAGCAACGATGTACGGGAGTATTTGTAAACGTCTGCATTGCCGAGTTTACCGCCGCGTTTCATGTCGTCAATCAGTTTATCGTACAATTCGACCACCGTAGCGCAACGGACTTGGTTATGAAAATGGGACACGAGCGTTTCCACCGTGTATTCACGTTGCTGGGAGGTCATTTCGACAATCAAATCGTTGTATTCCGCCGTTTTTGCGGCTATCAGCCGTTCAATTTGCTCCTTGTTGGGACAATTCCGTTTGGGCTTGCTTTTCTCGAAATCCCAAAATTTTTCGTGCAGGGAAAGGCCGAGCGAAACGTATTTGCGTTTGCGGTCTTTCGTAACTCGGAGCATTAAAGGAAGCGTTCCGTCTTTGAGAGGTTTGTACTTGTAACAAATGACCTCAATGTTTGCTTTCATGCGTCATTTCGGTTGACACATTGGTTAACACAAACGGGCAAAAAACGTGTAAACCGACCACGGAGGCACACAAAATAAAAACGACCTACATTGCTGTAAGTCGTTGATTTTCAATTGTGGGAGCTGAGGGATTCGAACCCCCGACCCTCTGCTTGTAAGGCAGACGCTCTGAACCAGCTGAGCTAAGCTCCCCTTTTGCTGAATTGCGAGTGCAAATGTATGATAAATAAATCATTCCTGCAAGTCCTCGCTTCATTTTGGGAAATCTTTTTTCGCTGGCTGTTCGTTCGGTTGACACATTGGTTGACACATTTGCATAAACTCAATGCTGGTTAAACAATAGTGAATTAGTTGATAATCTTATATTTGAATAAGAGAGGACAAACTTTACAAAGGGGCCTATAAATATACCCCTTTCGCAAAGTCTGTCCTCGTATCAGTCGAGAAAAACGCGCGGGAAAATCTTACCCTTTCCCCTGTTCCCTCCTTTTAAGAATGTTGTTTTGCTTTTGTTTCTGTAAAATTCTTTAAAAAATTCAAAGAAATTTAAAGGATTTTAATGTTTAATCTACCAACTCTTTAAATTTCATACTCCTTGCATATATGCTTTTTACTTTGTTCACAGGTATAATGTCGACATAGCCAAGTTTTACCAGTCCCTCTAAATCCCCTTTTGCCGTCGGATAAGATACATTCATGCGCGTCTGAATTTCCTTAACAGAGAATGAAAGATTAGGAGAGTCGTTATACCATTTGATAATTTGAGCTTGGCGAGCGTTTATATTACCCAATTTCAAAAAATCAGAAGTTTGTTGTTGGTCATCTATTTTTCGTTGAATATATTGCCGAAGTTCATTATAAGCTAAACTAACCGCCCGTAAATGGTAAGCTACAAAATAACCTAAATCGTTTCCGTCGCATTCCGTATATAAATAGGCTTTTTCGTATTGTCGTTTACTTCGACTGATTATACGAGAAATAGAGAGATATTCTGTCAGCCAATATCCTTTACGAAGCATATACCAGTAGAATATGGCACGGGCAGTACGCCCATTTCCATCTACGAATGGATGAATGAATGCGATTAAAAAATGAATTATGATTCCCTTAACAATGGGATGAATGAATACACCATTAAAATCATCATCATTAAAAAGTCTACATATGCTGTCAATCAGTCCCTCAATCTCGCAGCAATCGGGCGGAGTGTGAATTGTTTCGTGAGTAATCCCGTCTTCAACGACCACATTATTGTCTGTACGGAATCGACCTTCATCATTGCTATCATCCAATGTCCTATAAGTCATCAGTTGGTGAATATGCAATAATGTCTCTTTCGTAAATTCCTCGTCTTTGTGCTGAAGAATGAAACGGATCGTTTCATAATTGTTATGAATCATCTGTTCCCCCCGCGTCCGTGGAGAAATAGATTTCCGCAACATATCTTTTGCAATTTTTCGAGTCGTAGCTGCTCCTTCCATTTGACTGGAAGCAATTGCTTCCTCCATATTGGAACTAATCAGATAACGATTCTTATCTGCTTCGGGGATAAAACTTTGTGTCCCCAAATACCCGCCCAGATTCATGTCAAATTCATGGCACAACTGCTGCATGTGGTCTGTCACATATAATTTGAACCGATAATTGCCTATTTCCAATGTTTTGGCAAACATACGTGACAACTTAACGCAAGCCCATACATCTTGTGCGAGCACTTTGTCTGGAAGATGTTTATATTTAATCTCTGTCCAATATTGGTACTGCCTATTGATCTCGTTTACCACATCGGCAATTTTCGGATCACAACTCAGACGGAGCGCTTTATCGAAATCTTCTTTGCGTATTTTCGGAGGAGATTCTATCATATCTCATATAATTTTTGCATGTACAAATGTAATAAAATTCTTTAAAATACTTAAAAAACTTTAAAGAATCTTAATGTTGGTCCTTACACGAATTGCTCCAAATATTTCTCCTTAAACCCTGCCAACGGGAATTTGAAATCTCTTTGCTTGCCCTCTGTTGTCGTATAGCGGATAATAACCGTATCGCTTTTTATATGTAATTCGAATAGGTTTACCTTATCGTGTCCCCATCCAAGGATATTGGTTATACGCCCTCTGCGCTAAAAGGTTCGTATATCCTTATCTGTATCATCAGGTAGAATATACCTAAAACATCAGGCACATCCCGCAAAAGTTATCATAGGCAACGACTTTTCAAATCATCATGCGCCGTTCATCACTACCCTGCCGTCATTCGGTTTTTGGTGTTTTATACATTTTAGCTAAAATTTACGTTGTCATTAAATCTTTGATTATGATATAAATATAGGGAAATTTATGACTTATGCAAGTAAAATAGAAAGGACAAACTTGTGCAGAGAGTCTAAAAGTTAACCCTTTTGCACAAGTCTGTCCTTTCAATTTGGGAATATGAATCAGATTTTTTTAAAAGTAGTGGTTATTTCTGCTTTATAGCCGTCGCTATCGTCTACTTTGTATAAAAGGACAAGTTTGCTTTTTGTTAATTCTTTAATGTTATACACAGATGTCGGATTGCCTTCTTCAGGTTCTTCATACATCAATAATTGGTTATTAGAAATCGTGTATTCAATAGACCAATTACTATCCAATCTATTATTGTCATAATAATAGTAGCTTTTATATCTCCCCGTTCCATTTTCATTAAACGTATAGGTGAAATAAAAACCGTAATCATCATTTACATCGTCAATCGGATATGTAATATCCTTTTCCATTTTGCCCTCTCCTGGTACAATTTCATAACCGACCTCACGTGTAATTTGCCACGTTCCTGCAATTTGATTTGGGTCAATTTTGTTGTCATCATCATCGGAGCATGCCGAGAATGAAACTGCCGCAAACATAGCGGCCACCAATAAAAACAACTTTTTCATAGTTGTAATAAGTTTAGTTTGTCGCTACGCACCATCGCGACGGTTAATTTTTGGATTTAAGGAAAACAGAAAGCGTGGTGCCGAAAACTTATCTTATTAGAGTAGGTCGTAGGAAACCTTGAAGATAAAATAAGCAACAGCCCCACGCCTATATCCACGAATGGATATGACGCGAGAAGATGTCGGCCTACTCCTTCTTCAGATTGAATTTCCTACGTTCACTCTAAAGGAATAAACTTACACTTTCCGTGTTTGTCGTATGTCCCACAAAGATAGACAAGACAAACTAAAAAGCAAAACATCTTTCCGATTTCTCGGAACTGTTGCAGATTAAAAATAGACTTTACGCCTGCATAATCTCTTTAATCGTGGTTTGCTGGTCGTTTGATTCTGCATTTATCGACCTTACGCTAACATAAAAACAGAAATTAGGGACTGCAAAATCTTCTCGGAATTGCAAAGTCCCTAATCTCTGTAATTTGCAGTTTTACTATGTCGATATGCAGGCCGAGTTTTACGCTCCTGCAATCTCCTGTATTGCGGCGTCCATGTAAATAGCTTGTCCACTCGATTGACGCCCCCACCAATGGCAACCGAGTGCGTCGATTATGACCTCACCCTGCTGTTTGAGTTCCTGTGCCAAGTAAGGCGATACCAGCCACCATTCGAAAACCTCGTCGTCCGTATCGACAAAGGGATACATGTATTCCTCGTCGATTTTACCTGCACGGATTAGTTCCTCGACCACCTCGTTCTGCCCATAAAACACATGCAAATCTGCTATGCGTTTTGCCCTTGTTTGTCTGTCCATATTTTTAGGTTTTACATTCGACAAGGGGGAGGGGCTTTAGTATGTGTATCTGCTTGTGTGCAGTATATCAAAGAAAAAATGCTCCAACAAAATGTCGGAGCGTTTAATATCATTAATCTGTAACTATATTGGGGTTAACCAATTTTGCATACTCTACAAGTTTTTTATACGATAGGAGTAAATTTGTACTGAACAATTTTTCATAGCAATCCAAACAAGGGTCATTAAATGTATTAGGTTTATCAGATTTGAGGTGCACAAATTCATTACGTAAATCATATAACGGAAGAAGTTGAGACATTAAGGTGTTATATCTTGAATCTGAGATTTGCTTACTGTCCCTAATAACTTGCATTTTTTGCTTCAATGACCAACGACGCTCAATGTATTCTTTATTTATATCGTTTCCATCTTTATCTTTTCCTTTATTTAGATTATCTGGTATAATTTCATTTACAAAGCATTCCAATGCCATCATCATTAAAGTAAGACAAGAAATCTTATAACCAAGATATTGAGCAGAACAAGTATCGTTTATCTGATTCAAAGGTGTTTTCCCTTGCATCCATTTACCTATGACATTTTTCGGGAAAAGAGATGGTATCATTTCTTGGGATGCGTGAAGAAAAACCTTTGTTTGTATTAACAGTATCTCAAATGGACTTATGTATTTAATACAATAGAAATTGTTATTATGTTTTTCCATTGTGAATAATGTCATTGGATTTTGCATTTCTGGAGATTTCTCTGCCACAAAAAAAGTATTCTTACCCTTCGTGGAGCAAATATCCTCTAAATCCAATGAAGCATTACTATCAATATATTCTTCTGACAATCGTTTCAAACAATCATCCGTAACATGATATTTCAGTCTCGTATTTTTCATAATTATCTCTTTAACACACGAAGATACGAATTATCAAATAAACATAGAACACCCTCCTCTTAATAGTGCCTACGGCACACCATATAAAGAGAGAAGAAAAATGAATGATGCAATTTTTGGAATGTCCTTATAAATTGAATTTCTACAAAAACTGTCATTTACCTATTAAATAGGGAAAAGCCCTGCATGCGTTAGCATGAGGGCTGTATATGGATTATTATTTGCTGGTTGCTATTCAAATGCAAAACCTTTGAAATCCTCCTTATCGAGTTTGTCTTGCTCTACCTGTTCTATAACTGCATTATACTGTTCCTGCATATCGAGAGCCTTTATAAAGTAGGGCAATGATACCTTTTCGGGTAGGGTCTTGCACCGTTTATTGAGTTGGTAGGTTATGCTTATTGGCTCTGTTCTCGATAAGCCTATTACATTATACTTGGTAAGCAGTACGGACATCGCTCGTTTATCCCACTTGGGAACGGCAACACCTTTTATCTTGCAGAACTCGCATATCTCCTTATAAATCCCTGCATCCGTCTTTTTAACAGAGGAGTTGATAAAACAGCCTGCCGCCAGTTCATAACCTTTCTCTATGGCCTTAATAAGTCCTAATTGTTGGCACTCTTTAATAAGGGCAGTTGTCGTATTTCTCGATAATCCGATAGCCTTTGCAATTTGGGATATACTTCATTGGACGGTATCGGTATTATTAAGGCATATTGCCTTTAATAAGAGCAGAAACCCTGCAATCTTGGCAGGATAGTTCCTCTTAAAGAAACTGCTATCCAAAAAGAAATAGTCTTTAATAGCTGGCTTTATAAAGTAGGTATTTCGCTTTATAAAACCTCTGTCTGCATCTTCTTTAACGGTAGTCTGCACGGTCAGATAACCTGTATCCTTTAAGCGTTTAATGCTCCGTCGTATGGTTCGTTCATCCAATCCTGTCAGTAAGGATAGCTTTTCCTCTGTTACATGGGAAATATTCGTCTTGTGATTGGAGCAATATTTAATGGTTGCTCACACGTAAATATCAATAGGCTTACTGTTGCCCGTCTGAAAGTTCACGATTGATTTGGGGATTACTGTATAATTCATCGTTAGCAATGGAATTTTGATTGTTCGTAAATATGATTTCTTTTAAGTGTAGCAGTTTTCGGAAGCAGGCAATGCCTTAATGGTCTTTGGCCTGTTTACGATTATCGAATCACCTGCGGTCTTTGATGTGATAGTACATGGTCGGTACGACTTTAATAGGTAGTGTATAAGTAGGTAATGTATATATAGGACACTTTTGAGCAGTTTGCATAGGACAGTTTTGAGCAACTGCTATCCGTTATCGTAAAACCTACTATCTCTTTAATTGGAATCTTCCATATTTTCTGATTCTGAAATACATTCTTTATAGGAAATCTTCATTTCACACTCAAAAAATGTGGTAACCGATAAATGAAGAACAGTTTCAATCACGAAAAATAGATTCATCAACCAAGTAAGATGAATACTTTTTTCAGCGATATTTTTTTACACGCAAAAATGCGTGAATAAAAAAACAGGCAAAAAAAGTTTTTCATCACATGAGTTGTGAGAAAAAAATTATCGTAAAAAATCGTGCATCGTTTTTTCGATGAAAAGTTTTTCAGCACAAATAAATTGTTCTCACTATTACATGATGTGTCATTAAAAGTGGCTGTTTTTAGTGAATGCACTTTTCAATGATTCCATATTTTTTGATTCTGAAACTATCTTATTAAAGGGAATGTTCATTTCGCACTCAAAAAATGTGGTAACACAACGCAAAGAAAAGGCAGACGAATCTGCCCTTATAAGAACTGCTCAATTTGTAGTGTGGGATTCTTTGCTGAATTGCTTTGCAAAGATACAACATATCTGTCCAAAAGTCAAGTAATTTGGCAATTATTTTACATAATATTATAGGGTTTATTATAACTTACTGATTTAGAGAGAAGCATCTGTTCACTATCTATTATGGCCTATGCTCCAGTACCTTTGCCCTGCCGTAAGGGTGTTCTTTGCGGTCTGCAATCTTTGGGCGGAGATTGCAGCCATTATCAGCCCCTCTGCATAAAGGACAGAGTAACTAAAAGCCATGAAAAAGATGGTTATTTCAATGGATGACGCACAGCGTCAGTTTGCATTTGTCAAAGGCAATCGGCCTGTAAACATCAGAACCGTGAAACAGAAAGAGAAATCCATGAAAGCCTATGGACAACTCACGCCCATCACGGTAACCGATGGAGAAAAGGTGATTCAGATGGGCGGTCGTCTGGTCGATTTGAAAGGGAGGGAAATCTCCAACGAGGATGCAGGAAAGTATTACGCTGTATTGGACGGTCAGCACCGATTGGTGGCTTATCAGAATTTGCAGTTGGATTTGAATGACCTTGTAATTTGCGAATCCCTCAATGCTGAATTATCCATTACGGAGGTCATAGCGCAGATGAACATCTGCACCACCGTTTGGAAAAAATCGGATTACATGGCCGCACCTGCCATGATGCTCAAAGAAGCCAACGAGGTATTCGATTTCGCCATGTTCCTGCACGGCAAGGCTTGTCCCCTCTCCACGATTTCGCTGTGGTGCTTCGGCAAGAAATCCCTGCAAGCGAAAGACTTGGTGGAGTGTCTGAACACGAAGAAACTGCCTGAAATCTTTGAGGATAAAACATGGTTTCGTTCCAGCATAAGGTGGTTTACGGCTGCACAGAGGATATTCAAGGATAAGTTTCTTACGAACAGGTATTTGATAGATTTTATCATCAAGCAACAGAAACCCGATGAAGATTTCGAGGTGTTCACAGCGGAAATGGAACGGAAGATAAACGACCTCACGCGCGACCAAGCAGACCAGATTATGACACCCCACCCGATAAAAGGTATGGCACGGGAGCAGTTGATTATGGATATGCTGACACAGTATCTCGGTTAAAAATAACAACTGTGTAAGGTTTGTGGAGGTCGGGATTATTTATTGGTTCCCGACTTCCTTTTTACCTTTACAATAAGTGTTGCATAGCCGCGTCGATTTGGCTGTTTTCGAAACTGTCCAAGTAAATCTGTGTGGTGGATAGGTCTGAATGTCCCAGCGATTCAGAAATCAAGGCTACGCTTACGCCTGACCGTTTTAAGACCGTTGCGTATGTATGTCTTGCTACATAGGTCGTTAAGGGCGTATGCAGTCCTATTTCCTCACTCAATTCGTGCAGGCGTTTGTTTACGTGTTTCAACGTTTTCTTAACGCGTTCCAATATCTGCTTCTCGGTCGTGTGAATTTGGCGGTTGAGAATAGGAAACAGATAATCTTCCTCCACTTGGTCGGTGTGGTATTTGTCGATGATTTCCTGTGCCTGTTCCGTCAGACAGCAGTTCATCATCTTACCCGTCTTGCGTCTTGCATAGTAGATTCTGCCATTCTCGATGTCGCCATAAGTCAGCAGGGCAATATCTTTGAAATTGATACCTGCCATGAAATACGAGAACAGAAAGATGTCTTTGGCAAGCTGGGTGTAAAAGTCCCTGTCCGATAAATCCAACTCAATCAGTTTATGGATGTCCTCTTTCGTGATGGCCCGCTTGCGGGTATTTGTCCATAGGCTACCCACTTTGAACTGCTGGAAAGGATTCGATTTAGGCACGAATACACCCTCTGAAACTGCCTTATTATAGACGGCTTTCAGTACGCTGAACTTGGTCGCAAGGCTGTTGTTTACATTACCCCTTTGACGCAGGAAGATTTCAAACTCACGCAGGTAGGTTAAATCCACCTCTTCAAAGCGCATGTTCGTACTTTTGAAATGTTGCATCAAGGCAAGCGTTACCTTATGTTTGCTGGCAGAACCATATTTCTCGACCTTTTCCAATCTGTCGATTATCTGTCTGAAAAAGTCCCCTACGGTGCAGTTGATTCGTTTACCGTTCTGTTCAAAAAGATTATCGAACGTAACAGGAATTTCCAGCACCTCCAACTTTTTGATTTTCTTCTCGTATTCACGTATCTTGGAGGTTATTTGAAACTGTATTTCTGCTCTATCGGGGCAGTCGGCGGTAGGTTGTTGCTTGTCGAAATCCCAATGCACCAAAGCTTCCGAAATGCCCAGACCGACGAACTTACGGCGGCGGTCATGGGTAAAGACAAGAGCAAGAGGGGCTAAACGGTTTCTGTTGATAGCGTCTCTGCGACATACGACGTTGATTGTCATAATCTTTACGGATTACGCAAGCAACAAAATGCGATTCGTGTGTTACACGATTTTCATTAGTGTCCCGTTAAAATTGGGACGAAGTTAATATTAATCAAATAGTCCCTCCAAGAGGGGATAATCGAGTTCTTTGACATCGTTGAAATTAGTCTTTTCGAAGAGATCTCTCAGTGGAGTCTTATCCGTTAGTGAGATGCTCAAAATCTGCAGGACCTCATAAGTTGACCGCTTTAGTCGCATGTCGTGTTGGACGATGGCGACAAGGCAATAAGTTATGATTGCAGAGCAAATTTGTATTCTGACAGCGTTCTCTGTAGTGCCCCAGAATTTCTTAATCTTGAGGTGCTGCTTGAGCCACTTGAAGAACAACTCAATCTGCCATCGGTTCTTGTAGAGATTAGCAATTTCGAGAGCGGTAAGATGGAATGCATTCGTCAAAAATGCGAAGTCTCTGTCTTGCTCGTCATCGTGAAATCTCACAAGTCGCAGCCTCTCAGGAAACTTCTTCTGTGTGTTCACATCCGTGAGTTCAATAACGGAATCAGAAAGCACATTCTTAGGCAATCTACGTTTCCATTTCGTACACTTGTACTGTAAGTTCTTCTTCGCCCGAACCACGAAGTATGATTCATTAAGACAAATCTTGTAGAGTTCCTTGAATGCATTGTAACCACGGTCAAATACGTAGTAAGAACCTGATTCATAGGAAATCTCCTTCATTGCCTTTGAATCGTGTACCGATGCAGTCGTAATATGGAAGAAAGCAGAAACTTGGGACTCCAGATCATAAAGGACATGCGCCTTAACGCCTCCTTTCTTCTTGCGGAACTTTGCCCACCAGAATACTGACAAGCAGTGCGGAATCGTTGTTGAATCAAATGCATAAACATTCCCCTTCAGCTTGAAGATGTCGGTTGCTCGTTTCTTGCGAGCCTGTTCCATCATGAAGAAGGCAAAGTCTTCAAAGATCCTGTAGTCACGATTCTGATTCGCTGTGGCAAATGTCGTTTTCGCTATTGGATTACGCCCCATTCCAAGGTGATAACATTTGGATTGGTGAGTCTCCAATGCAACGACAACATCACGCAGGCTCTCACGGTTACAGAGTTGTCCGAACATGAGTGCCATGAGCTGATTCCAGCAGGTGAAGTTCTTGACATACCTGTTCCCATCATACTTGTCAACCAGGTGACGGAACTTGTTGTTGTCGAGAAATGCAACCAATTGAGCGAATACATATTTGTCTTTGTTCATAGAGCAGTCCCTTTATGGGCTGCAAAATTACAAATTCAAATCGTCGCACATGAAAAATTACTTCTAATAGACTATGTTTCAACTATTTCAAAGACCGACTTGCCCGCTTTTACGGGACAGTAGTGCACGATTTTATGTATCACACTCTGTATCACAAACGGCGATTTCAAGGCATTTTGTGTTACACAACGGACATCTGTAACACACGGTAGAAAAAGAAAAACGAGCGATAATTCATTGATTATCACTCGTTTGTCGTGAGCGGAAAACGGGACTCGGACCCGCGACCTCAACCTTGGCAAGGTTGCGCTCTACCAACTGAGCTATTTCCGCAAAATCTATCTTCCCCGCCCGGGAAAACTTCGTTTCCTGCGTTTCGGGACTGCAAATATAAAATGAAAAATTTATTCTGCAAAATTTTTCGGCTACTTTTGTCAAAAACAAAATGTCCCCGGCCGCAAAGCCGGGGACATCCGTATCGGAAACCGCCTTTAGCGGACCATAAACCCTTCGTCGGCACGTGCCGGAATGGGCATCGAAGCGTATACGCCGGTTTCGAGTTTCTCGCGAACGGCCTTGAAAGCCTCAATCGTAACTTTCACATCCTCCAGCGTATGCACCGCCGTCGGGATGATGCGCAGGATGATCTCACCCTTCGGAATCACGGGATAAACCACCATCGAGCAGAAAATACCGTGGTTCTCGCGCAGGTCCACGACCAGATTCGTGGCCTCGGGAATGCCGCCCTTCAGGAAGACGGGCGTCACCGGCGAGTTGGTCACACCGATCTCGAACCCGTTCTCTTTCAGGCTGCTTTGGAGCGCACGGACGTTCTCCCAGAGTTTCTCCTGGAATTCGGGGTGGTTGCGGATCAACTCCAGACGCTTCAGCGCGCCGATCACCATCGGCATCGGGAGCGACTTTGCGTAAAGCTGCGAACGCATGTTGTAGCGCAGCAGGTTGATCAGCCAGCGGGGACCGCTCACGAAAGCGCCGATCCCGGCCATCGACTTGGCGAAGGTGTTGAAGAGCACGTCCACGCCGTCGACAACGCCGAAATGCGCCGCCGTGCCGCGACCGCCCGGGCCCATCGTACCGAAGCCGTGGGCGTCGTCCACCAGCAGACGGAACTGGAAATCCTTCTTCAGCGCCACGATCTCGTCGAGCTTGCCCAGGTCGCCCTTCATGCCGAACACGCCCTCGGTGATCACCAGCACGCCGCCGTTCTGCTCCTCGGCCAAATCCGTGGCATGCTGCAACTGCAGGCGCAGCGACTCCATGTCGTTATGACCGAAAACGAAGCGTTTGCCCTTGTGCAGGCGCAGTCCGTCGATGATGCAGGCGTGCGCCTCGGCATCGTAGACGACCACGTCGCGGGGGGTCAGCAGGCAGTCGATGATCGAGATCATGCCCTGGTAACCGAAATTGAGCAGGAAGGCATCCTCCTTGCCGACAAACGCGGCCAGCTCACGCTCCAGACGCTCGTGGTAAACGGTCTGTCCGCTCATCATGCGGGCGCCCATCGGGGCCGCCATACCGAACTGCGCAGCGCCTTCGGCGTCGGCCTTGCGCACCTCGGGGTGGTTGGCCAGTCCGAGGTAATTGTTCAGGCTCCAGTTGAGCATCTTCTTGCCCCGGAAAACCATGTGGGGACCGATGTCGCCTTCGAGTTTGGGAAAGGCATAATAACCGTGGGCGTACGACATGTACTGACCGATCGGTCCGCCCGCATTTTTCTCGAGGCGTGCAAAAATATCAACCATATTTGTCTTGTAATTATGAGTTTATGTCTCTTTTTTCCGTTTTGGACGCACAAAAGTATACATAAAACGGAATCGGCATTCAAAAGTAGCCGTTTTTTATTCCACAAGGATACGCATTTATACTTATTTCAGTTCTAAATAAGGAAAAG
>OHAI01002605.1_pt1 | contig 13038 bp, 11 predicted proteins | sample 1577091 | NCBI WGS metagenome assembly OHAI01 (sample SAMEA3541548, study PRJEB24748) | human gut metagenome | biome: human gut; feature: human-associated habitat; material: faeces | place: China | collected 2012
AAGAGGTTTATTTCAATGAGCGGAACGAATGGACTTTTGTGTTCCATAATTCACAGCATGCGGCAGATCGTTTTGGTTTAAAAGATGCAGGTAACATTTACGGAAGATTAACAAATCCTACAGTAGATATTTTCGAGCAGAGAGTTGCAGCTCTTGAAGGTGGTGTTGCAGCATTAGCAACAGCTTCCGGAGCAGCAGCAGTAACATATGCTATTCAGAATGTAGCTTTAGCAGGTGACCACATTGTAGCAGCTAAGAACATTTACGGTGGTACATATAACTTACTTGCTCACACATTAGTAGACTATGGTGTAGAGACAACATTCGTTGATCCTTTAAAACCAGAAGAATTTGAAGCAGCAATTAAAGAAAATACAAAGGCGTTATATATAGAAGCACTTGGCAATCCAAACTCTGAGGTAACAGATATTGAAGCAGTAGCAGAGATTGCTCACAAACATAACATTCCGTTATTAATTGATAATACATTCGGAACACCTTATCTTTTAAGACCATTAGAGCATGGAGCAGATATTGTTATTCATTCCGCAACAAAGTTTATCGGCGGACATGGAACAAGTATCGGTGGTGTTATTGTAGATGGTGGTAAGTTTGATTGGAAAGCATCTGGTAAGTTTCCACAGCTTACTGAACCAAACCCAAGCTATCATGGAATCAGCTTCGTAGATGCAGCAGGACCTGCCGCATTTGTTACAAGAATTCGTGCGATTCTTTTAAGAGATACCGGAGCAACACTTTCTCCAATTCATGCATTTGTTTTCTTACAGGGCTTAGAAACACTTTCTTTACGTGTAGAACGTCATGTAGAGAATGCTCTTAAAGTTGTAGAGTACTTAAAGAATCAGCCATTAGTGGAGAAGATTAATCATCCTTCTGTATCTGAAGATCCTGAACAGCAGAGATTATATAAGAAATACTTCCCGAATGGCGCTGGATCTATTTTCACATTTGAAATTAAAGGTGATGATGTGACAGCAAGAAAGTTCATTGATAATTTGGAATTATTCTCTTTACTTGCTAACGTAGCTGATGTAAAATCTTTGGTAATCCATCCGGCATCTACAACACATGCAGAACTTAATGAGCAGGAGCAGGCAGATCAGGGAATTAAACCAAATACAATCCGTTTATCTATCGGAACAGAACATATTGATGATATCATTGAAGACTTAGATGAAGCTTTCAAAGCTGTAGCAGAATAATAGGGGGCACTTATCATGGCAAAGATTTATAAAGGAATTCAGGAATTAATTGGAAATACACCTTTAGTTGAGGCAGTAAATTTAGAGAAAAAGTTAGGATTAAAAGCAACATTATTATTAAAACTTGAATATTTTAATCCAGCAGGGAGTGTAAAAGACCGTATTGCAAACGGAATGATTGAAGATGCAGAAAAGAAGGGACTGTTAAAAGAAGGTGCCACAATTATTGAACCTACTTCCGGTAACACAGGAATTGGTTTAGCAGCAATCGCAGCGGCAAAAGGTTACAAAGCTATCTTTACTATGCCGGAAACTATGAGTGTAGAAAGAAGAAATATTTTAAAAGCCTACGGTGCAGAGATTGTTCTGACTCCAGGCGAAAAGGGAATGTCAGGAGCAATCGCAAAAGCAGAGGAGCTTTCCAAAGAGATTCCTGGAAGCTTTATTCCTGGACAGTTTGTAAATCCGGCGAATCCTGCGACACATAAGGCAACCACTGGACCAGAAATCTGGAATGACACAGAGGGTAAGGTAGACATCTTCTTAGCTGGTGTTGGTACTGGCGGAACAGTAACTGGTATCGGAGAATACTTAAAAGAACAGAATCCAGATGTGAAAGTCATCGCAATCGAGCCAGCAACATCTCCTGTATTATCACAGGGACATGGCGGCGCACATAAGATTCAGGGAATCGGTGCAGGATTTGTTCCTGAAATTCTTAACACTAAGATATATGACAGTGTAGTTCCAGTTGAGAACGATGATGCATTTGAATATGCCAAGTTAATCTCTCACACAGAGGGAATTCTGGTTGGAATATCGGCAGGTGCAGTACTTTACGCAGCAATCGAGTGGGCTAAGAAGTCAGAGAACGAAGGTAAGACAATCGTTGCACTGCTTCCGGACAGTGGTGACAGATATTACTCAACATCACTTTTTGAGAACTAATAACAGAATAAATGTGTCAAATATGGATATTCTATAAGGGCAGGGCGTAAGTCCTGCCCTTTTCGTGCTTTGACAGGGTTAGTGAAATTGAGAGCTGCTTTTGGCTGATTCAGAGTGCGGGTGAAAATGTGCCAGTGAAAGGAGTAAGCATGACTGATTTTACAACTAACATAGACATGAATGTCCGCATGATGAACGAGAAGTTAAGAGTGGACAGAAATTTTGATATTCTGCAAAGAGATGTATTAATTGGAGGGAAGAGAACACATTTTTACTTTATAGATGGATTCGTACAAGAAGAAACAATTGAAAAACTGGTGCAGTTTTTTTATTCATTGAAAGAATCGGACATAAAGGATATAGATACATTCTTAGAAGTCGGAATGCCGTATACAGAGATTGAAAAAAACGGACATTACGACGAAGTGGAGAAGGCATTTCTTTCAGGACAGACAGTCATGATAATAGATGGCTTTGATGAATGTATACTTATTGACTGCCGCACTTATCCGATGCGTTCAGTTACAGAGCCTTACAAAGACAAGGTTTTGCGTGGCTCAAGAGACGGATTTGTCGAGACGCTTGTGTGCAATGCAGCACTTTTAAGAAGAAGAATAAGGGATAGCCGCTTTTCAATGGAAATGTATACTGTAGGGGAACGCTCCAGGACAGATGTTGCTGTGTGCTATATTGATGATAAGGTTGATAAGAAGCTGCTTGAAAGAATTGAGAATCTGATAAGCAGCATAGAGGTTGAGGCGCTCACTATGAATATAGAGAGCCTTGCGGAATGTATGTTTAAGGGAAAATGGATTAATCCGTTTCCTAAGTATAAATATTCCGAAAGACCCGATACCGCTGCAGCAGCACTTTTTGATGGAAATATAGTTATTATGGTAGATACATCACCTGCAGTAATGATAATTCCAACAAACGTATTTGATATAATAGAAGAAGCAGATGATTTTAATTTTTCGCCAATGATAGGAACTTATATAAGACTGTCGAGGTTTTTCTTTACATTGCTGACTGTTTTTCTTACACCTGTGTGGCTTTTGCTTGAAAGCAATCCACAGTGGGTGCCTGAATGGTTGAAATTCATAACGATAAGTGAGGATATAACGGTTCCGGTTATATTGCAGCTTTTTATTCTTGAACTTGCAGTTGACGGGCTTAAGCTGGCGGCGGTCAATACGCCAGGAATGCTGTCGACACCTTTGAGTATTCTTGCCGGTATTGTTGTGGGAGAATACGCTGTGGAGTCCGGGTGGTTTAATTCAGAATCGCTTCTTTATATGGCAGTTGTAACGGTTGGAACTTACTCACAGGCAAGTTTTGAGATGGGATATGCATTAAAATTCATAAGAATAGTCAATCTGATTCTGGTGCAGTTCTTTGGAAGAATCGGACTTCTGGCAGGAGCCATATTTGCGATAGTGCTTGTATGCTTTAACAGGACAATATCAGGAAAAAGCTACATTTATCCGGTGATACCTTTTAACAGCCAGATGTTTAAAAGAAAAATTCTTCGGGTACGACTGCCGCACAAAATAAAAAATAACTAGCAATATATGGCGTATTAAGTATTAAAATATAGCTTAACACGCCATATATTGCTAATTAATTGCAAGTGTGATACAATACAAAAAACATTTGAATATGATATATAAGATTTATGGATTTGGAGATGTTTAATTATGATTAGTGATTATGAGGAAGTTGTTATCAGGTTTAAGGCATATAGGATAAGTTATCCATTAACACAGAAAGAACTTTCGGATAAATCAGGCGTTTCATTAAGAAGTATTACTCGGTTTGAAAGTGGAGAAGATATAAGTCTTGTTAATTTTATGAAATTAATGAATGCGATGGAGCTTATGAATAATTTCGTGAATGTGATACCAGATATGAACAACCGGCCATCATCTTATTTGAAAAATGTTAAAACAAGGCAGAGAGCATGTGCAAAAAGAAAAGCAGATACTGGATTTAAATGGGGGGAAGATGAATGATAAATACAGCGGAGGTAATGCTTTGGGGCACAAGAATTGGAATAATTCATATGAATGAAGCAAATGGAGTTGTTGCATTTGAATATGATAAAGATTTTTTAAAGAGTAATATTGAGGTATCACCTATACATATGCCATTATCAGAAAGAGTGTATGAATTTCCGGAACTTGCAAGGACAGCATTTCATGGAGCACCTGGATTGGTAGCGGATTCGCTTCCAGATAAATTTGGTAATAAAATTATAGACAGATGGCTGGCTGAGCAGGGAAAATCAATTAGTGAATTTAATGTTATAGACAGACTGTGCTATACAGGAAAAAGAGGTATGGGTGCATTAGAATATATACCAGCAACAAGTCCGTTTGACAGTACAATAGAGGATGTTAATATATCGAAAATGGTAGAGTTTGCATCTGATGTATTATCTGATAGAAAAGATAAGCTGATTAATCTGAAAGATAATGCTGGATATAGCCAGCTTGTGCTATTGGGAACATCTGCAGGTGGTGCAAGAGCAAAGGCGCTGATTGCATGGAATGAAGATACGGGAGAAATAAAAAGTGGACAGATTAATGCTGGTAATGGATTTGAATACTGGCTTATGAAGTTTGATGGAGTATCTAAAAATGGGGATCATAATCTGGAAGATTCAGTAGAATATACAAGAATAGAATACGGATATTATCTTATGGCAAAAGCAGCGGGGGTAATTATGAATGAATGTCGTCTGCTTGAAGATGCCGGATATGCACATTTTATAACTAAACGTTTCGATAGGAACAATAATAAAAAAATTCATATGCAGACATTAGGAGCAATTTCACATATAGATTACAATATTCCGGGATTATGCAGTTATGAACAGGCAGCATATTATATGAATAGACTAGGTATACCATATTCAGATGTGGAACAATTTTATAGAAGAATGGTTTTTAATGTTATTCTGATTAATCAGGATGATCATGTAAAAAATGTTTCTTTTCTGATGGATAAGAATGGTGTCTGGAGATTGTCACCAGCATATGATGTCACATTTGCATATGACAGCAGCAATATGTGGTTGAAAGCACATCAGATGCTTATAAATGGAAAAAGTTCAGATATAAGTTATGATGATTTGATAAAATGTGGAATAAACATGGGAGTAAGCAAGAGGAAATGTGATGCAATAATATCGTATATAGAAGATGTTGCAAAAAGATTTTCAGATTATATGGAAATGGCAGGTGTCAGGGAGAAAACCTGTCAGATTATGAATGCCATTATAATTAGCAATAATATTAGAAAAACAGGAGATTAATCATGGAAAAAACAAACGAGAAAAAAGATTTTTTACAGAAAACATGGGTGGTGTGCGCCCTTGCACTTGTGTGTACATTCCTTTGGGGAAGCGCATCGCCTTGTATCAAATTAGGATATGCGCTGTTTAAGATACCGTCAAGTGAAACATGGACACAGGTATTATTTGCAGGAACAAGATTTGTTTTTGCAGGAGTGCTTACAATCTTAATTGGAAGTATTCTTAACAGAAAAATGCTGCTTCCAACGAAATCAAGTGTACCAAGCATTGTAAAGCTTGCAATGTTCCAGACAATTCTGCAGTACATATTCTTCTATATCGGACTTGCACACAACAGCGGAGTAAAGGCGTCAATAATTAACGGTTCTAACACATTTTTCGTAATACTTGTATCGACAATTATATTCAGACAGGAAAAGCTGAATCTGAAGAAAATTATCGGCTGTGTGATTGGTTTTGCAGGTGTTATCGTAGTCAGCATGAATGGACAGAAAATCGACATGAACTTAAGCATTATGGGTGACGGAAGTCTGTTCTTATGTGCGTTGTCATATGCATTTTCATCATGTCTTATGAAGAACTATTCAAAGAAAGACAATCCGGTAATGTTGAGCGGTTATCAGTTCATATTCGGTGGAATAGTAATGATTATATTAGGACTTGTGATGGGCGGTAGAATTACACACGTGTCAGTATCAGCAATACTAATGTTATTCTATCTCGCATGCATATCAGCCGTAGCCTACTCAATATGGGGAATACTGTTAAAGCACAACCCGGTATCCAAAGTGGCAATCTTCGGATTCACCAACCCTGTATTCGGTGTACTTCTTTCAGCCTGGTGGCTTGGAGAAGGAAGCAGAGAGCTTGGAATAAATGCACTTATAGCGTTGGTATTAGTGTGCATAGGAATATGTATAGTTAATGTGAAGGGGAAGAAAGCAGAGTAGATAAAAAAGACCAGTTCGGGAAATATCTGAACTGGTCTTTTTCGTCACTACCTTAAAGCTTCTTTCACAGCTTCCGAAGCCTCATGCATGGAAGCTGCTTTCTCCTCATTAAGCTTGTCAATAGGAGCTTTAGATATAAGCTTGCCAAGATGTCCAATCTGAGCCTTAACATTCTTTTTCTTATCCTTCTCCCAGACCTTTTTATTGGCGGCAAGTGCGTTGTTAGCCTCGTTAAGAGTCCGTACAGCATCTTCCCTTATATCAATAAATCTCTGGTATGCTTCATCCTGCTTGCTGTAGACTTCGGCTTCCCAGCGGGCTTTTGCAATCTCTTCTTCGGTCATGTTAGAGCTTGAAGTAATAGTAATGCTCTGTTCCCTTCCGGTACCTAAGTCCTTTGCAGATACATTGACAATACCATTAACATCAATGTCAAATGTTACTTCAATCTGTGGGACTCCTGCCATCGCACGCTTAATACCGTTAAGACGGAAGTTGCCAAGCAGTTTATTGTCTCTTGTAAACTTTCGTTCACCCTGAAAAACCTTGATATCAACGGATGTCTGGAAATTGCCGGCAGTAGTAAATATCTGGCTGTGTCTTGTAGGAATGGTAGTGTTCCTTTCAATAAGCCTGCTTGCAATTCCACCCATAGTCTCAATAGAAAGAGACATTGGAGTTACATCCATAAGTATGATTTCAGAAGCAGCAGAACCGGCCTGAAGCTGGTTTCCAAGCTTGCCACCCTGAACGGCAGCACCAAGGGCTACACATTCATCAGGATTAAGATTTCTTGATGGCTCTTTTCCCATAAGCTGTCTTACTTTATCAGCAACAGCAGGGATTCTTGTAGAACCACCAACCAATAAAACCATATTAATGTCTGTCTTGGAAAGACCTGCATCATGCAGTGCATTCTCAACAGGGGTGATTGTTCTGTCTACAAGGTCAGCAGTAAGCTCATTAAATGTCTGTCTTGATAAAGTGATATCAATGTGGTGCGGTCCGTCCTTAGACATAGCGATAAAAGGAAGATTAATATTAGTTGTCACAGAAGAAGACAGCTCCTTCTTTGCTTTCTCAGCTTCTTCTCTTAAACGCTGCATTGCAGAGACGTCCTTTGAAAGATTGATACCGTCACTTATCTTAAACTGCTCGACAAGATAATTAACTATTCTTTCATCGAAATCATCACCACCTAAGTGATTGTCACCTGAAGTTGCAAGAACTTCAATGACATTATCACCGATATCGATAACAGATACATCAAAAGTTCCACCACCTAAATCATACACAAGAACCTTCTGTGCCATACCATTGTCAAGTCCGTACGCGAGAGCGGCAGAAGTAGGCTCGTTGATAATTCTTAATATGTTAAGCCCGGCAATCTTACCGGCATCTTTAGTAGCCTGTCTCTGAGCGTCAGTAAAATAGGCAGGCACAGTTACAACAGCGTCTGTCACAGGCTGTCCTAAGAAATCCTCGGCATCCTCCTTTAACTTCATAAGTATAAATGCAGAGATTTCCTGAGGAGTATAATACTTTCCGTCAATCTTCCTGCGATAGTCCGTACCCATGTGTCTCTTGATAGAGAATATAGTTCTGTCAGAGTTGACGGCAGCCTGTCTCTTGGCGGCATCACCAACAATACGTTCCTTTGATTTCGTAAAGGCTACAACAGAAGGAGTTGTGCGGTAGCCTTCTTTGTTGGTGATGACAGTAGGCGTATCACCTTCAATAACAGCCACACAGCTGTTAGTTGTTCCTAAATCAATTCCTATAACAGTTCCCATAATAAACTCCATTCAATATATTGATATATTTATTTTACCATATAAAATACATTTGACTATTAAGAAAAAAATAAAAATAAGAAAAAATTAATAAATTGGGGTTTTGCTTGATGATATATATTTTAATATGTTAAAATAAATCCTATTGAAAAGATGAGGAGAATATATTATGGCAGGTTCAGTGTTTGGAAATATATTTAAGATATCAACATGGGGAGAGTCGCATGGAGAGGGACTTGGAGTTGTAATTGACGGGTGTCCTGCAGGTCTGCCTCTTTGTGAGGAAGATATTCAGGAGCAGCTAGACAGAAGAAAACCAGGTCAGTCAAAGTTTACTACACCAAGAAAGGAAGATGATGAGGTACATATTCTTTCAGGTGTATTTGAAGGCAAGACTACCGGGACTCCAATATCACTTGCAGTATATAATAAGACACAGAGGTCTGCTGACTATTCAGAGATAGCTAATTATTACAGACCGGGACATGCTGATTATACATTTGACGAGAAATTCGGATTCAGGGATTACAGAGGCGGAGGAAGAAGTTCTGGAAGAGAAACTATCGGAAGAGTTGCAGCCGGTGCAATCGCTATGAAGATTCTTAAAGAGCTTGGAATTAATATTACAGCATATGCTAAAGAAATTGGTGGAATTGGCATTGATTATGATAAGTTTGATATAGCTGAAAGAGATAATAACGCATTTAACATGCCTGATAAGGAAGCTGCAGAGAAGGTTAGGGCTTTTGCAGAGAGCAAGATGTCAGTTGGAGATTCAATCGGTGGTGTCATTGAATGTAGGGTTACAGGAATGATGACTGGAATTGGCAATCCTACATTTGAAAAGCTAGATGCTAATCTTGCCAAGGCAATAATGTCAATCGGGGCAGTCAAAGGCTTTGAGATTGGAGACGGGTTTGAAGCGGCTAAAGTTACAGGAAAGTATAATAATGATGAATTCGTAATGAAGGATGGCAGGGTTGGCAAGCTGACTAATCACAGCGGCGGAGTGCTTGGCGGAATAAGCGACGGTGATGAGCTTGTGTTCAGGGCAGCGGTAAAACCGACACCTTCAATTAGTGCATTGCAGGAAACTGTTAATAAGCAGGGCGAGGATATCGAGGTTTCAATCAAAGGAAGACATGACCCGATGATAGTTCCAAGAGCAGTTGTTGTGGTTGAAGCTATGACAGCACTTACACTTGTTGACCTGATATTTGACAATATGACGGCTAGAATGGACAGAGTTAAAGAGTTTTACAGAAAATAAAAGGAGCAGATATGTATAAAATTTTAAAGACGGATGGCAGGGCAAAAAGAGCAGAGTTCACAACAGTACATGGAACTGTGCAGACACCTGTATTTATGAATGTCGGAACAGTTGCGGCCATTAAAGGCGCAGTTGCGACAACTGATTTACAGCAGATAGGAACGCAGATAGAATTATCTAACACTTACCATCTTCATGTAAGACCGGGAGATAGGATTATAAAGCAGCTTGGAGGACTTCATAAGTTCATGAACTGGAATAAACCGATTCTTACAGATTCGGGCGGATTTCAGGTGTTTTCACTTGCGGGACTCCGTAAGATTAAAGAAGAAGGCGTTACTTTCCAGTCACATATTGACGGACATAAGATATTCATGGGACCAGAGGAAAGCATGCAGATACAGTCTAATCTTGGTTCAACAATCGCAATGGCATTTGACGAATGTGCGCCGGCAAAGGCTGACAGAAAGTATATCCAGAATTCTGTTGACAGAACATACCGCTGGTTAGAGCGTTGCAAGAAAGAGATGGCAAGACTGAACTCACTTCCTGATACGGTTAATCCTGAACAGATGCTTTTTGGTATAGATCAGGGTGGCGTATTTAATGATATAAGAATTGACCACGCCAAGAGAATATCAGAGTTAGATCTTGATGGTTATGCAGTAGGCGGGCTTGCTGTTGGTGAAACACATGAGGAAATGTATGATGTACTTGATAATGTAGTGCCATATCTTCCAAAAGATAAGCCGACATATCTTATGGGAGTGGGAACACCTGCCAATATATTAGAGGCAGTGGACAGAGGAATTGATTTCTTCGACTGTGTATATCCTTCAAGAAACGGTCGCCATGGACATGTGTATACTAAGTTTGGAAAGATTAATCTTTTTAATGCAAAGTATGAAACAGATACAGCACCAATTGAAGAAGGCTGTGGATGTCCATGCTGTCAGAATTATTCAAGAGCATATGTAAGGCATCTTCTTAAGGCTAAGGAAATGCTTGGAATGCGTCTTTGTGTTCTTCATAATCTTTACTATTACAACCATCTCATGACAGACATAAGAGCTGCGATTGAAGAAGGAAGATATGCAGGCTTCAAGGAAGAAGCATTATATCAGATGAAGACATATGATAAGCAGTAATGCTGTATGTTTATAAATATTTTGTTAAAAATACATTTTGAGGTAGACAAGCAGCTCTCAATTATGTATTATATGTTAAGTTTGAAAGAGACATTTTTAAGGAGGAGTATCAATGAATATTGCTATCATAGTTTTTTCTTGTTCTTTCATAAAATACACCCCAATTCTTACTTTGCTGCTCCTTCTCCAAAAGAGAAGGAGGAAGATGCCCCTCTTCCGTTTTTCATTATAAGATAATTTATCTGATTTTGCTACAGATTCCGAACGAAATACACAATTTTCAAACTGAAAAAGGCGCAAAATAAATTGTTTTGACAAAAATACAATCTTATCTTTATTTGCTGTCTGCTTTTTTCTACAAAAAAACAATATTTTTCCTCTTATTTTTGTGCTTTATTCCGGTTGTTTTCCACAAAAAAACCTCATACCGCAGAACAGACTCCACGGATATGAGGTTTAAAAATCGAATTATGTAATTTTTTGTCTGAATTGATTGCAGAAAATCAGAATTTCTTTCTTGTCAGAAAATCGGGAATCTTGATTTCGGATTCATAATCATAATCCAAATCTGCGAATCTTCTTGCGGCAGGACGTGCGTCCTCCTGTGCAGGCTCTTCGGAAGTCTCCTCTGTTTCCGCAGCATGTTCCTCTTCTCTTTCTGCTCTTTCGCCTCTTGCAGCAATGGTTTCCGCAAAGGAACGTCTGGCAGGTGCTTCTGTGTGCGCTTCATCCTCCAGACCTGTTGCGATAACCGTAACCACAACCTCGTCATTCAGCTCTTCATTCAGTGTAGTACCGAAGATGATTTCTGCTTCGGGGTCAATAGCTTCTCTAATCAGCTCTGCAGCTTCCTCTGTTTCCATCAGACCAAGGTTCATGTCACCGCTGAAGTTAATCAGGATATGCTTTGCACCCTCGATGGTTGTTTCCAGGAGAGGGCTCTGGATTGCCATTTTCGCAGCAACCTCAGCCTTATTTTCACCGCTTGCGCGACCGATGCCCATGTGTGCAATGCCTCTGTTTGCCATGATGGTTCTGACATCGGCAAAGTCCAGATTGATAACGCCGGGCTTGGAAATCAAATCGGCAATGCCCTGTACACCCTGTAGCAGAATTTCATCTGCCTTGCGGAAGGCCTCTGTCAGGGTTGTTTTCTTATCAATAATGGAAAGCAGTCTCTGGTTGGGGATGATAACCAGCGTATCTACGTTCTTTTTCAGCTCTGCAATGCCCTTTTCCGCATTGCCCATTCTTTTCTTGCCTTCAAAATTGAAGGGCTTTGTCACAACGCCGACCGTCAGAATGCCCAGCTCCTTGGAAATGGACGCGATGCGGGGAGCCGCACCTGTGCCTGTGCCGCCGCCCATGCCTGCGGTGATGAATACCATATCGGAACCACGCAGTGCCTGCGCGATATCATCCTGTGTTTCATCCACGGAGCGCTGACCGATTTCAGGGTTGCCGCCTGCGCCCAGACCCTTTGTCAGCTTTTCGCCAATCTGGATTTTCGTTGCGGATTTGGATTTAGACAGAGCCTGTCCGTCTGTATTGATGGAAATGAATTCCACCCCATCCAAGCCGTCTTCAATCATTCTATCTACTGCGTTGTTGCCGCCGCCGCCAACACCGATTACTTTAATCTGCGCCATATTACTCATAGGGATATCTAATTCGAGCATGCTATAATCTCCTCCTAGGTTGTTCTGAAAATTTATCAACTTATATTATACACGAAAGAAAAGCCGATTGCCATAGCAAAAACAAGTTTTCCTACGAATTTTTGCTTTTTTTTAAACGCCTTTTTCCATTTTTGTCAGTTATATTCTATCATAGTATCTTTTCTCTTTTTATTCAAGCAGAAAATCACAAATTCAGCAAAAAATATTTCAGTGCCGTTTTCTTTTTTCTCCGTCCCATCAGGTCAGGTATTGGAAGGTAACATTCGCCTTGGGGTTGTCCAATCCGCTGAGGTCTAAAATCCCTCTGTCCTCCTTGGGAATCGTTTTTACAATCTGCTGCATATACTGAATTTTCATATCGCCGTTCGTCATATTCCCCAGATGAATCTGCACCTGGTTCACATAGGCATAAATATCCTTCGGCTTGGAAACATCAATTTCCACCACCTCATCCAGAAGCTCATATTTTTCCATCAGCTGCGAAATTTCCAGAATCACCGCAAGCGCATCCGTATTCTGCACGGGAAGGATTTCCCCCTCCGTAAAGCTGTCAAATTTCAGCCCCTTGACCAGCGGCAGTGCATCCCTACAACTGCCTGCCACCTCAAGCACACGCCCTTCCTCGTCTATGTAGAGGTACGACCCCATATAGGGCATCCTTAGATATGGTTGTAATCAACTTCATGAAAGCTCTGCAGCTTCCATACTTTT
>OHAI01002610.1_pt1 | contig 13025 bp, 7 predicted proteins | sample 1577091 | NCBI WGS metagenome assembly OHAI01 (sample SAMEA3541548, study PRJEB24748) | human gut metagenome | biome: human gut; feature: human-associated habitat; material: faeces | place: China | collected 2012
ATCAGCAATACTCGGATGCTTCTACCAGCATCCGAGTATTGCTGATGCCGTCATCCAGCCATGCGTCCGCCTTTGCATTGGCTTCACGCTGGCCGGTGCGGCCGGGCTTTGAGCTGGTAAAGGATCTGCGCACGCCATTCTTTTGGACGTTGATCTGCCAGCGCTGCTGATTCGGCAGCCAGGCTGCCGTGTTGGTCCGTTTTCCCATAAAATACACCTCCATGGGTACACTTTGACAATCCTGCCCGGAGGTGGTAGAATACAGTTGTTCGGTCTGTATTGCCCTCTGGGCAGTCTGATCTGCACGCCCTCGGTGTTGGTAGCACCGGGGGCGTTTTTTTGTTTATTCCACCGGCCCGCCCAGGGTGCCGTCAGTTTTCCTCCTTCATTTGGCGGATTGTCCGGTCAAAGTCAGACACGATCTTCTGGGTCGGGTTGAACAGGTCATACTCCGCTTCGGCCTTCGCTCTGGCCTGCCGGGCCGACACCTTGCCTTTGTCCGGCAGAATGTCATACCTCCGGAAAGACAGAAACTCATTGATGCTGGCCGCGAACTGCTCCATCGTGAACGTGTTTTCCCGCTCGATCAGATCCTCGATGTAGTCAAAATAACCGGACACCGTGCGCTCCAGCTGGCGGATCTGCTTCTCAGACAGGTAATTCTTGGCCACCGAAACATCCGATTTGAGCACCCGGCCCTCCGGAGCGTTCTTCCATGTGGTCAGCCCCATGTGTTCCTTGGTATGGTCGGCCTTGTTGTACACGATTTCTGCCGCCGTCTGGCCGGTGATGCCTTCTCACCGATTGGATACCGCAACGACTTGATTGTGCGCGGTGGTTCTCCTTCTGAAAACCGTTTCTACCTGGATGGAGTGGAAATTCCCAATATCAATCACTTCAGTACGCAAGGAGCCTCCGGTGGTCCGGTGGGAATCCTCAATGCCGACCTGATACGTGAAGTCAATTTCTACACCGGTGCTTTCCCCACTGATAGAGGAAACGCACTTAGTTCCGTTCTTGATTTCAAGTTGCGCGACGGAGATATGGAGCACAACTCTGTAAAGGCTACCCTCGGAGCATCCGAAGTCTCGCTCGCCTCCAACGGGCATATCGGGAAAAAGACCTCTTATCTGGTATCTATACGTCAATCTTATCTGCAATTCCTGTTTGATATGCTCGACCTCCCTTTCCTGCCGACTTTCACCGATGCGCAGTTCAAATTGAAAACCCGGTTTAACGAACAGAACGAGTTGACAGTGCTGGGACTCGGAGGAATCGACAATATGCGATTGAACACGAAAGCGGATAGCGAAGACAACGAATATATTCTTAGTTACCTGCCGAAAATCAAGCAGGAGACATTTACATTGGGAGCCGTTTATCGTCATTATGCAGGCGCACATGTGCAGTCAGTGGTAGTCAGTCACAGCTATCTGAACAACCGCAACACCAAATACCGGCAGAATGATGAAAGCATTCCGGAAAATCTGATGCTCCGCCTCCGTTCTACCGAACAGGAAACGAAGTTCCGCTTCGAAAACAATTCTTCTTTCCGCAACTGGAAAGTCAATCTCGGAGTGAATCTGGATTATAGTCAATATACCAACACCACCTTTCAAAAGGCATATACCAATCAGGCACAAACGTTTGATTACCACACCTATTTGGGAATGATGCGTTGGGGACTTTTCGGCACTATCAGCTACTCTTCGATGGACGAACGTTTCACAGCTTCCTTGGGATTGAGAGCTGATGCCAACAATTATTCGTCGGCCATGAAGTCACTCTCCGACCAGCTTTCTCCCCGCATATCGCTTTCCTACCAACTTGCCGAGCACTGGTTCGTAAGCGGAAATGCAGGACTTTATTATCAGTTGCCTCCTTACACGGCACTCGGTTTTAAAGATAATAACGGAATGTATGTCAACAAATACAATCTGCGCTATATGAAAGTCAGCCAGGAAAGTCTGGGCATTAGTTGGCGCAAAGGGGATACGTTCGAAGTCTCCGTCGAAGGATTCTACAAAGACTATGATAAAATTCCGCTCTCCGTTGTAGACGGAATTCCTCTTACCTGCAAAGGAAATGACTATGGAGTGATTGGCAATGAATTGCTGACTTCTACCGCTCAAGGACGTTCGTATGGCACGGAGATTCTGGTAAAGTGGCTGATCGCCAAGAAACTGAATCTGGCTTCCTCCTTCACCATCTTTAAAAGTGAATACCGTAACGACAAAGAGAGCGAATACATCGCATCCGCATGGGACAACCGATATATTTTCAATTTGCGGGGAACTTACAATCTGCCCCACCAATGGAGTGTTGGCATGAAAGTCAGTTGCATCGGCGGTGCTCCTTATACCCCATACGATGAAGAAAAGTCATCTTTGGTATCCGCCTGGGATGCACAAGGCAAAGCATATTACGACTATTCAAAATATAATAAGGAACGTCTTCCGGCCTTTGCACAGGTAGACCTCCGTATCGACAAGACATTTTATCTGAAACATTGCATGCTAGGATTCTATCTTGATTTGCAGAATATCACGGCCAGCAAACTGAAACAGCAGGATGTGCTGATGAGCACCGGCATCATCGAGAATCCGGAAGCTCCTGCCAACAGCCAACGCTATAAAATGAAACGCCTCAAACAATCGAGCGGGACTTTGCTCCCCACATTAGGAATAACATTTGAGTATTAATTTATGCATAGAACATTAAACTAGAAAAAGAGTATGAAAAGAGAAATCGCTATGATTGCCTTCGTATTATTAGGCATGGGAATGACAGCTTCTGCACAATTCGGCAAGAAGATTAATTTAGGAAAAGCTTTGCAAGCAGGTAAAGATGTAGTATCAGCCGTTACGTTATCTGATGCGGACATTGCTAATATGAGTAAGGAATATATGGCATGGATGGACACTCATAATCCATTGACAAAACCTGATACCGAATACGGCAAACGTCTGGAGAAACTGACGGGACATATCAAAGAAGTGGACGGACTGAAACTTAACTTTGGCGTATATGAAGTAATAGACGTAAACGCCTTTGCCTGCGGTGACGGTAGTGTACGTATTTGCGCCGGTCTGATGGATGTGATGACGGATGAAGAAGTGATGGCAGTGGTAGGACATGAGATTGGCCACGTGGTTCACACAGATTCCAAAGACGCTATGAAAAATGCCTACCTACGTTCAGCTGTGAAAAACGCGGCAGGTGCAGCCAACGACAAAGTAGCCAAACTGACAGACTCCGAACTGGGAGCCATGGCAGAAGCTCTTGCCGGTGCACAATTCTCACAAAAGCAAGAAAATGAAGCCGATGATTATGGTGTTGAATTCTGCGTAAAAAACGGCATCGACCCTTATGCAATGGCAAATGCCTTGAGTAAATTGGCAGAACTTGCAAAAGATGCTCCTAAAGCATCCTATGCACAAAGAATGTTCTCTTCACATCCGGACACTCAAAAACGCATTGAACGTACAAAAGCCAAAGCAGACAGCTACGCTAAGAAGTAAAGAGTTTATCTAATATATAAGGAAGAGTTCAAAACTTCCTGTTGATTTTTATTAAGGCACGGATTACACGGATTAACACAGTTCTTATTTAATTGAAACTGTGAAATCAGCGTAATCCGTGCCTCAATTATATTATTATGATTACACAAAAAAGACAACACGATTATTAAATTTTCATTAATATATTACACATATTTGCATAGTGTCCCGATTTCTTGTAATTTCGACCCTATAACCATTTAAATCCATTTATGGAATTTCTTATCATACTTTTCTTACTTATACTGAATGGCATTTTTGCCATGTATGAAATTGCGTTGGTATCATCCAGCAAAGCACGTCTTGAAACACTTGTCGCAAAAGGTAACAAATCAGCCCGAGGAGTTTTAAAACAATTGGAAGAACCGGAAAAGTTCTTGTCTACCATTCAGATTGGTATCACGCTGATCGGTATCGTATCCGGTGCGTATGGTGGTGTGGCTATTGCCGACGACCTCGTACCTTTCTTTTCTCTCATTCCGGGCGCAGAAGCATACGCACGCAACCTGGCAATGATTACTACCGTAGCAATCATTACCTATCTTTCTCTGATTATCGGAGAGCTAGTACCCAAATCTATCGCTCTTAGTAATCCGGAGCGATACGCCACTTTGTTCAGCCCGGTCATGATTCTCCTGACAAAGGTTTCTTATCCTTTTGTATGGTTGCTGAGTGTCTCTACCCGGTTACTGAACAAACTTATCGGTTTGAAAAGCGAAGAACGCCCCATGACGCAGGAGGAAATCAAAATGATTCTCCATCAAAGTTCGGAACAGGGTGTGATTGACAAAGAGGAAACGGAAATGATACGTGATGTGTTCCGCTTCTCCGACAAACGGGCTAACGAACTGATGACGCATCGCAGAGATCTCATTATCCTTCACCCTGATGATACGCAGGAAAAGGTGATGAAGACAATCGAAGAAGAACATTATAGCAAATATCTGTTGGTGGACGAACGGAAAGATGAGATTATCGGTGTGGTTTCCGTAAAGGATATTATCCTGATGATAGGCAGTAAAAAGCTGTTTAACTTACGCGAAATAGCCCGTCCTCCCCTCTTTATTCCGGAAAGTTTATATGCAAATAAAGTTTTAGAGCTATTTAAGAAGAACAAAAACAAGTTCGGAGTTGTTGTTAACGAGTATGGCAGCACAGAAGGCATTATCACACTGCACGACCTGACCGAAAGTATCTTCGGAGACATCCTTGAAGAGGATGAAACGGAAGAAGAAGAAATCGTCACAAGGCAGGATGGTTCGATGCTGGTGGAAGCTTCAATGAACATCGACGACTTCATGGAGGAAATGGGGATTTTATCCTATGAAGATCTGGAATCGGAAGACTTCACCACTCTGGGGGGATTAGCCATGTTCCTGATTGGCCGTATCCCGAAAGCGGGAGACATCTTCACCTACAAGAATCTGCAATTCGAAGTGGTGGACATGGACCGCGGACGAGTAGACAAACTGCTTGTCATCAAACGGGACGAAGAGCAGGAATAGGATAGCAAAAAACGAGCAATAGCTCACTATATTTATATTAACTTAAAGCACTTAACGATGAAAAAAGTAATTATGTTAGCAGCAGTCGTAGCTGCTTTGGCATCATGCCAATCAAAAGCAAACAAAGCCGCAGAGGCTCAAGCAGACAGTCTAGCTCTTGCTATGACTCCGATTACCGAATTGACTGAAGTTTATGAAGGTACTCTTCCTGCTGCCGACGGTCCGGGTATTGACTATGTACTGACCCTGAACGCTGCAACTGACGGTGTGGATACTGCGTATACACTGGATATGACTTACCTCGATGCTGAAGGTCAAGGACAAAACAAGACTTTCACTTCAAAAGGAAAACAACAAACAGTACACAAGGTTGTGAACAAAAAACCTGTTACTGCTGTTAAGTTAACTCCGAAGGATGGTGAAGCTCCGATGTATTTCGTGATTGTAAATGACACCACTCTTCGTCTGGTGAACGATAGCTTGCAAGAAGCTGTCAGCGATCTGAATTATGACATCATCAAGGTAAAACAATAAAATAAACCTAACCCTAACCAGTAAAAAAAGCTCTGCACGGAACCTTCGTTCTTGCAGAGCTTTTCGTTTTTGGGAGTCTTTCCTCATATTATTCCAAGTATTGTTTCAACTGATTCTTCAATTCCTCCGGATTGCTTGGTCTTTGTGCCTTATATTCTACAATAGTTCCCTCCCTATTAACAATAATAAACTGAGGAACTGAAAGCCCGGCGAAATTACCTTTCTCATCATAAGTGACAAACAACTTCTCCACTTCAACAGAAAATTTATTATTCTCAACACTATTCTCTGGTCGATGATAGGTGACAAAATACCCATTTAATAATCTTTCATCCAATCTTTTCAAACAGGCATTCCAATCCTTGGGTTCATCTATTGAAATAAAAAGTCTTACAATATCATTCTTTTTGAAAAAATCATCTGTTTTTTCATATTCTTTGAGTTCTGCCAGACAGGGTTTACACCAAGATGCCATTACATCAATATATACAATTTTTCCTTTAAAATGCCGAAGCAATAACTCAAACGAACTAGGATAATTCAAGCATTTGATATTAGACTGCACTGATTGCTCCTGTGCAGTAATGATTAATGATATCAAACAAAAAAAGAATAAAACTCCATTTGTTTTAATGCACTGTTTCATACAACATAGATTTATTGTTAAATAACTGTGATAAAGATAGTGTTTTATTCTATATAAATCTTCTTTATTTAATTACATTCTTTCCTTCTTGCAGACGTTTCAACCGAAGCAATGCTTCAATGTAGTAATAATCTGCATAAATAATAGAGGCATCTATCTCTGAATGAGCCGGCCAATGTCCTACACTATGAAGCAGGAAGGACGGTTTGCTCTTGCCACTCTGATAACTGTCAGAGTTCAGGCTTGCCAGCATTTCAATAGCTGCATCTTTATAACGTTTTCCGGTTCCATTCGGGAGGTAAGTAGATAGTTCAAGCAAAGCAGAGGCCACTACTGCCGCAGCCGAAGCGTCACGCGGAGCATCCGGTATTCCCGGGGCACTGAAATCCCAATAAGGAACCTTATCTTCCGGCAGACGTTCGAGATAAACATCTGTCACTTTCTGTGCGAAATCAAGATATTTAGGATCTTTCGTCTCCCGATAGACTACAGTATATCCGTAGATTGCCCATGCTTGACCACGCGCCCACATGGTACTGTCTGCATAGCCCTGATGGGTTACTCCTTTTATCAGATTACCTGTGATGGTATCATAGACTGCTACATGGTAGGATGTATAATCGGGACGGAACTGACATTTCATTGTTTTATCAGCATGAGAAACAGCAACATCATACAAATAAGGATTTCCACCATTCTTCGCTGCCCAGAAAAGCATTTCGAGATTAATCATGTTATCCATGATCGTGTTGTGAGGCCAGTTGCGTGGTTCCACTTCACGAGGCCATGAAAGCATTGTTCCTACAACCGGATTGAATAAAGTAGCCAGCGAATCGGCTGTATCCAGAATCACTTTCTTATAAGCAGGATCTTTCGTCAAGCGATAGCCGTTTCCATAACTGCAGAATACGAGGAATCCCAAATCATGGTCATAAGCCGGTATTTGAGAAAGGAACTCCAATGAGTTCGTAAACTTCTTCGCTTCTTCCAGAATGTGCTTATCCTGTGTATATTCGTAATCATACCAGAGCACACCCGGCCAGAAACCGGCACACCATTCTTCTTTCGTTGCCTTACGACAGTTCCAGTGGTGTTCGTCAGCCATAATGTTACGTGGCATCATCGTATAGTCAATGCCGGAATCTGTTTTCAGTTCCGTAAGCGTACGTTGTGTCTGCTCTGCACAATAGTCTAGTGCCTTATTCACATCCAATGTACCGGAAGGCTTGTGAGTGCACATACAAAAACCTAACATCACAGCCAGACCTACTACAATCTTTTTCATCTTAGTTCAAATATATTCGCGTTAATTCTTAATCTTTATTTCTCTTTGTCAGTTACTTGATCGGTCAGTTACTTAGTCATCCGAAACCAGTCTACATCTGCCCATCCACGATTGCCCTCATTCGGAGTTACGCAAAATACTCCAACTTTGGCTCCAATCCATTTGCCTTGTCGGGCTGTGAAAGGCTCTCCCACTGTCATGTATTTCTTTCCATCCAGACTATAAGCGAATGTACAAACGGCTCCTTTACGAACCTTTACTTGCAAATAAACTGTTTGCCACTCATTATCTGCTACTCCCGGCATCTTCAGATGTTCCACCGGAATGTTTGCCAATTCTTTTATCTGTTCGGGATTTTGCTGTTCCGCATCCTTGCAAACTGCTTGTTGCAGAATAAACTGATCTCCCTCCTTACGAATGGAGAGATGGCTATAATCCCATCCCATTACAATGATTCCGGTTTGTTCCCTATCCTGCTTGGCAGTAAATGTCAACTTGGTCGTAGCTGTAAACTCTTCAGCCGGAAACTTTTGCATCAACAAGTTAGGAACTTCCCAGAAGTTCACAAATTTTTTCGAGAGGCTGCCTGCATAAAGACGAATATACCCCAAGTCGGTCGTGAACCCGTAAGTGTCTTTTTTATTGGCATGCCATTGCCATTGTAACCCTAAATGACGGGTATTGAATTCATCACTCTCCGGCGGAGTGGCTATCGGATATGTCTTTCCTACATTCGGTTTCTTATAGGTCGTTACCGGTTCACCGCAACCATCTTTATCCTTGTCTACTCCGATTACAGGCCAATCATTTACCCAAGTCATCGGATTCAGATGAATCACGCGTCCGTAAGCTCCTTTATCTTGAAAATGAACGAACCAGGATTCTCCTGTGTTGGTATCTACCCAGCCACCTTGATGAGGCCCGTTGATATTTGTCTTTCCTTGTGCCATTACGATCTTCGATTCGTAAGGGCCGTAAATGTTCTTCGAGCGAAGTACTAATTGCCAACCGGTTGCTACTCCACCTGCCGGAGCAAAAATATAGTAGTATCCGTTGCGTTTGTAAAGCTTCGGTCCTTCTACCGTATGGTTCTTTCCATCATTTCCATCAAATACCATCACCGGATCGGAAATTACTTCTGTTCCCTCAGCATTCAGTTCGCAAATAACTACGATGCTATTCACTCCGCTACGGCTACCAGCGTATGCATGTACAAGATAAACTTTTCCATCTTCATCCCAAAGTGGTGTCGGGTCAATCATTCCTTTCCCGGCTTTCACCAATACAGGCTTGCTCCATCTTCCTTTCGGGTCTTTGGCTTTAATCATATAGATTCCATAATCCGGATCACCCCAGTAAATGTAGAACTCTCCGTTATGAAAACGAATAGCCGGTGCCCATACGCCTTTACCATGCTGTGCCTTATCGAAGAATTCTTCCGGCTCCTGAATCGGTAAAGCACAGTTTACTAACGACCAATTCACCAAATCATTAGAATGAAGAATAGGAATTCCGGGAATACAATTAAAACTGGACGCTGTCATATAGAAATCATCTCCGGCTGCACATACATCCGGATCCGAATAGTCTGCATGAAGAACCGGGTTCTGATAAGTTCCATTCCCCTTATCAGCCACCCAGGTCTTAGAAATTTCTTGTGCACCTGCCAATGAACAGCAAGCCATCATTCCTGCTAAAAACAGAATCTTTTTACGCATATACCTTAATAATCAATTTCATTCAAAATAAGATTCGTTATTCCTAAAAACAGGTTCTTTCTACCTTTATATAAAACCAATCACTTAAAAAACTGAATCCAATCTCTGATTTCAAACAATCTATTTCTTAACCTATTTGCTTATATATACGAAGGGGATTAGGTAAATACCTAATCCCCTTCATCATTTTTTCTTAATTTCCTGATTTATTCCATCTTCTTCAAATAAAGTACTCTACTAGAATAATCATTTCGCATCTTTCTATCTACAATATGATTATTAGGAATTTCTAATCCATTCGCCATAAGATATGCCCCGCTAAATACTTTTCCCTCAAAACTCAATGGCTGGGTATCAATTCTATTCAGCTCACGGATTTGATAGTTCGCTTCCGGAATTAAACCATATAGCTGCACACGTGGCAGGTGTTGATTATGAAAATGCTCTAATTTCCACCAATATACCACAGCCTTATCTTTCTCCGGTGAAGTATACATCAACGAAGCAACTCCCTGTTTTTCATAAGGAGAAATTAATCTATAAATATCCCCAAACTGTACCACCGGACGAATTTCTTTATATTCTGCAATTGCTTTCTTACAAAGCTCTTTCTCTTCTGTTGTCATATCCTGTGGTTGTATCTCCATTCCCAAACGCCCACTCATGGCCACATCTATGCGATATTTTAATGGAATACGACGGAAAGTCTGATGATTGGGAGATGCGCTGATATGAGAAGCCATTGCAATTGCCGGGAAAAAATAAGATGTTCCCCATTGCATATAAACCCGTTGCAAAGCATCCGTATTATCACTTACCCAAAACTCGTCAAAATAAGGCAACAGGCCATAATTGACACGCCCGCCGCCACTAGCACAAGCTTGTATGGTAACCTCCGGATATTTAGCGCGAATACGTTGGCAAATCGTCTCGAAGCCTTTATGATATGCGATATACATATGGCTCTGGTCATTATCTGATAAATAATTGGAGCCATGGTTCATTATAGACATATTAGCATCCCATTTAATATAATCTATTTCCGGATAATTTGTCATCAAATTATCTACCATACCAAAAATAAAGTCCTGAACTTTCGGATTAGCTAAATCGAGCACAACTTGTGTGCCTCCACGGCCTAAAACCAATTCACGATTAGGAGCTTTGAGTATCCAGTCAGGATGCTTTTCATACAATTCACTTGTCGTATTTGCCATCTCCGGTTCAATCCAGATACCAAACTTTACTCCATTTTTCCGTGCATTTTCAAGCAATCCTCCTATCCCTGACGGAAGTTTCTTTCTATCTACGACCCAATCCCCTAAGGAAGTCTTATCCGTTCTACGAGGGTACTTGTCGCCAAACCATCCGTCATCCATGACAAACAATTCACCTCCCATGGAGGCAATGTCTGCCATCATTTGATTCATGCCATCCTCATTAATTTTAAAATAAACACCTTCCCAGCTATTCAACAAAATCTTACGCAACTTTGTACCGTTAGCCAATTTATGCAACCTAGCCCAACGGTGAAAATTACGACTACTTCCACTTAAACCCTCATCGCTATAGGTCAAAGCCAGTTCCGGTGTACGAAAAATCTCTCCATTTTTTAAATTATAGGTGGAGTTATCCTCGTTAATACCTGCGAAAAAATGGTGATAATCACTCTCGTCTGTATCAATCCGCAATTTATAATTTCCGCTGTAACACAAAGCGGCACCAATAACACGTCCTTCATTCTCCCGAGGTTTTCCATCAAGAGAAAACATTACTTCTGCATGAGCTGTGTGCGAATTGCGTACTCCATCTTTATTTTTAATTACTTTCATTCCGGCTTCTAACGGCACCTCTTCCAAGCGTCCTTCATTGGCCCAGGCACCATACAAATGTGATAACCAGACATCTCCCTTACGAATAGGCAAATAAGCTGAAGCAAATTGATTAAGTACTACTGTTTTCTTCTCCTGATGGCTGATTTCACTCCATATTTCAATAATATCTGTATCCTGATATGCCTTATAGAACATTTTCACATAAAAAGGATAAACTTTATCTTTCAAAGAAATGATGGTCAGGTTCGCTTCGTCCTGATGGGAACTTTCAACTTTCACAACTTCAAGTTGAAGAGTCATATTACCATCATTATGCTTCACTGCCAAAGCAACTTCAGACGGGCAGTTCAGCCCATAAACCGGATAAGCTGCATATTTGCCTTTATCCAGACTTCCGATAGTTTGAAAATCTCTATCAGACAGCTTGGCGCCATAATATATGTATTTCAGCTCTCCTTTTTCTGGAGCCGACAATACTAATGAAGTTGCCGGAGTAGATATCAATATATTCTGGGCAAACAGACAACCTACTACATAGCATGAACTGAGCAAAGAAAACACTCTCTTCTTAATATTCATATATTCTTTTTTCAATTATAATGTTTCACAGACTCTATGTCATCATACGGATAACAGTAACAAGGAAGATACCAAAGGCTCTTTTTCACTTTGATATCTTCCCCTCTATATCAGAATTTCAAGATAAAACGATCTTTATTTTGCCTTATCGTTGAATAAGAAAGTTCCAAATCCAAAGTGCTCATAATAGTAACCTTCAGGGCGGATCTTATCAATCACTTCTTTTGTATATTTCATACTCCCACGCTTGCGGTTCACATAGTGATTGTACACCATTTCATAAACCGGACGGAATACGCCTCGCTGGTCACTTGAAATCTTCGTCCAACTACAATACTTGCCAGTAATATCTTTCCATGTTTTGAAAGGCACGTCATCATGCCCGGCATTATATTGCGCAGTATATTCATAACCTTTCTGCAAGCGATTATCCAACACTCCATATAAGTCGGTACCTTGTTTGTATGCGATTTCACAAGTCACAGATAAACATGCCAAGCCCAATTGAGCATGAGCCTGATCTCTCCCGCTCTCCTGACACTGTCCGGTCTCTCCATCTATATAATTCCGGATTGTTCCGTTATCTATCCCGTTACAATAAAAGTCTACAGCTTTCTTATACATATCCAGATCATTGAAAAGTACGGCAGCTGCTATATAAGACATGCTGACAGATGCTCCCCAGTTACCATTCGTATAAGCCGGAGTTGCCATAAAATCATCGAGTATCGGAACAAATATATTTTTAAACATGGAGCAGACCTTGGCAAAATTTTCATCAGTCATTCCCTTAGGATACAAGTAACGCATCATTTCAGCAGCATACATAAATTTCACTCCCATAATACCAGCTAATAATGGCTGATCTCCTGCAACAATAGCTTCCAATGTATTGGCATAAGCCATAAGAATCTCTGTTGCCTTCTTAGCATGAGCCTCGTCCTGTGTTACTGCATACATTACAGAATTTTGATAAGCTGCATTAAAATCACTTTCATATTTACCCTGAATACTCGGACGAGTCCCATTATCATTTCCCCGATAAATTTCTTTATAAGGTCCCTGAAGTGTATAATCTGCTTTCGAACGAGCATCACTGGCAAAAATCTCATAACAACCATACCCTGGTTGCTCTCTGTTCGTCACTATTTCACGAAGACGTTCAATATCATTATTCGTATGCATTATACCCGGATGTACGAAACTGGCAGGATAGTCGACTTCTATCTTTTCATCTTCCCATTCATCCATTCTATTTACTCCATCTTCAATCTCGCTGCATGCACTCAATGTGACAGTTGCGAACAAAGCTATTGTTAGTATAAAATTCTTTTTCATGGAATACAATATATGAGAATGCAAC
>OHAI01002616.1_pt1 | contig 13016 bp, 9 predicted proteins | sample 1577091 | NCBI WGS metagenome assembly OHAI01 (sample SAMEA3541548, study PRJEB24748) | human gut metagenome | biome: human gut; feature: human-associated habitat; material: faeces | place: China | collected 2012
CTGTCCGTATGGCACAAATGACATCCTCTTCTCCTTTATCACGTGTCATGATGACAAGATCTCCACCATAAAATTTCTGATTACAGAAATTGATGATTCGGGGATGGCATCGATAATGTTCCCGTAACAAGGTCTGCGGTACAAATGACCAATCGGGGATAAAGTTTAGATGACTTCGATGGATGGCGCTTTCTCGTCCAAAATTGGCATATGTTTTTTAAGCGCTTCTATAATTCTTTCTTTTTTATCCGTTTTCATCATTCTCAGAATCAATTTAGGATATTCATTTGATGATAACTTTAGAATACTTGAAATTTGGAGGTGTAAGCTTTTCCGATTATAGATTTTCAGTAGGTTATCATAATCTTGCGATGTAACTATGGCATCAATTTTCTGTTTAGATTGGTTATATATTTGCGGAATATCAATAGAATTCACAATCTTTTGTGCTTGCGCCTCTAAAGCTTCCATTGTATTTTCACTAGGTTTTGTGTAACATTGAAGTTTATGGCGGATTTCTCTAGAACAAATTGAACATAGTTGTAAATCATATTCTCTTTTAAACTTGTTGAATAAAAACTGTTTTACCTGATTAAATGTTTCATTAGGTTCTAATGCTTGGTTCTCTGCCACTAGTTTTATTATATCCTCGATTAGGTATAAATTTTCGACTTCAGCCACATCTAGCGTGTAAATATTCGATTCCTTATAGCATGAAATCTCCGCTTCCGTCATATAATCACGATCTATTAGCCCTTTTATGCTATAATTATGCATGTTTTTTATTCGCTCATTATTGAATGATTTTGTCATTTCTATGACTTTAGAGCAATCATGGCATGGAATTATGTTATAGTTACTGTAAACGAAAGGGTATAATTGATTATCGTAACTTCCTCTTTCTCCTTCGACAAATAGAACAGGTTTTCTATTGCCTAATACCTCAAACATTAAACTATCAGGAATATTTTCATCGGGATCTAATATTTTAATATCCCATCGGTTATTGCCAAAATATGACTTAACCCATATTTTAGTTGCTTCTTTTCTTGAAGCAGCAAAGTCTAAATCATGAGTTATATATATGAATGTTTTGTTTGGACAGAATTCTTCAATTTTATCCCATAAACGATACATAATAGATTTGTGCAAATGTATTTCAGGTTCATCTATTATGATTGTCATATCATTCGGCGCAATAAGGCATTGACCTAATAGATAAATTGTTACTCTTTCTCCATCAGACATTTCTTTGGCATGATATTCCTCTGATGAAGTAGTTTTGGCTTTTATCTTTGCATCCTCAAGAATAATTTGTCTATGAGGATATATAGCATTCCATATAGAAGTAATTTTGTCTATAATCATTTGTGGAACATCGGCTTTCGTTTCACCTCTTTTTTCTTTATCCTTACAGTCTATAACATAAGCTCTATCCTCTTTATTTAAACGAGCAAAGATAGCAGATAAAACGCTGTCATAATCATCTATTAGTTTAGTAGTTAATCCATTCCCCCAATTCCATTTGTAATTTTTATCATGGTGAAGTTCTTCACCATAATATATTTTATTCCATGCCGCTTCTTCGCTTTTGATAGTGATACTATCCGGGATTGACAATGCTCTTTGAGCTGAAATTCTAAGGACTTCTCCATTTGCTGATTGCTGTTCAATCCAAGCACCTAGATGGCTTTTTCCACTTCCATTTGCGCCTACAATAACAAAATTTTGTACACTCTCAATTTTTGTAGGTTTATTGTTCACAGGTATGATTATAGACTTGTTACTCATTGTTTTTTTTCTGATAAATTATTGTATTTGATGTTTGGTTCAGCAGTTATGGTGTATGAACTGCTTTCAGGAAACTCATATTTCTTCGGGGCTTTCTGATAAAGAGGTTCTGAATCATCATTATCCGTTCATTGTTTGCATTGACGAATGACTGTTTCCAATGCATTAGCAGCTTCCTCGGGCGGATATTTATATTTCTTCAGCAACCGCTTTATCATTTTGCGCATTCCGGCTCTGGCAGATTCTTTTTTCTGCCAGTCAATGTTAGTTATCTCTTAATTTAGCTTCTATCTCTTCAATGGTAGGCATGGTACCTTCCACTTTTTCGGGATAGAACTTCTCCAGATCATATTCGGAAATACCCAAAGGTTGGCTGCTCGACTCCAAAGCATACTGAGCTTGTATGCGGTCTTTCTCTTTGCAAATCAGTAAGCCGATGGTTGGGTTATCCCGTCCTTCCTTACGCAGCAAATGATTGCAAGCCACCACATATCCACCTAATTGACCGATGTCGGCAAAAGCAAATTTACCGATCTTTACCTCTACCACTACATAGCAGGAAAGCGAAAGATTATAAAAGAGTAAGTCGATAAAGTTTTCCGTTTCGCCTATTTCCAAACGATATTCTTTGCCCACATAAGCGAAACCTGTACCCAGTTCAATCAGGAATCGGGTAATGTTATTCAGTAGAGCATTTTTGAGCAATCGTTCATTGTAACGCCCAGTTATACCCGTGAAAGCAAAATTGTAGGGGTCTTTGGTCAACTCCTGTGCAAGGTCGCTCATCGCATCAGGCAATGTTTTTGTAAAGTTAGTCAGTGCCTTGCCCTGCCGCTCATAAAGGTCGGTGCTAATGAAATTGAGCAGCATACTACGACTCCAGCCGTTCTCCACCGTCTGGTGAACATAGAACAGAGCTTTGTCTATATCGTCTTTCACTTTATCCATTATCAAACAATGGTGTCTCCATGGGACTTCAAATATTCCACCAACTTGGTGGAATAATTCCGTTTCATTTTTTCCACCAAGTTGGTGGAAAGTTTTCAGAGCATCCTTGTATAACAAATAAAACTTCCTACAATAGTAAATATTGCTCTTTGACAAACCAGCCGCATTGGGTATAGCTTCACGTAAATCTTTGCTCAATCGAGTGATAACACTTTCGCCCCAGCGTTCTTCTACGTGCAATTCAACAATGTCACGACCTAAAAGCCAGTTGAATTTCAACTGTTCCACATTTACTTTCACCGCTGCCTTTATTTGGCTTTGACGATAGCGACCGCAAAGGTCTTTCACCCATTGCAGATATTCTTTATCAAGTATGTTTATTGACTTGTTCATCGTAATCTATAATACTTCAGTTGCGTTAATTTTTAGTTCTCCTGACATCAGCTTCGGGAGAAGTGTGTCGCGTAGAATTGTTAACCTAATACTTTCCTGATCATTTCTTAGTATTTGGTCGAAATACGGTTTATTTATCTGCCTATTTTGGTAAAACAGATGATTCTTATTGTTATGTGTATTGTATCTTATCTGCATTTTAATTAATGTATTAAAAGTAGAAAATAATTTCCATAGTGCTGTCGTACTTTAAATGAGAAGTAAATGTAGGCATTATTATTGATGTGATTGTTATAGTTGGAGTAAAATTTATTCTTTTGGTTGTTAGAATATGCAGAAACTCCTATTCTAACAAAAAAATATGATTTGCAATGAACATTCTAATGCAAGTTTAATACTTCACTTAACTTATCTCCAATAACTTTCTTCTCATTACTACCAATAGTAGACAATCTCACTAACGGAATTCCGTACAACTCTAAAATATGATTCTTTTTAATATCACGTTCTGACTGACTCGTCCCCGATTTGTGGAATGCATAACCATCCGTCTCAATAGCCAATACCGGTTGTTTACTCACACGATTATAAATTAGAAAATCAATATGAGTATTTATATTTGCAGCATATTTGCTTTCCTCTTCATTCAATAGAGAATAATCCTGAATCAACATATAGAGTGGTAAATGGCAAATGATATTCAAATGACGCATATTGATATTCTCTTTCAGAATATCTTCAAGTAATGCAAATGTAAGATTCTCGGAATCGTATTCGGATATTTTCTTGTGCTTCTTCAAATAGGCAATTCGGGCATCTGTATATTGCTCATATAGATAATCGAATATAGAATGAATCTTACTGGTGGAAACAGTGCCATTGTTATATTCGATATAAGCGATCAAATCGCTGATATTGCAGTCTTTGGGTTGTTCGTTTCCCGATACGACTAAATAGAATTGTGACTTAGCCCGCGAAACAGCAACATTGAGCAGGTTTGGATCGTCAGAAAAGGAAGTGATGACATCGTCGACAGTGGTCATAATGATAGCATCCTTTTCTCTTCCCTGAAACTTATGGACTGTTGCGACATCAATATCCTCTTCAAGTGCGGATTTTACTGCATCTACTTGTTTGTTATATGGAGCTATGACGCCAATTTCATCTGTTTCATAAGATAGATTCGGTAGTACTTCCTCTTTGATAACATCTATTTCCCGTTGATTCATGTGGCTGCGGGAGTGGTTACCTTTGGCTGTCCGTATGGCACAAATGACATCCTCTTCTCCTTTATCACGTGTCATGATGACGAGATCTCCACCATAAAATTTCTGATTACAGAAGTTGATGATTCGGGGATGGCATCGATAATGTTCCCGTAACAAGGTCTGTGGTACATTCGGAATAACTTTGCAGATGGATTGCAAAAAACTCATATTGGCACAATCATATTCCGGCTTAATCAGGCAGGCATTAGCGATAAAGTTTAGCTTTTCCTTATTTTCTTCCGTGACCACATTGGGAAGTTGCATGGTGTCGCCGACAATGATTGCATTTTTAGCACATGACAAGGCTAAAGCTCCGGTTTCAACGGAAACCTGCGACGCTTCGTCCATAATGATATAATCATATACAGCATCTCGTTGCAAACTGCTTAATGATGAAAAGGTCGTACTTAAGATAATAGGGTATTCTTTCTGTACCTCTCGCCAATTATTTTTTAGATCAGGGAGCGTAAAGATGGGCTTGTCATGGTTATTGCCATAGGTATGAAATAACTGATTCTTTAGATATTTCATTGATGTATCGGCCATTTGTCTAGCCATTTCTGCTGCATCTTTGTTGGCAAGCTCCTTTTCTAATGTGTCTATTTCGACTTCCAGCTCTGCATACTTTGTTTGGTAGAATAAGATTTGGAAGTCGGCGATAATCAAACTCATCTCCCGTTTATAAAAACCTTTATCGGGGATTTTACAAATCGCTTTGCTCCTGAATTTAAAGAATAACCATTTCAACCGTTGAATAAAAGCAGCTATTCCCCGAAGACTTGATGATTGCTCTTTTTCTGCAAATTGTTGACATTCATTCCATAAATTCAGAAGGTCTGCCGAGCTGGAATTTTTCCGTTGTTGGAGAGTAAATTCTTTTGTTCCGAACTCTTGCAGATAATGTTGCCACTCTATTTTTAAAGCTTGTATTTCCTGTCTTGCCATGGCAAGGCGTTCCTGTTTGTAAAATATGCTTTTTAGTTCTTCTGTCTGATGATGTATCTGATTGAGAAATTGAGGTTGGTCGACATCCGTATCATGCCATGACTCAAAGTGCTCCGGATATTGTTTTTCCTCTTCTTGAGTCTCGATGAATTTCTCTTTGTTAGCTGTGCTGCCAAGCAATGCAACAATGAATCCCATATCGTATTTGGATAACTTCTCAAGTACATTGACAATGGCGGAGGTATTATTAGATACTACCTGAACAGTCTTACCACGCACAAGGATATTGGCAATGATGTTCAGAATCGTTTGGGTCTTTCCAGTTCCCGGAGGTCCTTGCACAACACTGATTTGATTCTCAAAAGCTGCCTGGACTGCTTTTTGCTGGCTTGCATTACAACCGAAAGGAAAAATCAAGGTTGAGGCAGTCCGGGTCTGCATTTTATATTTTTGAGGATTCAGATATACAGCAATAGCTCTGTTGTTTGCGATGAAATGAATCTTTTCATATTGTTTTGCCAATAGCTTCGTTCCGTCATCAGCTTTCAATTCGTTCGCATCGGCAACTTTCTTCAAATATTCGAATATACTTTTCGAACGACTCTCTCCCAAGCATGATTCGATAATTTCTAAGTCTTTTTCTCTGTAATCATACTCTTTACCATTCAGAAAACGAATGTGCCAATAGTTGTGTGATCCGGTCTTAAAAATAGATAAGGCTTTGATGTTTGATAAAGTTCTCCCTTTACTGATTATTTGATAATTATTGGGGTCCGGTTTGTCCGGATCAGTCAGCCAAAGGACATTTTCTTCTTTGTAAGTATACGCACTGGGAACATTCCGGAATACTACCTTATAGTTGCCATTATGATTTTGGCAACTTTCTATTTCAGGAGTCTTGATTTGACCTTTTATAATAATCAGATTTTCGGAAGTATCTATCATAGGCTTGTGTGTAAATATAATAAGTCATGCTGCTGTTTTTATTTATTATTTAGGATATAAAAGTAAGAATATTTTCCAGAATATCAAAGCTGAAGTAGAAAAAACAGTGAATGACTTTATTCAGCTTTGTATTGTTATAAATATAGAGTGAGATTCGGTTTGGGAGTATTGAACGTGATAAAAGAGATTTGTTTTGCCAATGAAATCATTATCTTTGCAAGGTATATATTAATGAACGAGGAGGATATTATGCTTGCATACACATATATTGAACACGGAAAGTTTGAATTGCAGGAGAAAGCAAGACCGGAAATAAAGGATTCACGGGATGCAGTCGTGCGTGTAACACTTGGTAGCATCTGCACCAGTGATCTTCATATTAAACATGGCAGTGTGCCGCGTGCTGTGCCCGGAATAACTGTCGGGCATGAGATGGTAGGTGTGGTAGAACAAGTAGGGGCTGATGTCACTTCGGTGAAGCCTGGTGACAGGGTGACTGTGAATGTCGAAACTTTCTGCGGTGAGTGTTTTTTCTGTAAGCATGGATATGTGAATAACTGTACTGATCCTAATGGCGGTTGGGCTTTGGGGTGTCGAATAGATGGCGGTCAGGCGGAATATGTCAGAGTTCCTTATGCGGATCAGGGGTTGAACCGTATTCCGGATACAGTGAGTGATGAACAAGCTTTGTTTGTCGGTGATGTGCTTGCAACAGGTTTTTGGGCAGCACGCATCTCGGAAATTACCGAGGAAGATACTGTTCTTATCATCGGTGCCGGACCTACCGGGATTTGTACTTTGTTGTGTGTGATGCTGAAGAAGCCAAAACGCATTATTGTCTGTGAAAAGTCTCCTGAAAGAATTCGGTTTGTCCGCGAGCATTATCCTGATGTGTTGGTGACTGAACCGGAAAACTGCAAGGATTTTGTTCTCAAGAACAGTGACCATGGTGGAGCAGATGTTGTTTTGGAAGTGGCAGGGAGGGACGATTCTTTCTATTTGGCTTGGAATTGTGCCCGTCCTAATGCTATTGTCACGATTATAGCCCTCTATGATAAACCACAACTTCTTCCTTTACCTGATATGTATGGCAAGAATTTGGTTTTTAAAACAGGTGGAGTGGATGGCTGCGATTGTAACGAGATTCTCAAGCTGATTGAGAAAGGTAAAATTGATACTACTCCTCTTATTACACATCGATTTCCGTTGAATGAGATTGAGGAGGCCTATCGTATCTTTGAAAACAAATTAGATGGAGTTATTAAAGTAGCTATATCAGGAAATAAATAAAAATAGAATTTGTGTATGAAGAATATACTGATAGTAAGTAATAATGATATGTGCCGCAGTCGTATGGCACAGGAAATTTTGAACTCCTTCGGTAGAGGGATGAAGGTTAGTACTGCCGGTATTTTGGCTGGAAATTCTGTTCTTGACGTTGTTTGCCAAGTGATGGAACAAAATGGATATGACTTTTCGCGTAGAAAGCCCTGTGACGTTGCGACGTATGCCCAACAGACGTGGGATTATGTCATTACCCTTTGTCCGGAAGCGGAGGAAGTGCAAAAGGAAATGCAGGGGGTAGTGAGAAAATACGTTTCTTTCAACTTTACAGATCCCTTTCAGGGAGGCATTCATGTAGAAGATGAGCAGGAAGAACGGGTTAGGGCACTATATGACATCATGCATAAAGAACTGTATGAGTTCTTTCGGAGTGAATTGATGGAAAAATTGTTGCCTCGCTGTTCCTGTGGCGCAAATACGTATTGTAGGTGTGAGTAGGTATTAAGTAATCATATATGTACATCATCCGGTAATGGTGGCAGAATTGCGTCATTTTGAACGCGAAGTTGCCAGAAAGCAATAGCGGATGCGGCGGCTACATTGAGAGAATCGACACCGTTTGCCATAGGAATGCGGACTACATAGTCCGCTTCATTAATTGTTTCGTTTTGAAGACCGTCTCCCTCTGTTCCCATTATGATGGCTAACTTGGGTTCGGTTGCTAAGATAGGATTATCGATAGAGATTGATTTCTCCGTGAGTGCCATAGCGACTGTACGGAAACCCAGTTTGCGCAACTCATTGGGAGAACCGTCCAACCAAGTCCATGGTATCAGGAAGACAGAACCCATCGAAACCCTGACTGCACGTCGGTTTAACGGATCACAAGAATTGCGTGTTAATAATATAGCATCTATCCCCAAGGCGGCTGCGGAACGGAAGATGGCTCCGATATTAGTAGCGTCTACCACGCCCTCAATGACTACGATCCGTCGAGCTTTCCGACACACCTCCTCTGCACTTGGTAGTGCTCGACGACGCATGGCGCAGAGGACACCGCGCGTCAGTGTATATCCGGTCAATGTGGCAAGTAACTTTCTTTCACCGGTATAGACAGGTATATCACCACAACGTTCAATGATGCCAGCGGCATCACCAGTGATATGCTTCTGTTCACACAAGAGGGCTAAAGGCTCATAACCAGCATTCAGAGCTACATGGATAACTTTGGGGCTTTCTGCAATAAACAATCCTTTATCAGGCTCAATACGATTGCGTAATTGAGCTTCGGTGAGGGTACTGAATATTTCTACTCCGGAGTCTGTTAAGGATGATATTTCTATAATGGGCATAGTGATTTCTTTAAATGATCTATTTTATTGCAGCAATGATAGTATGCGCTTCTTACTTGCCGATGCAAAAATGTTGAAAGATATTTTGAAGCACCATATCATTCGTAACCTCCCCCGCTATGTCCGAAATAAAGAAGATACACTCTCGTATATCTTGCGAAAGAAAATCTCCGGAAATCTGCGAATCAAGTCCGTTTTGTACTCTATGAATAGCTTCCAAAGCTTTGTTTAAAGCTTCGTAATGTCTTACGTTTGTCACAATAATATCATTCTGTGTCACTGTAGGCAAGTGTGCTGCATCAATAAGCATTTTTTGTAACTCACTTGTATTCTCCCGTTGTTTGGCCGAGATGAAAATAGATTCCGTAGATTCTTTGGGGAAGTCTTTTAATAAAGATAATAAATCCTCTTTCTGTTTACCTTCAATCAAATCAGCCTTATTGAATACAACAATCAAATGTTTTCCTTCGCAACGTGGAATTATTTTCTCCGATAACTGTTCAATTTGAGAGGCGGCATTCACAGCATCTATCATCCAAAGAACAATCTCCGCCTGATCCAACTTCTGAAAAGTCCGTTCAATACCCAAACTTTCAATCGTGTCATTGGTTTCCCGGATTCCGGCGGTATCAATGAACCGGAAAGTGATTCCTCCGATATTGACAGTATCTTCGATTACATCACGTGTTGTCCCGTGAATATCACTGACAATGGCTTTATCCTCATTCAATAATACATTCAGTAAAGTCGATTTTCCGGCATTTGTTTCACCGATGATAGCTACGGGAACACCATTCTTAATGGCGTTGCCGACACTAAATGAATGAGCCAACCGTGAAATGACCTGTTCAATTTCATCTGCCAGTTTCCTTAATGCCGAACGATCGGCAAATTCCACATCCTCTTCGCTGAAATCCAACTCCAATTCAATCATGGAAGTGAAATTCAACAACTTGTTGCGTAGATCTGTCAGCTCTTTACTGAATCCACCCCGCATCTGGCTCATTGCCAATCGGTGAGTGGCAGCAGATGAAGAAGCAATCAAGTCCGCCACAGCTTCTGCCTGACTTAAATCCATCTTTCCATTGAGGAAAGCACGTTGTGTATATTCTCCCGGCTGGGCCATGCGGCAACCGTTTTTAATAAGCAACTGCATTACCTGTTGAAGAATATAAGTGGAACCATGACACGTGATTTCCGTGCTGTCTTCTCCCGTATATGAATGAGGAGCACGGAAAAGGCTGACGAGCACTTCATCAATCATCTCATCTCCGTCATAAATACGTCCGAATGTCAAAGTATATGGTTTTTGTTCGCTCAATAATTTGCCAGCTTTGGCTGGCTTGAAGATGCTGCCGGTAATAGAAATAGCTTCCGGACCGGAAACGCGGATGCTTCCGATAGCACCGCCTTGAGCGGTAGCGATGGCACAGATAGTATCTTGAATCATTCTTTTTTCTTTTTGGATGAGCAAAGATAATTGTTTCTAAGTAAAAAACAGAAAATTGAGCACAACTTGTGCTTTATTTGTTTATATTTGCTGCCGTGCAGTGGTACACCAAACAAAATAAAACAATAATGCTTATGGAACCAGCGATTAATTTATATTCTTCCAATGAAAAGAGTGAACTCATACGGGAGAACTCACAAGAAATACTTTCTGTCCTTGCAGCTCATCAAATAGCTTTGTGGGAATATGATATCATTACGGGCAAATGCTCCTTTTCAAACGATTATTTTTTTACACTGGGATTAAAGGATGCCGGGATCATTTTTGAAGATATAGATGATTTCTATCGGTTTATTCATCCGGAAGATATTGAATTCTATAAACAAGCCTTTGCAGAAATGCTTTCATCAGACTCTAAGACCTCACAAATTAGAGTTCGTTGTATAAGTGAACAAGGGAAAGTAATTTGGCTGGAAGATCATTTTCTGTCTTACAAAGAGAGTTGCGAAAGTCATCCGGGTAAACTGCTGGCATATACGGTGAACGTCACTTCACAATGCGAAAAGGAGCAACATATCAAATATCTGGAAGAGTATAATCGCAAAATAATTGAAGCATTGCCGGAATTCATTTTTATTTTTGATGATAATTTCTTTATTACCGATGTCCTGATGGCACCGGGAACGATATTGCTTCACCCTGTGGAAGTGCTACGCGGAGCAGATGGACGATCTATTTATTCACCGGAGGTTAGCGACTTGTTTATTTGTAACATTAGGGAATGTTTGCGTGATGGTAAGTTGAAGGAAATAGAATATCCGCTTGAAGTGGATGGAAGTCTGCATTATTTTCAGGCACGTATCGCCCCCTTTGAAGGAAACAGGGTACTTGCGTTGATACATGATATCGGAGACCGGATTCAGCGTTCGCAGGAATTGATCGAAGCTAAACGTCGTGCGGAAGATGCTGATAAAATGAAGTCGGTCTTTTTAGCTAATATGAGCCATGAAATTCGTACTCCGTTGAATGCTATTGTCGGTTTTTCGGAGATTATCGCAGTGACAGAAAGTGAAGAAGAGAAAATGGAGTATCTGGAAATTATTCAGAAAAACAGTAACTTGTTATTACAGTTAATCAATGATATTTTAGACCTTTCCCGTATTGAATCCGGCAAATCGGAAATGCATTTCCAGCAGGTTGAGATTGCAGGACTAGTGGAAGAAGTGGAAAAAGTGCACCAGCTGAAGATGAAGTCGAATGTAGAATTGAAAGTGATTCGTCCCGAAGGAGAATACTGGACTTCTACTGATCGTAACCGTGTGATGCAGGTATTGTTCAATTTCTTGTCGAACGCGATTAAAAATACGGAAAAGGGAAGTATAACTTTAGGCTTGAAACATGAAGGACCCTGGCTGAAACTGTATGTCAGCGATACGGGTTGTGGTATATCCAAAGAGAAACTCCCTCAAATTTTCACCCGGTTTGAGAAACTGAATGATTTTGTGCAAGGCACCGGATTAGGGCTTTCAATTTGTAAAAGCATTGTAGAACGACTGGGCGGCCGTATCGAAGTAACTTCAGAATTAGGGCAGGGGAGTATGTTTGCACTCTATTTACCCTATCAGGAAATACCGAAGGAGGTTGTCGAAAGAAGACTTCCGCATAAGAAGAATGTCGATGAGGATAAACGTAAAAAGATATTGGTGGTAGAAGACATTGAGTCGAACTTTGCCCAACTTAATATTCTTCTGAATAAGGAATATATTATTTCATGGGTACGCAACGGACAGGAAGCCATCAATAGTTTTATCCGCGAAAAGCCGGATTTGATTCTGATGGATATTCGTAAGCTGAAGGCAGAATTCCCCTCATTGCAAGTGACCAATGAAGCCACTGAAAAGATCCGTACTATTTCTCTGACTGTGCCTATTGTTGCAGTGACCGCGTATGCTTTCTATACTGAACAGCAACAGGCTATTCAGGCAGGATGCAACGCTGTTATCTCAAAGCCCTATTCTTTGGAAAGGTTGAAAGAGACAATAGAATCTTATATCGGATAATTAATTTTCTAAAAGAGAACTAACATTCTGAATGTTGTAGTGTTATTTATTATATAGTAGTAACATTATAATATATTAGAATATGGAGAAAGTAAAAAAGATAGTCCTTATCGGGGCAAGCGGCTTTGTGGGCTCTGCCCTTCTGAATGAAGCATTGAATCGTGATTTCGAGGTTACGGCAGTAGTTCGTCATCCGGAAAAGATAAAGATAGAGAATGAAAATCTGAAAGTGGTGAAAGCCGATGTCTCCGCGCTTGATGAAGTGGCTGCCGTTTGTAAAGGTGCAGATGCGGTTATTAGTGCATTCAATCCGGGATGGAATAATCCTGATATATACGATGAAACAATCAAAGTTTATCTGACCATTATTGATGGAGTGAAGAAAGCGGGTGTTAATCGCTTTTTGATGGTGGGCGGTGCCGGTTCTTTGTTTATCGCTCCGGGCTTGCGTCTGATGGATTCCGGTGAAGTACCCGAAAATATATTGCCGGGAGTGAAAGCTCTAGGAGAGTTTTATCTGAACTTTTTAAAGAAAGAAAAAGAAATAGACTGGGTATTTTTCTCTCCGGCAGCAGATATG